>Ga0115000_10000140_pt1 | contig 62988 bp, 52 predicted proteins | sample ArcticOcean_MG_C_6_FD_89690 | JGI IMG/M metagenome (GOLD analysis project Ga0115000, IMG submission 89690) | Marine microbial communities from western Arctic Ocean - ArcticOcean_MG_CB8_128 | ecosystem: Environmental > Aquatic > Marine > Oceanic | place: Arctic Ocean: Canada Basin | collected... | reverse complement strand
GATGTTTTTTTAAAACAACAATATGAAGATGGAACTGAAAAAGAATGAACCCACTAACCCCACTCCCCTTTTGAATTTTTCTACATTAATACCCAACCTTAAATGCCTGTACGTTTATTGAAAAAAGATTGATTAATCAACCAACCTTAAAGGCTTTTTATAAAAGTGCCAAATAAGTGCCAAGATTTTATATCTTTATTGATAAGTAAATGAAAGGTAATTAAATAAAAACCCTCGAATAACGTGTTTAAACAGTGGAGCCAGAGGGACTCGAACCCTCGACCTCTTGACTGCCAGTCAAGCACTCTAGCCAGCTGAGCTATGGCCCCTAACCAAAATTTTATCTTAAAACTTATTTAACAAATAAATTAAATAATTTTTTATAAAAATGTTTTAAATCTAGTTTTCTTTTAAGATAATTTATTTTTATACATTTAATACCATTTTCTACTAAACAACATAAAAATGAAGACAATCTATTTTCTTTTATTTTCTTTTATAATTATCTCTTGTGAAAATATGGTAAAAAAAAATAAAATTATGCAATTAGTTACTATTGAAAAAAAAGCTTTTGGAAAAACTAAAGATGGTATCAATATTGACCAATTTCTACTAAAAAACCAGAATGGTATGGAGATTAATGCTATTAACTATGGTGGAATTATAACCTCATGGAAAGCAAAAGATAGAAATGGAAATTATAAAGATATTGTACCTGGCTTTAATAATTTATATGAATACGAAGCTAATAGTCCTTATTTTGGAGCTATAATAGGTAGATATGGTAATCGTATAGCTAAAGGAAAATTTACTCTTAATGAAGAAAATTATACTCTTGCTTTAAACAATGATGAAAATCATCTGCATGGTGGTCTAAAAGGTTTTGATAAAGTTGTTTGGGATGCTAAAGAAGTTGTTAATGATTCCTCGGCTTCCCTTGTATTAAGCTATGTAAGTAAGGATATGGAGGAAGGATATCCAGGAAACTTAAGAATACAAGTTATTTATACCTTGGACAATAATGATGAATTGAGTGTAAAATATCAAGCAGTTTCAGATAAGACAACTATTATTAATCTAACTCAACATTCATACTTTAATCTTTCGGCAGATTTTAATAAAAATATTTTAGATCATGAAATTGTAATAAATGCAGATTCTTTTTTGCCCATAGACTCAACTTTAATACCGACTGGTGAAATAAGAAATGTTAGTGGTACTTCATTTGACTTTCGAAAACCAAAAAAAGTAGGAGAAGAAATTAATACTTTAAATAAACAATTAATGTTTGGAAATGGTTACGATCACTGCTGGGTATTAAATAATCAAGATCAGGGACTCAGGTTTGTTGCTTCTGCCTATGATTCAGAGACTGGAAGATTACTTGAAATATTTTCTGACCAACCTGGTATTCAATTTTACTCTGGGAACTTTTTAGATGGAACTTTAAAATCTAAAATTGGTGGAACTTATGATTTTAGATCTGGTTTCTGTCTAGAAACTCAACATTATCCTAACTCTCCTAATGAAAATAATTTCCCGTCAGTGATATTGAGACCTGAAGAAAAATACGTGACAGAAACTATTTTTAAGTTTTCTTCTAAATAAATCATTTAATTATTTAGTTAATCAATATTTCTTTTAAGATATCAATTTATTCAAAGGTATATAATTCACTAATTTTTATAGGCCTATTTTCTTGAAGTGACATTTTTGCTGCCATTCCAATTTGTAAAGATTTTAAACCATCTTTTCCTGAAACTGAAACTGATTTATTGTTTATAACTGTGTCAATAAAGTTATGAATTTCAATTTTATATGCTTCAAAATAACGTTGAAGAAAAAAATCAAGAGGCAAGGATGAAGTAATCCCTTTTTTAGTATACAGGTTATGATTATCATTTAAAATATTATTTCCTTGAATCATTCCTTTTGAACCAAAAACTTCTATACGTTGGTCATAACCATAAGCTGCATTTCTGCTATTATCAATTACTGCAATAGAAGAGTCTGTATATTTAAGAATGACAACAGCAGTATCAATATCACCAACCTCCTCAATAGACTTATCGAATAAAGTGGCTCCTTTTGCATAAACTTCATCAATTTCTTTTTCAACAATGAATCTTGCCATATCAAAATCATGAATAGTCATGTCTAAAAAAATACCACCTGAAGTTTTTATATACTCTAATGAAGGGGGAGCAGGATCTCTACTGGTTATTTTTACAAGATAAGGATCTCCTATTTTTCCTTTAATAATACTATTCTTGACTTTACGAAATTCATTATCAAACCTTCTATTAAAGCCAATCATTAATTTAATTTTAGACTTTTTTACAACTTCTAAAACTTTAATTATTCTATTAATATTTAAATCAAGAGGTTTTTCACAGAATATGTGAATATTATTTTTTGCGGCAATTTCAACATAATCTGCATGTGTATTAGTAGGGGTACAAATTACAATTGCTTGAAGGTCATTCGTCTGTATTAAATCTTCAAATTTTTCGAAAATAATTTTAATACCTTTATGTTTAGCATATTTTAGCGCCTCCAAACTTGGATCCATAACAGCTATAACTTCAACATTATTAATCTGTATAAGATTTTCAAGATGAATTTTTCCTATTCTTCCTAATCCAGCAACTCCAATTTTTAATTTTTCCATTAATATGTAATTATTCTAAATTACTAAATCTTCAACTCTTATTACTTTTTTTTCATTAAATGATTTTGTCATTGCTGATGCAACAAGTGTTGCTTTAAGTGCATTATCAATAGTTAAATCCGATTTTTTTCTTTCAAAAACAATATTTATAAAGTCTTTAATTTGAGAAATAAATGCTTTTTCAAACCTATCAAAAAAAGTTTCAAAACATTCATGTCTAATTCCATATTTATCTGATATTTGAACAAGGTTCTTTTTTGGAGGATCTCCAATTTTAAGATTTCCGTGTGTTGCCTGAATTTCTGTAAATGTATTATGTCCAAAAGAAGAAACTCTAGAGGCACCTATTAATGCCATTGAACCATTGTCTAATTCACACATTGAATATGTGTTATCAGCATCACCTTTTTCACCAAATTCTTTAAATCTATATGCACCACCTAAAGACCAAACTTTTTTTATATTTACTCCTGAAAACCAGTGAACAAGATCAATGTCATGGACATTGAAATCGTGAAAAATTCCACCACCAGATTTACAAAATTCAATTTGAAATGGCGCATAAGAATCTTTATCGACTGTTTGAGATCTTATAAAAAAGGGTTTACCTACTAGACCACTTTCAAGTTTAACTTTAGCATCAGCGTAACTTTTATCATACCGTCTAACAAATCCAAGCATTGCAATTTTATTTTTATTTTTATCTACTATCTTCTTTACTCTATAACATTCGCTAACTGATATAGCCAAAGGTTTTTCACAAAAAACATGAAAGCCTGATTCAAGTGCTTTAATAATATGATCTGGATGATGATCTGTAGGACTCACTATTATTATTGCATCAATATTTTTGTTTTTTAACATCTTATCATAAGAATCATAAATATTATAGACTCCAAATTTATTTTTGACATGCTCAATTTCATCTTTTTCGATACTACAAGCTGCAAAAAGTTCAGCATTATGGACTGAGTGTGATATATTTTTGGCATATTCCATACCTAACCTACCTAAGCCAACAATTCCTAATTTTAATTTTTCCATAAAATACCTTATTAAAATTTAAGATCTTTAGTTAAAAACTCATATCCTTTTTTAGCATATTCAAAAGGATTTGATATAGAAGGATCTTGCTCTGCTTCAACAACTATCCAACCTTTATAATCACTTTGATGTACTACTTTTGCTAATTTTTTCATCTTCAGATTTCCATCTCCAGGCACAGTAAATACTCCTAATTTAACTGCCTTTAAAAAACTTAGATTTTCGATATAAAGATTTTTAAAAACACTATTTCTTACATCTTTAAAATGAATATGTGCAGTTCTTGAAATATATTTTTCTAATGCCGTGATAGGATCTTCATTAGCTAAATAAAAATGACCACAATCATAATTTAAATAAACATATTTATCATCTGTTTCATTAAGTAATCTATCAACTTCATCCATTGATTCAATCATAGTTCCTGCATGATGATGATATGAAAGTTTAATTCCGTATTCATTTAATGATATTTTTCCTAATTCATTTAATCCATTGATAAGGTTTTTCCAGATCTTATCAGAAGCTGATTCTCTTTCATTTAGTGGTTTATCATAAATGCCATGAATGGAATTCCCTGTTTCTGCTCCTCCTACAACTTTAGCTCCAAAAAAATTTAAAAAATCAATTTGATCAATAAAATCACTTTTTATTTCTTCAAATGGTTTTGTCGCAAATTCATAACTAAACCACTGGTTACAAATACTTATACCTCTTAAATCAAGCATATGTTTTAAATACTCTCTATCATGAACAGGGTATTTATTTCCAACTTCACATCCTGAGTAGCCAGCTAATGCCATTTCACTAATACATTGCTCAAACGTAATATTTTTTCCTAATTCAGGCATGTCATCGTTTGTCCATCCAATTGGGGCTATTCCTAATTTTATCATTTATCTTTTTTAAAAACTACCTAATAGTATATAAATTGTAATTGTAATTGTACATAAAGCCAATGACATCGGTTTAGTATACTTCCATTGAACTAGATCATTAACCTCTAACTCAGCAAAATTAAACTTATCAACTGATGGATAATATTTAGATACTAATAACATTGTGGTCATATTCAATAAAAATTCTATCCCCCAAATATGTACAAAATGTATATTTGATTCAATTATGAATGTCATAGTAATATAGAATATAAGCCCAACAAACAAAGAAACTTTAGCTCCTGTAGCAGATATTTTTTTTATAAAAAATCCTGCAATCATAATTGATGCAATTGGAATAAAAAATATTCCATTTAATTGTTGAAGAAGCTGATAAAGTCCATCTGGTGCATTTGCAACAAATGGGGCTACTGCAATTGAAAAAATTGCTAGAACTGTTGATGTAATTTTTCCCACTCTAACTAGATGTTTTCCATCAGATTCATTTGTAAAAAATCCTTTATATATGTCAATGGTAAAAATTGTTGCTGCACTATTCAAAACACTATTAAATGTGCTCAAAACAGCACCCATTACTATTGCAGCAAAAATCCCCACTAAACTCAATGGTAAAACTTTTTTAATTAACTCGGGGTATATCATATCTTGATTCATATAAAGAGAATCTCCAAAATAATAATATCCAATTACACCAGGTAAAATAATAATCAATGGAACTAAAATTTTTAAAACACCAGCATATAAAAGACCTTTTTGAGCTTCTACAAGATTTTTAGATCCCAAAGCTCTTTGGATTATTGTTTGATTCATTGCCCAAAAATATATTTGATTAATTATTAGGCCAGTAAAAAGGACTTCAAAAGGCATTATGGAATCACGTGCCCCAACAACATTAAACTTTTCAGGGCTGTTTTTATAAACTTTTATCAACCCATCAACCATATTTCCATCTCCAATAGAAATTAATGCTAAAACAGGAATTGCCAATCCTCCTAATAACAAACCATAACCATTTATTGTATCTGATACTGCAACAGCTTTCAAGCCTCCAAATATTGCATATATTGACCCAATTACTCCTATTGAAACTACAGTTATCCAAAGCCCTTGAGCTTTACTAACTTCTAAAACGTCAGATATATTAAAAATACTTTCTAGGTTAATAGCACCTGTATATAAAACTATTGGCAAAAGTGTTACTACAAAAGAAATTATAAGAAAAAAAGCAACTAATGTTCTAGTTGTTTTATCAAATCTTTTTTCTAAAAATTCTGGTATAGTTGTTAGTCCCATTTTTAAATACCTTGGAACAAAGTACATTGCGGCGGCTACAAGAGCTAATGCAGATGTAACTTCCCAGGCAATAATTATAAATCCATTTTTGTATGAAGATCCATTCATTCCAATTAAGTGCTCAGTAGAAATATTTGTTAAAAGCATTGATCCAGCAATAACAATCCCAGTTAAACTCCTGCCTCCTAAAAAATACCCCTCAGAAGAACTTAACTTTTCTTTTCTGAGTTTTAAAAAAGAATAAATAGCAACAAAACCTAGAAAGCCAATAAAAGTTATAATTGTTTGCATAATGAACTATCTAATATTTATTATAATAAAATGAATTTTCAATGAGGTTTAATATATGTTTTTTGAAGCTTTTTATCTTTTTCATATTGTTTTCTAATCTTTTGAACTTCATTTGAATCAGATACTTCAGGAACAGGAACATCCCACCACGAATAGCCATAACCAGCCATTTTTCTATCACGTATTGTTTCTACATAAATTAAAGTTGTTCTTTCATTTTTCTTAGCTTTAGATAAAGCATCAATATATTCACTAATTCCTTTTGGCTTATAAACGATAGCTCCTAAACTTTCTGCATTTTTAGCTAAATCAACTGGTAAAAAATCTCCATCTAATTGTCCAGTTTCAGGATTTCTATATTTAAAATGTGTACCAAACCCTTCACCGCCAACTGAATCAGAAAGACCGCCAATACTAGCATATCCCTGATTATTGATTAAAATAATAGTGATTTTATAACCTTCTTGAATAGTTGTTATAATATCGGTAGGAAGCATTAAATAACTTGCATCTCCACATATCACATAGACTTCTCTTGAATTATCTGCCATTTTAACTCCTAATCCTCCAGGTATTTCATAACCCATACATGAATTTCCATACTCTAGATGAAATCCTTTAGAGTTTTTTGTTTTCCATAATTTATGTAAGTCTCCTGGAGCACTTCCTGCTGCGCAAACTACCACATCTCTATCTTCTATAAAGTTATTTAATGCACCCAAATACTCAGATTGTACTGGCTTTTTATGATCATCAACTGAGTATACTTTATCAACTATTTTATCCCATTCAGTATTTAATTGCTTAATTTTCTTGACATAAGATTTACCGGTATTATATCCTTTTAAACTCTTAGTAAGAATCTCTATTGTTTGTTTGGCATCTCCTTGTAGAGGTATAGCACTTTGTTTAAATGCATCCAATTCAGCTATATTAATATTAATAAAATTGACATCAGGATTTTGCCATGCTGATTTTGATGCAGATGTAAAATCAGCATACCTTGTTCCAATACCAATCACAACATCAGCATTTTTTGATATTTCACTCGCTCCTTTAGTACCTGTAGCACCCATTGCACCAAGATTTAAAGGATTTTTATAGTGTAGTGAACCTTTTCCAGCAAAAGTTTCTGCAACTGGAATTCCACATTGCTCGATAAGTTTTTTAAGCTCTTGTTCAGCTTCAGAATAAATAACTCCACCACCACAAACAATCATAGGTTGTTTTGAATTTTTAATAATTTTAACAGCTTTATTAATTAAACTAGTATCTGGAGAGGATCTAGGAATATACCAGACTCTTTTTTCAAAAAAATCTAATGGAAAGTCATATGACTCAGCTTGTACATCATGTGGCATAGCTAATGTTACTACTCCAGTCTCTGAAGGAGAAGTTAGAACTCGCATAGCTTCAAGTAATGAAGAAATTAATTGCTCAGGTCTATTGATTCTATCCCAGTATTTTGAAATAGGCTTAAAACAATCATTAACTGACATATCTTGAGTGAAGCCATATTCAGTTTGTTGTAGTAAAGGAGATGCTGTTCGTTTAGAAAAAAAATCACCTGGAAGCAAAAGAACTGGTAATCTATTTATTGAGGCAGATGCTGCTGCTGTAATCATATTAGTAGCTCCTGGTCCAATAGAACTTGTACACACAAATGTTTGTAGTCGATTTTTCATTTTTGCATATGCAGCAGCCGTATGAACCATTGCCTGCTCATTTCTTGTTTGATAATAAATAAAATCTGGATTATGTTTCAAAGCTTCTCCTAGACCAACAACATTTCCATGACCAAAAATGCCAAAACATCCAGCAAAAAATTTATTTTCTTTTCCGTCCCTTTTTACGTATTGATTCTTAAGAAAAGAAATCGTTGCTTGAGCAACAGTTAGTTTTTTTGTTTTCATAAACTTTATATTTTTATTTAATCCTTAATTAAAATCCCCCCTTACTTTCAATAAAATTTAGGGATTCCTCTAATGTAGGCATAAAATTAGCACATCCCTTCTTCGTTACAACTTGAGCACCACTTGCATTTCCCATTCGACATGATTTATATAGGTCCCAACCTTTGAGCAATCCATATAAAAACCCTCCTGCAAAAGCATCTCCAGCTCCCAAAACATTCAAAATTTCAACTGGAAATCCAGCAACATCTTGCGATTTTGAATTTTTTTTGAAAATACTTACTCCTTTATTTCCCCTCTTAACTATTAAAACATTTAATCCTAATGAAATTAATTGAGATATTGATTCATCTAAGTTTCCCTTAATTTCAGGAGATGAAATTTGCTGATTTTTTATAGTCAAATGAGAGGTATCGTGTAAAGTAGCTGCTAATATTTCTTCCTCTGTTCCAATTGCTACTTTAATATTTGGTATTAGTGTTCTTATCATTAACCCGTAAGATCTTATATCGTCCCACTGATCTGCTCTGAAATCTAAATCTAGGACAACTTCAACATTATTATTATTAGCAACTTCAACTGAATAAAATGTTGCACTTTTAGTTGGTTCAATATTAAGTGCTGTTCCACTTATGAGTAACATTTTATAATTAGGAATTTTTGCTCTTATAACATCATCAATATCTAATTTGCTATCAGCTGCATTTTCTCTATAAAAAACCAATGGAAAATTATCAGGGGGCTGGATACCTAAAACTGCAGCACTTGTTCGTGATCCATTTTTAACTGGAATACTATTTGTATTTACATTTTCCTTTTTTAAAAAATTAATTATAAACTCTCCAACTTTATCATTTCCAATAGCTGTCAATAAGCTTGTTTTTAAACCCAATCTTGAACATGCAACAGCAATATTAAGAGGAGATCCGCCCACAAAAGCATCAAACCCTTTTATTTCATTAAAAGGAACTCCAATGTTTTGGGAATATAAATCAATACTTGACCTCCCAAGAGTAATTATATCATATTTTTTTTCTTCCATCTTTTAATAAATTTAATCATTATTCATTTTTGGAGTAACTAATGGTAATCTTTTATCTTTTGATTTCCATGAATTATAAATCCATTCATGATCAGGATCTGTTGTATTTTCAAGACATTGATCTGTTCCAGCTAAGAAATTAAGATAATAACAGTTATATCCATGTTCAGCAACAACAGGATGAAATCCCTTAGGTATCATTACGACATCATTGTGTTGAGCTCTAATAATTTCATCAATCGATCTATCTTTTGTATAAACTTGCTGAATAGCATATGCCTCTGATTTTTGAAATTTGTAAAAATATGTTTCCTCTTGAATTGGTTCTTTTACATTTCCTTTTTTATCAAGAATTCTTTCATCATGTTTATGTGCAGGAAATGAGCTCCAATTCCCTGAAGGAGTATATACTTCTCTAACTACTATTTTACTGCATCCAAATCCTGGAGGAATTAAATCATTAAACTGACGTGTGGCGTTATCTCCTCCAAAAATTACCATTGGGGTCTCTTCTGGTTTAATAAGTTTAAGTGGATAATCTGAATCAGAAGCACACCACCCATAGGCAATATCAAGTTTATCTGAAGAAGCAATAAGATTAAATGATGTTCTTCTAGGAATATATAGAGTATGTGCTACTCCTTTAAAAACATTTTTTCTTCCATTTTTAGTTTCAAAACTTCCTTTATCACTTTCAAATCTATAATTACCACTTAAAAGAACAATTACCATTTCATTTTCTTCAGTATCCCATCGAAATTCATCGTTTAAATTAACTATTCTTGATTCAAAGCTTAAATAATTCCAGCCTACCGATTCTTTAATAATACTTTGGTAAACTTTTGAATTAGCTTTTGGTTTAATTAATAAATGAGATTTTTTTTTCATTATTTTTTTAGATAAAATTACTTGCTTTTCCTGTAGCACCTATAAGATCAAATTTCTTCATCATGAATTTTTCAAATTCAACCATATAAATTTTTCCTGGAAGTATAGGATCAAAAAGTTCAGGTGCATCATTAAAAAATTCTCTATGTACTCTAGTCCATAATAATCGTAGATCTGTAGCAATATTTATTTTACATACACCATAAGATATAGACTTCACAATTTCTTCTGAAGAAACACCTGCAGCTCCCTGGTTTAAATTTCCTCCATTTTCATTAATCCTGTTAACCTCATCAATATTCACCGCTGATCCACCATGCAGAACAATTGGAAATGCTGGTAAGTTTTTTTGTATTTCTTTTAAAATATCAAATTGTATCCCTTGTTTGCCTTGAAATTTATATGCCCCATGACTTGTTCCAACTGCAACAGCAAGTGAATCACATTTTGTTTTATTTACAAATGAAAAAACTTCTGATGGCTGAGTGTATTTAGCTGATTTTTCTTCAACGGAAATATCATCTTCTTTACCACTTAAAATACCTAATTCTGCTTCAACGAAAATATTTTTTTTGTGTGCCTCAATAACCACAGACTTCGTTTTATTAATATTATTTTCAAAATTCTTATGAGAAGCATCAATCATTACAGAGTTATACTTGTTTGATTTAATTGCACTAAGTGCATGTTTTTCGTTACCGTGATCTAAGTGAACAAAATATACAGCATTAGGATATAATTTAGCAGCAGATTCAATTATGGAAATTAAAATACTAGAGCTTGCGTATTCTCTTGCTAAAGGGGTAATTTGAACAATAAATGGAGCATTTGATTTTTGTCCAGATCTAAAAAGAGCATAAATTTGTTCCATAGTAAAAACATTTATAGCTGGAATTGCATATTTTCCGTAACAATTTTTATAGATAGTTTTGGGATGAACAATCATGTAATTAAATTATAATAAATAAAACTACTAGAACACCTTTTATTATTTTCACAAATCTTCAATTAAAGTAATTTAATTATTTATTAGTTTTCTTTCAATCATCCATTGTTCACATGTTTTTGGCCAATTTTTAAATGATCCCTTGTGGTTTTTAGCGAGTCCCAATCCGTGTTCACCACCCTCCCATATATGAATTGCAGATGGAATTTTGTGTTTTCTTAATGCTAAATAATATTTAATACTATTTTCTGCAGGAACTCCTTCGTCTTCGTTAGTATGAATTAAAATTGCAGGTGGAGTATCTTCTCTAACCTGTAAATCATTTGAAAAGTAAGTCACACTATCTTCCAAAGGAATTTTACCTAGTAAGTTTTCTCTTGATCCCATATGTGTATATGGATATTTCATGGTTATGACAGGATAAACTAAAATTGAAAAATCTGGCCTACTACTTGTTTTTTCAATTTCAATTTTTGAAAGGTCTAAACCATTATCATGATGTGTAGACAAAGTTGAAGCTAAATGACCACCAGCTGAAAAACCTAAAACACCAATTTTACTAGGATTGATACCCCATTTTTTTGAGTTTGCCCTTATAATTCTAATTGATCTTTGAGCATCTAATAAAGCAACTTTACTTCTACAATCCTTAGATTCCCAGTGGGGTATTCTATGTTTTAAAACAAAAGCTGAAATACCAAGACTGTTTAACCATTCAGCTACATCAATACCTTCTTTATCAAACCAAAGACCCCAGTAGCCACCTCCAGGAATTACTAGCACTGCGGTTTTGTCTTTAGTATTTATCGATTCAGTAGATGGATAGTGCCATATTTCAGGGTTAATTACTTTTTTAAAAATCCTGCCGGATGAATCATAATCGGTTTCTTCGCTTAAATTATTTTTACAATCAACTCCTTCGGAATAAAGAGGTGTTATTTTATTTTGTGCATTAGCAAGAAATAGAGTTAAAAAATAAATTTTAAATACAAACAAATATTTCATAATTTTTGTTTTAATTATTTAAGTAACATTTCTTTTAAGAAATTAATTTCTTTTTGATCATAAGGAGTTTTATCTGGCAAGTAAATATCATGATGCCAAATCTTAGGTAGTGAATCAAATTTTTCTTTCCATGAGGACCAAGGAAATGCAGTATTTGTTTTTCCTGCTACAAATCCCCAATTGATGGCTGCAACTTGTTTTTCTTTAAAGAGAGGAAGTATTTTTTGAAAAGTATTTTCATTACCTCGAGCTAAATATTCTGTACATAATAAAGGTCTGTTGTATTTTTCCAATGCTTCTATTTTTGTTCTCACTTCATTAATATTCCCATATGCATGAAAAGAAATTACATCAGATTGTGACACAGCAAATCGGTCAATAGAAGACAAGCTGTCTAAAATACCCCAATTTTTGTAATCCCCTTTCCATTGCCCCACAGTCAGGGGTTGGGAAGGATTGACTTCTCTGGCCCAATGAAATACTTTTTTAAGTAAGGATAATGAATAAATGTGTTTGTCTTTAACCTCGGGTCCTCTAGAGGATACATTATCTGGTTCATTATATAAGTCCCAAGCAATCACACGTGGATCATTAGTAAAATGAGACAGCACTCCTTTAATGTAGTTTTTTACTTCCTGATGGCGTAAACTGTCTCCTAAAATAGCTGCTCCAGGCGCTTGTACCCATCCGGAATTGTGGACAAAAGGTATAGGATCAGGTTGTTTTCCAAGTTTTGGAACTGGGTTCCAAACATCATCCAATAAAACAAAGAGGGTTTTAATGGCCTTTTTGTCCGCTATTTCTAAATAATTTTCTAAACGTCTCAAAAATCCTATGGAATCTTGTTCCCATAGTAGATTATGTAAATAAACTCTATGTAAGTTCATTCCTAATTCTGCACTCCATTCTAATTCTTTTTCAATAGTTTCAGCGTCATATGTATTCTCCTGCCAAAATTCTAACTGATTGATAGCAGTACTGGGGTTAAAATTGGTGCCGGCCATCCAGCCGTGTTTTTTTTGCCAAGCCCAAGCTTGATCCTCGCTCCATCTATCTTTTTTGAAGTTGTTTGGTTCCCTTTGGCACTTGAAAAAGAAGAATGATAATATAAATACTCCTGTTAATTTTAAGTAATTGGTCTTCATTATGTCCTAATTCATATCCTTTAAAGGAAAGAAAATATTTTTAAAATAAATGACAATTCCGTCGTTTATAAAATTTTATTAAATAATAAGTTATTAAATTTTTCTTTATTTTCCATATGTGGTAAATGTCCAGAATTATCAAAAACATAATTTTCCATTTTTGGCAATAAATTTTTAATTCTATTTTCAACTAAACTATAAGGAACAACTGTATCCTCTGAACCCCAAATAGCATATAAATCAATATTACTATCAGCAAGGATTAAATGAAGTGAGTCAAGAGAAACATGATTTTTTGAAGTAGAAATCAATGCTTTTGCAAACCCTTTATATTTTAATAATTCTTCATATTTTGTATCCCATCCCTCAAAATTTGAGGGATCTTTAAAATCGTTCATTTGACCAGCAGCAATAGAAGAATAATTGTTTTTAATAAAATCCTCTACTTCTACTTGTTGAGTTAAAATTTTATCATTAGTATTTTTTATATCTCCAAATCCAGATGAAGACACATAAATAAGTCTATTTAATATACTAGGTTTATTATTTGCTATTTGTGATATAACTCTACCGCCATTTGAGAGTCCAAGTAAAGTTATTTTTTGATTTATTTGTAAATATTCTATTAGTTCTATTACCTGATTAGCAAATAAATTATCATTATAAAAAGTTTCAGGATTATCTGAGAAACCTCTTCCATAAAGATCCATTCTTAATACATTATAACCTCTTTTTATTGCTTCATAATAGGTTATATCCCAAATATATGAGGGAACTGAAAACCCATGTACAAACACTAAAGTTTCTACACTGTCATTATAATTCAAGTATTCATAGTATGTATATCCATCTGTTAGTTTAGCAAATTTTCCAATCTTTATGCTATTTCTAAATCCATCATTTTTAATGATAAATTCATATTTCTTATCAGAATTTTGACAACTCAATAAGATAAATACTAAAAGAAATTTTTTCATGGATTTGATTTTAAACTAAGTTACATGTTTAAAAAATATCAATTGATAATATTTTTTTAATAGATTTACTGTCATTAAAATTAAACCCATTACAATGAAAAATTTTCTAATCATACTAATCTTAACATTTTCAATATCATCTATAGAGGCGAAAACTGATTCTATAAAAAATAAAAAAACTTCTAAAAAAGGACTCCCTCTCAAAGCAGAGAGAAAAATTAGAATTAATTCTGATGAAGGAACATGGATTTCACTAGATGTGAGTCCTGATGGAAAAAATATAGCTTTTGATATGCTAGGAGATTTATATATTATGCCTATTTCGGGTGGAAAAGCAAAAAGAATATCGAGTGGCATGGCATTTGATTCACACCCAAAATTTTCACCAGATGGAAAAGATATCTTATTTATTTCAGACAGAACAGGAGGCTATAATGCTTGGATAAAAAATGTTGAATCAGGAGATTCAACTCAAGTTACCACAGGGGATAATAATGATATGCAGTCAGCAGAATGGACTAATGATGGTAAATATATTGTAGTTGCAAAAGGAAAAAGAAATTTAAAATTACATCTTCATCATAGAGATGGCGGAAGTGGTACTGCTTTAATAAAAGAACCTAAATCTCTAAAAATTGTAGAACCTGCAATCGGAAAAGATGATAGATATATATGGTATGCTAGTAGAACTAGTTCTTGGCAGTATAATGCTAGAATGCCTCAATATCAATTAGCAACATATGATAGAAAAACTGGAGAAATAGAGACTCAGTCATCAAAATATGGATCAGGATTTTCACCTACCCTTTCACCTGATGGAAAATGGTTAGTATATGGATCTAGGTACAATGATCAAACAGGTCTAATTGTAAGAAATTTATTAGATGGTGAAGAAAAATGGTTAGCATACCCAGTTCAAAGAGATGATCAAGAATCTCCTGCAGCATTAGGTGTTTTACCAGCTATGTCATTTACACCAGATAGTGAAAGTATTATAGCATCTTATGGAGGAAAAATTTATAGCATTCCTATAAATGGAGGTGATGCTTTAAATATTCCATTTCTTGTTGATGAAGAATATGAACTTGGTCCATTACTAAAATTCAATTATCCTATTAAAGACGTAGATAAAATAAAGGCAACACAAATTAGAGATGCTAGAGTTTCACCTGATGGAAAAAGTATAGTATTTACTGCATTCAATAGATTATATCATATGAATTTATTAGATAGCCTACCTAGAAGGCTTACTGAATTTAATATGACAGAAGCAATGCCATCATGGAATAAAGAGGGAACGTTTATTGTTTTTGTAACATGGCATGATAAAGATGGAGGAAGCATATATAAGGTAAATACAAAAGGTAAATCAAAACCAATAAAACTAACAACTAAATCTGCGCTGTACACAGAACCTGTATGGAATACTAATTCTTCAAAAATTGTCTTTTTAAGAGGTACTACTCAAAATTTTTCAGAAGGTACTGGTCCTTACTCTTTTAAATCTCAAGATGAAATATGTTGGATATCATCAAATGGAGGAAAGGTAAATATCATAGATAAATCTAAGGGAAGATCTTTTCCTCACTTTATAGAAAATGATGATAGAATATATTTATATAGTTATTCAAAGGGATTATTATCAATTAGATGGGATGGAACTGATGAAAAAAAAATTATAAAAGTCACTGGGATCAAAACTTATAATTCTGAAAATCCTTCAACTGCTGATCTTGTTATAATGGCACCCAAAGGAGACCAGGCATTGGCACAAATAAATAATGAAATTTATACTTTTACTGTTCCATTTTATGGTGGAGAAGCTATCACAATAAAACTTTCAGATGCTGAAAAAGCTTCTTTTCCTGCAAGAAAACTTACAGAAATAGGTGGGGAATTTCCAAGCTGGAATAGCAATGCTAATAAAGTATACTTTTCTTTAGGGAATGCATTTTTTACATATGATTTAGATGCAGCTGAAAATTTTGATGAAGAAAAAAAAGAAATTGAAGATGAAGATGAAGATGAAGATGAAGAAAATGAAGATGAAGATGAAGATGAAGAAATATTTGAAGCTGATGAAATTAGAATATCTGTTTATAGAGATAAAGACAATGTAAAAGGAAGTGTTCTTCTAAAAAATGCTAGAATTATTACAATGAATGGCTATGAGTCATTTGAAAATGGGGATGTTTTAATTATAAATAATAGAATAGAAAAAGTTGGAATAACGGGATCTATTGAAATTGATAAAAAAGTAAAAGTATTTGATTTAACTGGAAAAACAATTATTCCAGGATATATTGACACCCATGCCCATATGAGACCATCTTGGGGATTACATAAAAATCAGATATGGACTTATGCTGCAAATATTGGATATGGAGTTACTACTACTCGAGATCCTCAGACTGGAACCACAGATGTGTTAACTTATTCTGACATGGTTGATGCAGGTATGATATATGGACCAAGAATTTATTCTACTGGACCAGGAGTTGGTTACTGGGCGTATAATATAAAGAGTTTAGAGCAAGCAAGAAAAATACTTAAACAGTACTCTGAATATTATAATACAAAAACAATAAAAATGTACAGAACTGGAAATAGAAAACATAGACAATGGATTATTCAAGCAGCAAAAGAACAAAAATTAATGCCTACTACTGAAGGTGCTCTTGATATTAAATTAAACATAACTCAAATTATTGATGGATATCCAGGACACGAACATAGCTTTCCAATATACCCATTATATAAAGACTTTATAAAGTTTGTGGCTGAATCAAAAACAGCTTATACTCCTACACTACTAGTTGCATATGGTGGACCTTGGGCTGAAAATTACTATTATGCTACTGAAAATGTAAATGGTGATGAAAAATTAAACTTTTTTACTCCAAAATCTGAATTAGATGCTAAATCAAGGAGAAGAAATGCGGGATGGTTTATGAAAGAAGAACATGTTTTTGAAGATCATGGTGTCTTTGTTAAAGATCTTGTAGAAGCAGGAGGTATTGCTGGTGTAGGTTCTCATGGTCAACTTCAAGGATTAGGTTTTCATTGGGAATTATGGAGCATGCAATCAGGAGGAATGAGTGAACATGATGCTCTTAGAGTTGCTACAGTTATTGGAGCTGAAGCATTAGGATTAGAAAATGACTTAGGAAGCATTGAAAATGGTAAAATTGCAGATTTAGTTATTTTAGGTTCTAATCCTCTTGAAAATATCAGAAATTCTAATACAGTTGATATGGTAATGAAAGATGGTAGACTATATAAAGCTAACTCTTTAGATGAAATTTATCCAAATGAAAGAAAAGCACCTTACTTTGAATGGCATCAAATGAAACCAAATGAAATTCCTGGAATTAATTTAAAAAAATAAATATTTAAAAAATTCTTTTAATTTTTTTTAATCTCTTTAAGTAGTACTCTTTTACTAATTGAGTTTCTATTACTCCTTTTGATGATGAAGCATGAATAAAATTAATATCAGAAAGGTTATTATGATTAGATAGTAATCCTACATGCGTAACTTTTCTTCTACTTTTACCAAAAGCAAAAAAAACTAAATCTCCTTCTCTTGATTTTTTTAAAGAAACATTTTTACCAAGTTCAATTTGTTGCCCTGTGGTTCTTGGTATTTTCATCCCAATAGATTCAAAAGAATTAACAAGTAATCCTGAGCAATCTATACCCTTTCTATTATTTCCACCCCACTTATAAGGAGTTCCTATATAAGTTCTTGCCTCAGAAATTACTGAATTAACTTTTTGTCTCTGAGATAATTTCTTTGATGAAATACAACTTGAAAAGAAAAAAACTATAGAAAAAAAAATGATAATATAATTTCTAATCATATTTTACTTTTTTAAAACTAAAAATAAATCCAAGTTATTAGGGTCATCATTTTTTAAAAAATAATCATCTACTGAAATTGAAGATACTAAAGTATCATCTTGATTTTTTAATTTATTTCTATTTAATCTATTTAAAATTTCATATGGAATTTTATAGATAGCAGCAGGAAGAATTTTTTCTAAATTTAAAATATCTAAATTTTTAAATTTTTGGACAGATTTTTTATTGTCATTATAGTATTTCATAACCTTATTATTTCCACTAATACCCTTCATTTCAACATTTTTAAATGATTTTGATGCAATATGTAATAAAGATTCTGATGTATACTCTCTAATATGCCAAGGATTCCTAGTAAGAGTCATTAAAATATTTGGAGTAGTTAGAATTGCAGTTCCTCCTGGTTTTAAAAGTCTAAAAATTTCATTGATAAATAACATATCATCTTTTATATGTTCTATAACTTGAAATGAAATAATGGTATCAAATGAATTATCAGAAAACAAGGTTACTGGTGGAAAAGAAGATGTAAAAAACTTATGAGAATCATATTTTTGTTTTAATACTTTAATTGCTTCATCTATTTTATCAACTGCAGTAAAAGATTTTGATTTTTTTTCTATTAAGTCAATACCTCTACCCTCTCCACATCCTAGCTCAAGAACATCACCATGTATAAATGGTAATACATCTACATAAGCTCTGAATAGTCTTTGGTGAATTGGGTTATCTGATGTTATTTTATCTGATGTTATCTCCGTTGTAAAAATTGCCATAGTGTAAAAATAATATTGAATTAGCTTTTAAAACAATAATTATTAATAATTGATTGAATTAGAGAAATAAAAATCTTAAAAATTATTATGTATATTAGAACAAAAAGTAATTATAAAAATGTTACGTTTCTTATTATATATTTCATGCTATTGTTTATTTTTTACTGGATATTCTCAAAAATCAATAATTTCAGAATATTCAAAAGAATTGAAAACATATAACTTCAGTGATCCAAACCCAATACCAATACTAACAAGCAACAATAAAATTTACCCATATTTTACCTTTGATGGTTACGAGAAAAAAAGTTCAAAAAAAAAATTTAATATTATAGAACTTGAAAATGATTATGTAAAAGTTTTCATTACACCAGAACTGGGTGGTAAAGTATGGGGAGCAATAGAAAAATCAACTGGTGAAGAATTTATATATAAAAATGAAGTAGTTAAATTTCGTAATATATCAATGCGTGGACCATGGACTTCTGGTGGTATAGAGTTTAATTTTGGAATAATAGGTCATCATCCTTCTACAGCAACACCAGTAGACTATATAATGCAAGAAAATAGTGATGGAAGCGTGAGTTGTATAGTAGGTAATATTGACTTACCATCTAGAACACAGTGGAGAGTTAAAATTACACTTCCAAAAGATTTATCTGCTTTCCATACTGATGCATTATGGTATAATCCTACCCCACTTCAACAGTCTTATTATAATTGGATGACTGGTGCTGCTCCAGCTAGTGATGATCTTGAGTTTTATACACCTGGAAACGCTTATTTAGAGCATAGTGGAGAAGAAAAAAGATGGCCTATTAATACTAATGGAATAGATTTATCTAAATACAATCAAAACAACTTTGGTCCTAGCAAATCTTATCATGTTGTAGGTGAGTATAACGATTTTTTTGGAGGATATTATTCTAAAAGAAAATACGGATTTGGTCATTGGAGTAATTATGAAGATATGCCTGGACAAAAATTATGGCTTTGGTCACAATCAAGAGCAGGTGGAATATGGGAAGATCTTCTAACTGATTCTGATGGACAATATATTGAATTCCAGGCAGGAAGGTTGTTAGTTCAATTCTCTCCAACAGAAAATAAAAATCCAATTTCACAAGTAAGCTTTGAACCCTATGTTTCAGATCAATGGAAAGAAGTATGGTTTCCTCTAAAAGAAATTGGTGGCTTAAAAGAGGCTTCACAATATGGGGCAATGAACTTTAAATTATTTAATGATTCAATAGAAATAAAATTAAATCCTTTTATTAAAATAAATTCAAATCTTCAATTATTTACAGATGATAAGTTACTATATACTGAAAAAATAAATTTAAATCCAATGGATGTCTTTGTTTCTAAGATTCCTATAGATAAATCAAAACCATTTGAAATTATAATTAAAGACTTGGACTTACATTTCATTTCAGATAAAACTAAAAAAAATATTTCTCGTCCATTCTCTACTAGTAAAAAAATTAAATCTACTAACTCAACTGAAAAGTTATTCCAACAAGCAAAAGAAGATATTAGCTATAGAGAATTTAAAAAAGCCGAGAATAAATTATCACAAATTATTTTAAAAGATCCTTATCACTTACAAGCAAGAGCAGAATTAGGAGAATTATATTTTAGAAAAGGTCAATATAAAAATGGTTTAAAAATAGTAGATGAAGGATTAAGTATTGATACCTATAATGCTTCATTAAACTATGTCGCTGGAATTATTTATAAAGCTATAAATGATAATTTAAATGCTAAAGAATCTTTTGGATGGGCAGCCAGATCAATTAAATACAGATCAAATGCTTTATCCCAAATGGCAGACGTTTTATTAAAAGAAAAAAAATATAATAGTGCCATAAGCTATGCTGAAAAAGCATTAATTTTTAATAATATTAATATTTCAGCTTTAGAAGTTTTAGCTATTTCACTAAGAAAAGTATTAGATGTAGAAAAACATAAGGGCATACTTAATAAAATAAATGAAATAGACCCACTTCATCATATCATTACCTTCGAAAGGTACTTAGTTAAACCAAATGAAATCAATAAAAATTTAATAATTAATTCTCATAGATCAGAACTAGCTTATCAAACTTATCTAGAACTTGCGATAAGCTACTATAATAGAGGATTAAATGATGAATCAATTAAACTTTTAGAACTAGGACCAAATAATTCAGTTAATAAAATATGGGAAAGTTTTTTAAAAAAAGATTTAAATAAACTTAATGAAACTGTTCATAACTCTAATATTGATTTTGTTTTTCCTTTTAGAAGAGAAACTATCAAAGTTATGGAGTGGGCAGATTCAAATATTTCAAACTGGAAGACAACTTATTTTCTTGCTCTTAACTTATGGGCTAAAAATAGAATTGAAGAAGCAGTAAATAAGTTTATAGGATTAAAAGAAAATCCAGATAACTATATATTTTATCTTTCAAGAGCACTTCTTCTCGAGAAAAATAATAAATTAGATCCACTGAAAGATTTGAAAATAGCATATCATTTAAATCCTAAAAATTGGAGAGTAGCTAAAGCCTTATCTAATTATTATTTATCAAAAAATGAAAATATAAATGCTCTTAAAATAATTAAAAAAGAATATAACAAGAATACATCTAATTATATAATAGGTATGGATTATGTTAAAATCCTAATTAAACTTAAAAAATATAAAGATGCCATCTCTACTCTTGGTAAATTAGAAATTCTACCTTATGAGCATTCTGGAGAAGGAAGAGACTTATATACTAGTGCATATTTTGGGGCATCCCTAAAAGAAATTGAAAAATCAAATTATAATTCTGCTATTACTCTTTTAGAAACATCTAAAAAATGGCCAGAAAATTTAGGTGTTGGTAAACCATATGATTCTGATGAGAGGATTCAAAATTATCTTTTATACCATTGCCTATCAAAAACTAATAAGGAGGATGATTCAAGCTATCTTAAAAAGATTATTAATTATTCTAGAAAGAATATTAGTGTAAAAAGTTCCTTACATATACTAGGAATAAAGGCTATTAAAAAAATAGAGGGTGAACAATCTAGTAAAGAATTTGTAGAAAAATTACTTAATAGTAATCATGGTTCTTCCAAAGAAACTAAATGGATATCTAACTATTTAAATAATAAAAACATAAAAAAAGAAGAATTCAATAATGAATTATTATATACATTGCTGAGTTTAAAATAAATAAATGGAAAGTAAGGATATCATTTTTGGAACACGACCAGTATTAGAAGCTCTTAATTCTGGTAAAAAAATTGAAAAAATATTTATTCAAAAAAATCTTATTAAAGAAATTATTCAAGAAATAAAATATACAGCTTCAAAAACAAATGTACATATATCTCTAGTTCCTAAAGAAAAACTAAATAGAATAACAAGAAAAAATCATCAAGGTATTATCTGTTATATATCACCGATTTCATACCAACCCATAGATGAAATTATTCAAAGATGTTATGAAAATGGTAAAGATCCTATCGTCTTGATACTAGATAGAATTACTGATACTCGAAATTTTGGGGCTATTACTAGAGTTGCTGAATCTGCAGGTGTAGATGCAATAATAATTCCAGAAAAAGGTGGTGCTCTTATAACAAGTGATGCTGTAAAAACATCTGCTGGAGCAATAAATTATATTCCCATTTGTAAAGTTGTAAGTTTAAAAAAAATAGTTTCTCAACTAAAGGAAACTGGTTTAAATATTATTTCATGCACAGAGAAAGGAAATAAAAATATATATGATATTGATTACAAAATACCCACAGCAATTATTTTTGGATCTGAAAAAGACGGTATATCATCTTCTATTCTTGATATAAGTGATCATAAAGTTAAAATTCCTATGTATGGAAAAATTGATACACTTAATGTGTCAAATAGCACATCAATAATATTATATGAATTAGTTCGTCAAAGAATCTTTTGATTTTAATCCAGTTATATCTGAGCTACTTCTTATTTTTTTTCCTAATCCATCAAGGAGTTCTATTCCATATTGATTGCATATTGATGATTCAGGACATTCTTTTGTATTCCTATCTCCTCCATTAGTAAAAATATTTGGTTTAATACTTTCTAAACTTTTACAAACTGTTGCATCCGTATCGATAGATAAAAACACTTCATCTACCCATTTAATCGCCCTAACAATTTCCATTCTATCCTTTTCATCCATAAAAGGCTTACCCTTTTTTAATACACATTGATCATTATTATTTATGATAACTATAAGATAATCTCCAAGTTTTTTTGATAACTCAATATATTCAAGATGACCAACATGAATAGGATCAAAATAACCGCTAATTGCAACTTTTTTCATTTCTATTGAATTTAATTACAATTTATATTATTTAAATAATATTTTTGAATTATGAATATTCTTTTATTAGGTTCGGGAGGTAGAGAACATGCATTTGCTTGGAAAATTTCAAAGAGCAATTTATGTAGTCAACTTTATGTTGCTCCTGGAAATGCAGGAACAGATTTAATTGCAATAAACATTAATTTAAATATTAATGATTTTGAAGAAGTAAAAAAATTAGCATTAGACAAAAAAATAAGCTTAGTTGTTGTAGGACCTGAAGAACCTCTTGTTAGAGGAATAGTAGATTATTTTAAAGATGATAATGAACTAAAAAATATAAAAATTTTTGGCCCTACTAAAACAGGTTCACAACTAGAAGGAAGTAAAGACTTTTCAAAAAATTTCATGTTTAGAAATGGTATTCCATGTGCTAAATCAAAAACTTTTAACAAAGATTCTATTGATGAGGGATTTATTTTTTTAGAAAAAATGAACGCCCCATATGTATTAAAAGCAGATGGTTTAGCTGCTGGTAAAGGTGTGATAATTTCGAATAATTTAAAAGAAGCAAAAGACAATTTAAAAAATATGCTTTTAAATGAGCAGTTTGGAGATGCAAGTAAAAATGTCTTAATAGAAGAATTTTTGGATGGAATTGAAGTTTCGGTATTTGCCATAACAGATGGTAAAAATTATATATTACTACCTGAAGCAAAAGATTATAAAAAAATTGGAGAAAATGATAGTGGTTTAAATACTGGCGGAATGGGTGCTGTTTCTCCCGTAAATTTTGCATCTAATAATTTTATGCAATTAGTTGAAAATACTATATTAAAACCAACTGTAAATGGACTGAATAAGGAGAATATAGATTTTAAGGGTTTTATTTTTGCGGGATTAATGAATGTAAATGGTAAACCATATGTTATAGAATATAATGTTAGAATGGGAGATCCAGAAACCCAAGTTGTTATTCCAAGAATAAAAAATGACTTTGTAGATATTATTTTAAAATGTATTGATAATAATATCAATCAAGTTCAATTAGAAATTGAAAATAATTTTGTATCCACAGTTATTCTTGCATCAAATGGATATCCTGAAAATTATTCTAAAGGAGATACAATATCTAATCTATCACCAAAAGATGATTGCATAATTTTTCATGCTGGAACAAAAAAATATGAAAATAAAATTATAACTAATGGTGGAAGAGTTATAGCTTGTACAGGGATAGGGGAAGATTTAATCACTGCATTAAATAACTCATATAAACTAGCAAAAATTATTTCATGGGAAAATAAATATTATAGAAATGACATTGGTAAAGATTTAATGAATAATAAATAAATGAAAAATTATATTTTTTTATTAATACTTTCTATAACTGCTATATCAGCCTGTACAAATAATACTATATTTTCAGATTATTATAATTTTTATGATAATAAATGGCACGCTGACTCAACAATCATTTTTAATTTTAATACTCAAAAAAATAAAAATTTTGACTTTAATCTTACTATTAATTATACAACAGACTATCCATATCAAAATTTTTTTACATCCTATTCCCTTCTTGATTCAAATAAAAATATAATAAAATCAAAAATGATTGAATTTAATTTATTTGAAAAAAAATATGGTACCCCACTAGGATCTGGAATTCTAAAAAAATATACAATAGACTCACTGATTCTTGATACAAATTCTCTAAATCAAAATTCAGAATATACTTTTTTAATAAAGCAATCTATGAGAAAAGAAGTTTTAATAGGAATAAATTCTATTGGACTTATAGTTAATCATCAACAAAAGTAGATTGTTCATTATCATTAAATAATAATGCAAGAGAAAAGCGCATAGTTTCTGCTAACGGATGATTTTGATCTATAGTTGATATATAAGAAAAATCTAATCCAAGATTATTATACTTTACACCTGCACCAAAAGTTAGAAATTTTCTTCCACCCTTATCATTATTTTCAAAAAAATATCCACCTCTTAAAGCAAAAAAATCTCTATACCAATACTCAACTCCTGAAGATATTGTGAACTCTTTAAGTTCTTCTGAAAATCCATTAGGAGCATCAGAAAATGATGAAAACATACCACTTAATACTGACCTATTAGGGTTTTTGCCTTTTAAAATTTTTGGCTCATTAGTTAAAGGATCAATTATATAATTTCCTAAATTATCTTTTTCATAAATAGGTGGAGACGGGACTAATAATTTATTAAAATCCAGAGCAATTGTTAAACTATTATATTGATCAATAAAAGTTTTAAAAGCAGATCCAAATCTAAAATTAATAGGGATAAAATCTAAATTTTGAGAACTTCCATAAGTTATTTTTCCACCAATATTTGAAAAATGAGATCCAAATGATAATTCGCTAGTCCTACTTAAAAAAGTTATTTCTTTATTATAATACATACCTAAGTCTACTGAAAAACTGGTACCGGCCTTTGAGTCAGAATAGTTTGATATACTCCCTGATAAATTAGACCAAATATATCTACCTGTACCTCCTATTGATAAACTATTAGTTAATTTTCTTGAGTATGAAAATGCAGCACTTAATTCTTTAGGATTTTCAATACCCAGTGACATTCCTTGATTATCTGTTAATTGTATTTCTCCAAGATCAAAATATTTCATATCTACACTTATTGCCTGAACTTTATCAAGTTTATAAAAACCAGATAAATATGATATAGACATATCATCAACTATTTTTCCTAACCATGGAACATATGACATACTAAAACCATACTTTTTGTCAATAAAAGCAAGCTTTGCATTATTCCAATGAACTGAATTCGCATCAGGAGAAGTTGCTACTCCGGTTTCTCCCATTGCAGAACCTCTAGAATCTGGAGATATTAATAAAAATGGGACTGCAGTAATAATAGGTCTTCTTGAACTGTCCTGACCATTAATAAATGCGGTTTGAGAAAACGAACTCATTGAAACTATAATAAAAATAAAAACTAGTATATACCTCACGATTTAATTTCTTTTTATCATTTTATTAAATGTAGTAATTGATGAATTATCATATAAATTCTTAACCTGCAATTTATAAATATAAATACCTTGAGGCAAAAGATTATTGTTCATATCCCTACCTTCCCAAGTTATTCCATCAATATGAGAATTAGAATATTCTATTAATTGTTCATATTTATATAATACCTTACCACTTAGATCTATTATCTCTATATTAATTAATAGAGGTTTTTCCTTGTCATCATGATCAAAACTAAAGGTAGTTTCATAATAGAAAGGATTAGGATAATTCATAAGATTATAGATATTAAATAAATTACTATCATCAATATCAAATACAACTGACTTTGATGATAAATTATTGTATGAATCACTAACTATAATTTTAATTTTATGTTTTCCAATTTTTAATCCAGTTAAAGGGTATCTAACTACTCCTTCTTTAAATTTATTTTTATTAGTAATAAAATAATCATTTAATTTAATTTCTACTGAATCATCTAAAACTGCTCTCATAGTTTGAAAAGGATTTTTTTCAGTTATGTTTATACCACTAAGATCATATATATCAACAATTAAAAGAGGGTCTTTTGAAACTGAATTGCCTGAAATAAAATCATAGCTATCTATGTAAATATCTATAGTTGGAGGGACTAAATCCTCTATATATTCATCAGAAGTACCTCCTATTATAAAATCATTTGATGAAGATGCATCCAAAAAAGATGTTGTATCAGTTGCAAAGAATGTCATTCTTCCTTTACCATACTTGTATTCAATATTTTTTGGAACAATAAATTCAAAAGAAAAATTTCCATTTTTTACTTCAACTAACCCTTTAAAAATTTTATTTTCCCAATCATAAAATGTAAAAGGATCACTCTCATCTCCCAATGTTTTTTTAAGTGTAATTTTATCAAAAATATCTACATATAAATCTCCATTAAAATCATTTACTTTATCTCCATTCTGACCACTTATATATCCTTTAATTATAATCTTCCCCAGTGCTTTTATAGTATCAGGGGAATCTAATATTAAGTTATAGCTTGGATAAGCTAATTTCATAGATGGATCTCCTAAAAAAGCAAAATTTCTATTTATAGGTCCACTTAAACTATTATTTTTTGTATTCTTAAAAATATCTCCTAATCTCAAATATTTTCCATTTTCTTTTTTAAATACATTTTTATAAAATTCATTATTTAACTTAAAGTTCGATTTTGAAAATACAGGTCTAGTCGTTGTTAATAGTGCAATAGCTCCACCATCTATTTTATTAAGCAACATTTCTCCTCCTGATGTAATTAATGGATCATCAAACTTACCAAACTCACATGTAGCTGTAATAAACAGTGGTAACTTCATTCTATTCTTCCAACTATAAATTGAGTTTTCATTGAGTATTTTTTCTTCAGTCCATAAAAATTCATTACCATGGCCTACATAATTTAATATAAGGGATCCTTTGTCAATAGCTTGGTCCAATAATGATTTAGTCTCTGGTGATGTTTTAACTCCATCTACTAACTCCTGTTTATAGTAATCAAGATAAATTTTATTTATGTTGAAGTTTTTATTCTCACTATTCAATAAATTAAAATGTAGTTCAGCATCATTTTGATGAACATTATTATCACCATCATCAGCAATCAAATAAATGTCATTTTTCCAATCACCAATTAAATTTTTTCTTTCAGAGTATCTCAATAACTTTTCTACATATGCATTTGCCTCTTCTTTATTTTTACTAGATATTCTACCTATCCCTACATCTAATAAGTGATCTCCAGAATTATTTTCAATCCATTCACCTTCATCATCATCTAAGAAGCCATAATAATCATCAGATGAAAAACTATATATATTATTAATAGAATTATATGATTGATATATAGGTAAATAATTTGTGTTATTAGGAATTCTATCTTTAAAATCATAAGAACAATCCCCAAATAACAAAATGTATTTTAACTTTTCAGAAGATGTATTAAATACATATTTAATATAATTTCTTATTGACGAAACATCTGGACCACCAGATGAAAATTGATTATAAATAGTATTAACCAATACGACCTCTACATCAAGATTATCTTTTTCTTCCCTTAGTTTTTTTATAGTAATAGCATGTTCAAAAAACAATTCATTTGTTATAATTAATAAATCAGGATTTGTGTGATTTAATATATTAGAATTAGATACTTTTTTAAAATATGAAGGAACTAATATGTCACTTAAAGAAAATATAATATTTGAAGAATGTGTTTTTGCATTAGATATATAATGAAAATTATTATTTTCTTCATATATCTTATACGAATTTATAGAGTATGGATCTGTAATATTCCAAATACTAACTTCCTTATTTGAATCAATATTATACTTTATAAAATTTTTATTATTAGTAGGTTTTGTGAAATATATAAGTTGATTTTGATTGTAGGATAATTTTATTTTTCCTGACAAGGAAAAATAATCTAAATAAGCAATTGAAGAACTGGAACCAAAATATGAAATTTTTAATTTTTTTGGATTACTATCCACAATAGGATAAACTATTTTTTTTGATGTTAGCAACCCCTTATCACCATAAATACTTTCCTTTATATTTTGAAGCTTTATATTGTCTGCAAGATCATTATTTATAAATATTGAAAATTCAGAGTCAGAGGTTGATCTTGATAAAAATCTGAACTCCATACTTAAATCTGTAGAAGGTTCAAAATTCATTAAATCAAACTCTTCTAATTGGTTTGAAGAAAAAATTGTTCCATACCATTCTCTTCCAGATTGGATTATACTATAAATATCTAACTCATTATAACTAAAATGATAAACCATATTTGATAATGAATCAAATAACAAATCATTATTAAATTCATCAATCCTTTTACCTATATTTTGATTAAATGTTAATAAATAGAATGATGAATCACTATAAATATTATTTTCATGCTTCATTTCATCAGTTATTGAATCATAAAAAATTCTATCTGAAGATTGAGCATAAAAATATATATATTCATCATCGTCAAATACATCGTTATTATTTCCAAAAAATTTAATTTTTATCTCTTTAGGAGAAACCTCATTAGATAAACTATTTTTTTGAGGTAATTTACCATTATAACCACTTCCAAAAACTTGAATTGTTTTAGGATTTATTAAATTATAATCTACTCCACTTTCTAAAAAGATATTTTTATCAATTCTATAAATTCCAGAATTAACTATACTTATTTTTATCCAATTCCCAGTCGATAATATTGATGATTGAGAGAATATGTGAATCGGTAAAAAAAATAAAATATATATAAACTTTAGTTTCACAGTTAATGCAATTAAAACATATCTATTAAACTCTTTTTATTTAAAATTATTTTGAATTTATCTTAAAAAATAGATAACTAATTAATGAATATATTACATAGTAAAGAATTATAAATGGAAATCCATCTATTCCTAAAAGCAATAAACAAAAAATAGAACCAATAATGATTATATATTTACTTACATTATCACTAAAACTATAGTTCATAAATTTCAATGAAATAAACCTAATATTTGAAATCATTAAAAATGAAAAAACAATCACTATAATCATTAAATTAATTTCATTTAAAAAGAATGACATATAACTAGTTGAATAAAATATAGAAACAAAAAATAACGCATTAGCTGGAGTAGGTAAGCCTATAAAATCAAAAGATTTAGGTAAAATATTAAATTTGGCAAGTCTAATAGCAGAAGAAATTAATATTAGAATAGATATATATTCTAAATATTGAACTGAAGAATAATTATTAAACCAATCAAATATCACTAAACTTGGAAGCAGACCAAAAGATACTAGGTCAGCTAAAGAATCTAATTGCTTACCAAAATCAGATACTGAACTGAATTTTCTGGCAGCAAAACCATCTAAATAATCAAATACTAGAGAGATATAAATACAATATGGTACATAATCCGTAAAATCAGAAATAAAAAATGTTATACCTAAAAATCCAGAAATCAAATTAAGTATTGTAAAAAAATTTGGTATATATTTTTTCAAATTAAAAAAGGATTTAAATGTTTTTCATCTTTAATATTTGTGATCAGACCATGTCCAGGATAAATTACTACATCATCATCAAGCAAAAATAATTCATTTTTAATACTTTTAATTAATGTCTCATGATTTCCTCCTGGAAGATCAGTTCTACCAATACCACTTTTAAAAATAACATCACCACTAAAACATATCTTTTCTTCTTTACAATAAAATGCAAGATGGCCAGGAGAATGACCAGGAAGATATAAGGTATCTATATTTAAGTTATTAAAATTTAGTTTATCATTTTTAGAAATATATTCTATATCTGAAGAACTTTTATAATTTTCAAAACCAAACATTGTAGCATAATTACTCATTTCATTATATATCATTTTTTCAGATTCCGGTATATGAGCCTTAATAGAAAACTTATTTATAAGAAAATCTATTCCCAAAACATGATCAACATGACAATGAGTGATAAGTATTAACTGAGGAACTAATTTTTTATCATTTATGTAAGAATTTATGAGTTCGTTTTCTTCGTCATTATAATTACCAGGATCAACAATAAAGCATTTATCTCCTGATGAAATCACATAAGTATTTTCTTGAAAAGGATTAAAAGTAAATGATTTAATATGTAACATAATTTTAATATATCTACAAATTTGACTTATAAATAATTAGATTAAAACAAAAGATGAAAAAATTAGATTATTTAATAATAGGTCAAGGAATAGCTGGCACAACGCTTGCTTGGATACTTAATTTAAATAATAAAGAATTTTATATTTTAAATGATGAAGATAATAATACATCATCTGCGGCCGCATTAGGGATATATAACCCTATAACTGGAAGAAATTCTGTAAAAACGTGGAATATAGATACTCTATTTTATGAACTTGAGGACTTATACTTAAAGATTGAAAAAAAAATTGGAAAAAAAATTCTATATAAAAAAGATATCTACAGACCATATAAAAGTAATAAAAATGCTAATGAGTGGAATGAAAAGATATCAAACACAAAATACAAAAACTATATAAAAGCGGAGATTAAAAATAAAAAATCAAATAATCTTCATGATGAATTAGGGGGAATAATTACTACTAAAAGTGGATATATTGATGTTGAAAAATATATTTTAGAATCAAAAAAATATTTTAATAGTATGAATCGTTATAAAAAATATAAACTAACTGAAAAATCTATCATTAAAAATGATAATATGATTCAAATAAAGAATTGGAAAAGTAATAATATAGTTATATGTATAGGAATAAATGAAACAAAAAATTTATTTTCATACCTTCCTTTCAGAAAACTGTACGGTACAAGTATTATAATAAAAACTAAACTCAAAATAATGAATATTATAAATAAAGGGTTATCAATTGTACCTCTTTCCAATGATCTAAAAAAAGTTGGATCAACTTATAAAAAAGAAAGAAATAATAATGGACTTCAAGAATTGATTGATAAATTATCTAAATTATTAAAAAAAAAATATACTATTATAGGTGAAAAATTTGGTGTTAGGCCAGCTACAAAAGATAGAAGACCATTCGTAGGTAAACATCGTTTTTTTAAAAATTTATATATATTAAATGGATTAGGCTCTAAAGGTATAAGCTTAGCTCCATTTTGTTCAAAAGAGTTATTTAATAATATTGAAAAAAATATTGATATTAATAAAGAAATAAACATTAAAAGATATAATTCGTAAAATGATTAGCAATGAAACAATATAGAATATTAATTATTTCGATATTTTTTATTTTCCATACCATTAATCTATGGTCACAAAGTTCATTTTACTCTGAGTATGGAAAAAATAGAATACAATATAAATCCGTAAAATGGAGTATTATCTACTCTAATAACTTTGAAGTCTATTATAATAATAATGGAAAAGATTTAGCTGAAATAGCTTCAAAATACCTTGAAGGTAAATTCAGAGAAATTACATCTTTAGTTGGTCATCAACCGACAAAAAAAACTAAGGTATTTATTTTTAATTCACCAAGTGAATTAATTCAAAGTAATATTGGAATTAATAATAAAAATCTCTTTCTAACAACAGATTTAGTTAAAAACAATACTATACAGTTTAAAATAGCATTTTCTAATACAAAAGAAATTTTTAAAAAAAATCTAAAATATGAATTTCTAAATGTTATAATCAATGACCTAATGAAAGGAAATAATAGTTTTTCCGACAGATTTGGAAAAGCATCATTCATATCAATCCCAACATGGTTTATTGATGGTGCAGTTAGATATTTAGCATATGGATGGGATTTAAAAATGGATAATATTATAAGAGATTATTTTTTAACTAAAGATCTGAAAAGAATAAAAAATATTACAGATAATAACCCGGAAATCATTGGACAAAGTATATGGAATTACATTTCAATATATTATGGAAAAAATATTATTTCAAATATTCTAAATCTTACTAAGATTATTAAAAATCCAGAGAAAGCAATTGCAAGTTCATTAGGCAAAAGCTTTGATGAAGTAATGAATGAATGGCAAAACTATTATACTTTATCTATAAATTCATATAGCAAACAATACTCAAAATTAGATGATAGTTTTTTAATTAAATTAAAAAAAAGACATTCTAATATCTTTAATTTAAAAATTAGCCCAAACAATAAAAATATATTGTTTTCTTCAAAAACTAAAAATGGAATCAGCCTATTTATTTTAGAAAAAAATAGCAGTAAAATCAATACTATTTCTAAAATTAGAAACACTTCAAGAAATAATAAGTTTAATTCATCGTGGATTAATGATGATAAAATAGGATATCTAAAAATGATAAATGGTGTAAATAATATTATTATATATGATCTTTTGAATAAACAAAAAACATATAAATCAATACCAAATTTTAAAAATATTAATGGATTTTCAATTAATTATTCTACCAATCTAATTGCACTAAGTGGAACAATAAATTCAAATACTAATTTATATCTTTTAAGCACATATAAAAATAGTATTAAACAATTAACGAATGATATTGCAGATGATGTTGAACCTAAATTTTTCCCACAATCAAATTCCATTGTTTTTAGTTCTAATAGAACTCATAATAAAATTGATTCAGCAATAACTAAAGTACTTAATTATCATAATTTATTTATCTATAATTTAGATACAACAAAAAAATATTTAAAACAAATAACAAAAACTATTAGTAATGATACAAAAGCATTACCAATTTCAAAAAATGAAATTATTTACCTAAGTGATTTAAAAGGGATAAATAATATATATAAGTATAATATTAGAAATAACACATTTGATCAAGCAACTGATTTTTATTCAAATATTTTAAACTACGATTATAATTTAAAAGAAAAATCTTTGGCTTTAGTTCTTTTAAAAGCAGGAAAAATCAATACCTATAACATTAAAGATTATAATATTGAAAAAACTATTTTCACTCCTAAAACTCCTAGAATTATTTATTTTGAAAAACAAAAAATAAGTAAAATGAAAATAGAAAAAGAAATTGAATTAACTAAAATTAAAGATTTTAAATCAACAGAAGACTTTAAATTTAAAGATGATAAAAAACAAGTGTCATCGATACTAAATAATATCAATAATTTTCAAAATAAATCTAGAGTTTTTGAACCTGTAAATTATAGATACTCTTTTATTAAAAATAATTTTAATAATTTTATTAAAATTGATCCCTTAGAAAAATATGGGAATCAAATTGAAACAGATTTTATTGATATTTTTGAAGATCATAAATTATATGCTAGAGCGTTTGTTCCTTTTACAAGCATAAAAAGTTCAGATATTTTTACTGAATATAGCTATCTTAAGAAAAGAATAGATTTCAAACTTTCTTATAATAGAAAAATATATTTTGCTGAGGATAAAGAAAATTTTTTATATCACAAGTATTCTTTAAATGAGTTTAATTTTAAAACTATTTATCCATTTTCATCTGTGCTTAGGTTTGAAATATCACCATTTTTTTCAAGCACTGAATTTTCTGATTTAGATTATAGAGTTTTAAATACTACTCCCCCCCCTTTTCTATATTACAATAAAACAAAATATATAGGTTACATATCAAATATCATTTATGGTAACTCAAAAAAAATAGGAATGAATTTAGAAGAAGGAACAAAAATTAAAATATCATATAAAAATTACTCGTCACTAAAAGATAAATCAAAAGATTTTAAAAATTTTAGTATTGACTTAATACATCATCAAAAGATTATCAATAATATTATTCTTTCATCTAGAATATTTTATGGAGGATCTTTTGGGGAGAATGCAAATAAGTATTTACTTGGAGGAGTAAAAAATTCAGTATTTAGCTCAACTAATAATGATAAAAATACAGATAATCCTCTTGATATTTACAGTGGTGTTGATAACTCTAGCATATTATTTTCAGAGTTTATAGATTTACGAGGCTATGACTTTAATAAATTTTATGGAGAAAAGGTTTTATTAATAAGTTCAGAAATTAGACTGCCTGTTATAAAATCTTTATTTAATAATGAAGTATCCTCTGAATTTTTAAATAATCTTCAGATAATAGGTTTTTTTGATTTAGGATCTTCTTGGAATGATAATTCACCTTTTAGTGCAAAAAGTGATGTTAATACTTGGATTATAAAAGAACCAGGATCTGTTTTTCAAGCTGAGATAGAAAACTCAAAAAATCCATGGTTAGCAAGTTATGGATTTGGTTTTAGATCTATAATTATGGATTACTATATAAAATTAGATATAGCTAAACCGATTGAAGATTATAAAACTGGAAATTCAAAATTTCATTTTTCAATAGGCTATAGCTTTTAAGATAATGCAATGATAAATTCAATGACAGGTTATTCTTTTACTTCTAAAGTAATTAATGGAGTAACTATTGAAATAGAAATAAAAAGTCTTAATTCAAAATTTTTTGATTACAATATTAAAATACCTAAGCTATATCTAAGATATGAAAATAAAATAAGAATAGCATTAAAAGAAAAACTCATAAGAGGAAAAATTGATATGAACATTTTAATTAAAAATAAAAGTCAATCAAATAATCATATTAATAAAAAATTATTCAAAAATTATTTCAATGAATTAAAAAATCTTTCAAAAAATATTAATGAAATTAAAAATGACATTATTTTTAATAACACACTTCAGCTCTACAATTTATTTCCTTATAAAGAAGAAAAAGAAATTAAATTTAATTTATTAAGTCCTTTAATAAATAAAGCAATTAATGAATGTATAAATTCAAGAAAAATAGAAGGGAAAAGTATATTAATTGATATAAAATTACAAATAAAAAATTTAGAAAGAAATCTAAGGTCTATCATTAAAATTGATAAAAAAAGAAATAAAATAAAAAAAGAATATTTGTTAAAAGAAATTTCAAAAATTAAAGATGTTAAAATTGATAATAATAGACTAGAACAAGAATTATTTTACTATTTAGATAAAATAGATATAAATGAAGAAATAGTTAGACTAAGAGAACATTTTAACCTATTTAAACAAACAACAAAAAATTCCAATTCTCATGGGAAAAAATTAAATTTTATATCTCAAGAAATTGGGAGAGAAATAAATACTATAGGTTCAAAATGTAATAATTTCAATATCCAAAAAAATATAATATCTATGAAAGATTCTTTAGAGAAAATAAAAGAACAATTATTTAATACTCTATAAATAAGAAATTATCCCAACTTGAATGTTATAGGTAATATCATTCTAACCTTAACAGGTCTTCCTCTCTGCCTTCCAGGTCTCCATTTTTTAGATTTAGAAATAACCCTAACAGCTTCTTGATCACAGCCAGCTCCTATTCCTTTAATTGCTTGAACTTCAGTTAATGAGCCATCTTTATCAACTACAAATTGAACAAAAACTTTTCCTTCAATACCCATCCTTCTTGCCTGAGCAGGATATCTAAGTGTAGTTCCAACGTATTTATAAAATGCATTCATTCCACCTGGAGGTTCTGGTTGATCCTCTACAATGGTAAAAATTTCATCTATTTCTTCTTCTTCTGGAGCCTCCTCAAATACAATTTCTTCTATAACTGTCTCTTCAGTGATTTCAACATCTATTATAATTTCAATTTCTTCTTCAATTTCTTCTTCATCAGGAACCTCTATTATTTCAGGTTGTTGTATTACAGGTGGTGGTGGTGGTGGTTGCTCAGTAGGTGGAATTTCCATAAGATCCTCAAAATCATCTTCAATAGATCCTAAATCCATACCTGTACCCCTATCATAAAATTTCCACTCAAAAGCTGTTATTACGAGTAAGAGACTTACACAAAGACCAATATTTAAAAAAAGACTTGTTTTTCTCTCTAAATCAACGTTTGAATTCTTTTTAACTTCCATTACGAACCAAATATAAAAAAATTATTTATTATCTAATAAAATAACATAAAAAACTCCTACTATAATACCAAACACATTAGTAGTCATATCATAAACATCAAAAGGTCTAAATGAAATAAAATAGTGTTGGTACTCAATAATAATAGCAAATAGTATTAAAACAGTTAAAATTAAAAATTTATATCTATTAATTAAATTTAATTGATAGCTGACAATTGATTTTAAAATAAAAAATGATTGAATAAAAAATAATAAAAAATGAATTATTTTATCAATATATGAGAATTTAGGTAAATAATTAAAAGAGGATGGAGCATAAAAGAACATTAAATATATTATTAATAAAAACCATAAAATTGATAAAAATAGATATACATAGAAGCTAGTCCGTAATGCTTTCATAAGACACTGAATCAAGCAATTTTTCTATTTCTAAACTATCATCTATTTTAATCTTGATCATCCACCCTTCTCCATATGGATCATTATTAACAAGCTCTGGTTCAGACTCTAATTTTTCATTAATTTCAATTACTTTTCCTCCCAGTGGCATAAATAAATCTGATACAGTTTTAACAGCCTCTACAGTACCAAAAACTTTACTATTAGATATGCTTTGGTTTAAAGATTCAATTTCGACATAGACTATATCACCAAGTTCTTTCTGAGCAAAATGTGTTATTCCAACTACAGCAATATCATTTTCAATCCTTACCCACTCATGATCGTTTGTATATTTTAATTCTTTTGGATTCATACAACGAATATAATAAAGGATTTTTTTTTATAAAAATTTTTCTAAATTTTATTGGGTTAAACCCATTCTAAGTCTTACTCCAAAAGAAGAAGAATATCTTGGAAAAGAATTAGAAATCAAAGGTTTATTTATGATTTTATCATAATACATAATAAGACTTATTTTATTATTTACAACATAGTTAATATTAGGTCTAAGTTGGAAATTATAATTTCCATTAGTAACAACATTTTCTCCATCAATTTTTCTTTGAATTGTTTTTGTATTCCTAATAACAAAATTCAATTTGAATTGAATGTCATTGTCAAGCACAATAATATTACCTCTATATCTAAATGGTAACTTTAATTTTTCTTTTGTATACCCAAAATCAATAGAAAAATCTGCATTTTGCAATTCTGAAATCTGAGAATTAGAAAGATTTAACATTATATTTCTATCTCTTTTATAATCAACTCTAGCATTCAAATTATTTTTAGTTCTAACATTAATTCCAATTAATGGTGCAAATCTTTCGGTTATTCTAACTTGATTTATAATATAAAATGGAATTAACCCATTTTCAGAAATTTCAGTCGCAAGAGGATAATTCATTATTGAGTTATTAAAATCTAAATTATCAGTATAGAAAAGAGAGTTTGTAAAATTTCCAATTGAGTACATAGATTGATAAGAATGACTAATTGTAATTGATGAAAAAAGTTCACTAATAGCCTTAATTTTGTTAAGGCCAGAAAAATCAATGCGCCAATTAGGAATGGGGATTTTTGGAAAAGGATTTAAAGAAAAATTATTTGGATTTTGAGCTGAATAAGCAGAAATAAAAGCAGGAATTAAAACATCTTGAGAATTCAAACCATACTCTCCTGATGAATTAACAGCGCTTAACCTATCCCTAATTATTTTTCTATTTTCAACAAAACTTTCAAAAACAGAGGAGCTATTAAATTCATCGTCTTTTATAAAAGCTGTTTTAATAGACAAAAAAGATAATGAAAAATTTCCACCTCTTGTAGGTGTCAATGATACATATGAATTCTCTGATGAATTGTATCTAAAGGTTTCTTGATAGTTTTCAGAAATAATTCTTTTAGCATCTAATTGGATCCTCAAACTATTTAAAGGTTGTAAGCTACCCCTAAATTGAAAGTTATTGTTTCGAGATTGAACAAAAGGTGTATTTAAATAATCATTCTTAACTAACCAATTATTATCTGCTGCAATATTTCTAATATTTGAATCTTGAGACCCTAGTATAAAATTCCATCCAGGAAATTTAGTATCAAGATTAAATCCAAACAAATTTGGATCATTAATAATTCCTGCCATACCTGTTCTTTCGCCAACATTATAGGTAAAATTAAGAGAGCGTAGTGACATAATGAATTTCATTAATCCATCAAAAACTTTAGAATCCAATAATGAATTAATAGAGTCTTTTGATTTATATGCCTTATTATATTTTTTTAAAAAAGGTAATTTATCATAAAATTTAGAAATATCTAATTTTGTATTCAAAGAATAATCTCTACTATTTTCAACATTATTACCTAGTGTATCAGCTTGCTGGAATGATCCAGCAGACCATAAATACCTTACTGAATATTTAGCATTAGCACTTATCCAATTTGTTAAAGGAAATTTATCAATCGGTAACTTATAATTAATATTGATATTTTGATTATAATTCTTAGTTCTACCTAGATTTCTAATATTATAAAATACACTATCACGTTTTTCTTTAGAATCTAACTCTCCTTCAGGCTCATCAATAACTGAATTATTAATGGCGTTTATATCAATACTCATACTCTTAAATATATTCCACCTTAAACTGTATGATCTATTAAAAGAAAAATATTTTTCAAAAATAGGGTCAACATTTTCAATAGTTAAATTTGAATTTCTATACTGGGTTTTATTAAACCTTCTGTTCATATCTCCCTTTATACTAATATTTGATGGCAAGGGGCTAAAATTAATATCCTGAACTAATGAAAATATTTTTGAATTAAGCCATTCAATATTTTTAAAAGGTTCTAAAGATATTTTTTTGGGTGAAAAATTATATGTCAAATTAGCGCTATGGTTTTTTGATTCTATAGATTGTGTTGTGACATTAGAACTTTTTCTTTCATTATATGAAAAACTTGTTGATAAATTTTCTAAATCCCAAAAATCTGATCTAGAATCCCTTTTTGTTCTCTCTTTTCTCACATTATTTAAGCTTATTGATCTAGATTCAATATTTTCTTCTGTAATATTTCTATATTCTTTTCTTTCTTTTTTTGTATCAAAAGAATTAATAGATGCCTCAAGAGGAATATCTTTATCTAATGGATCATATTTTGGAGTAATCTTTGATTTAGATACTGATAAATACAAAGGAAGTTTTATACCACTTTTTGATGGCAAAAACTTATCTAAATTAATATTTGCAGATGCATCATATTGTAATCTTTCTTCTCTAGTTCTTTCTGATATTCTTTGTTGCAAAGAACCAAAACCAACAGAAGTATACCTAGCTGATGATGATACGGTTGCAAAGTCAGATAGTTTTAAATTCAAATTAGCATTAGCTGCCCAGCCTTTTGTTTTATCAAAATCAGTTAGTCTTAATTCATTAAACCATAAGCATGCAGACTTATCTCCTCTATCTATGCTTAATGGATTTTTTATTCCTAACATAAAATTTAAAACTGAACTTACACTTGGCCTACCAACAATTTTTAAAACGTATTTACCATCTTTAGATGACTTAGAAAATGGAGTAGTAATGTCAATATTTAATCTATTTCTTTCAGATTTTAAAGACAACAATTCTTGAATATCTAAATTTATTTCATTTTCTTCAGGCCATATCACCCTAGCAATATTATTATTTGAATTAACAACTAAATTTGGATTGGTTACTTTTAATGGTAATTCTATTTCATAAAAATTATTCTCATAGTCTGAACCAAATCTTAAAAAAGCATGAATTTCATCATCACTTAGAATACTTCCATTATTTGCTTCTGCATGAATAAACATTTTTATTCTTCCATAATTTATAAGATCAAAGTTTGATTCTTTAAAAACAGCTCTTGCATCACCATCTGATAAATCATTTACACATAATTGTAATGATTGCTCATTATTTCTTCTTTGAATAATAGTTGTATTATCAACATCTCTTTTAATTCCTGGAGGAACAACATATGGGGATTTTGTTTCAGAACCTATACTATTATCTTCTACATTAACAACTGAAATATCAAAATCTGATTCAGATGACTCAGGAATTTCATTTAATCCTGATTCAAATAAAGACTCTTTATATTTTTTCCACTGACTACCAACCAACTGAAATTTAGATAATCTCAAGACAATAGGCTCTTCCCAACCCGTAAGGTACGTTCTTAAAAATCTAATAGTTTTAAAATCAGATATTGAGCCCTGAATTCTATCAGGATCCCTAATTGGAATTCTAAATTGATACCAAGTAGCACTTCCTGATTTATCAACAACTTTATCTACTATATTATTTTTACCAACATCAAGTTGATTAGGCTTTAGGTTTATCTCATACTCGTAATAACTCTCTAAATCTGATAAAGTATTATCTTCATTTAAATCTTCATTTTCTGGAAAAGGTGATCCTTGAGCAGCATAATTAGTATTTGATGAAATAGGTGTGTTTCCTTCCATTCCATTATAATTTTTATATCTTTCAATGATTTTTTTATTAGAATCATCTAAATCATCACCTAAATAATACTTGAAATTATCCGCAGAGACATCAAAATCGATTTTTAATTGTGCATCGCTTGTAACATTTATATTATCAATAAAACTATTTTTAAAATACTCTTTTTCATCATCATTTTTTAATCCATCTAGACCAACGTCTTGGTTGATTCTAGAGTTAGAGTTATTCTCAAAAAATTTTGTAAGATATTGCTTTGAAGTAACCCTACCCCATTCATTTTGAGTTATTCCATCATTACTGTAATCAGAAGACAATCCATTTTCAAAGGCATGTATATTATCCTTCATAATATCTTCTGAAACATTTCCTAAATTAAAAATCAAATCTCCTCCTGATGTGTTATTTTTATTAAAAACACCATCTAATACTTTACCATTTTCACCATCAATAAAAGGATCCATCATCCAAAATTCTAAATATTGAATATTAGTTTTATCAAAATCAGTATCATTTGAAATACTTTTAGTTATAGCTCCAAAATTTGATTTAGGATCTTTAAGGAAACCTGACTGTAATAAATCTGTATTATAATTATACTGACCTCTTTCATTAGGAAAATATGCAATATCAAAAATTGGAAGATTAGTATTAATTAATTGTCTGTCCTGCTGTCTAAAAATATCTTGAGGAGAGATTGATTTAACATAATTATTTTGAAGATCATCTAGAGTAATATTAGAAGGCTTAGAAACACCACCATTTAAATAAAAAATATTATCAATCCTATACCATGAAATCTTAGCTCTCTTAAAAGCATAACCTAACTTTCCTACAGAAGAATTACTTAAATCAAATCTATTATCATCTGTTTCTGGAGTAGATCCTAACTTCCATGAATTAGGACTACTTCCTAAAGAGAGAGGTATTATTGAGTTTTCAAAATCATCAATATAAGTAATTCCTTCTCCATTAATAATATTAGATGTACCTGGAATAATTTGAGCAAATTCTGAGCTAAAAGATATATTTGATTTTTCTCTTGTTCCTAGCAAAGGAACAGTATTAATTATTTTTGTAATTAATTCACTTTCTTTATTGATATTAAAATCAAATCCGTATTTTGTATTTTTTATAGGTTCATTACCAACACTAAATCTAGTAATACCCCCAGGTCTTTCATTTAAATGAAATACTGTAAACCCTAAATTTGTACTTTCATCAAAATTATACTCAGCTCTAGCTCCAGATAACCACTTGGTTTGAAAATTAAATAAATCTGCTTTTTCAAACGAAATAGTTATTTCTTGTCCAGATGATAAAATAGCAGGATTTATTATTCTAACACTTCCTAAATTATAGTTTACAGTATAATCAGATCCTTCTTTCAATTGAATATTCCCAGACATTACTACAACTGAATTTTCTGAGATATCTAATCCTGGTAAATTAATTTCACTACCTGATCCAGATGATACACTTCCTCTTATGAAAAATTTATTTTTAGATAATACTTCTTTTGCATCACTTTTAGTTTTTGAATACAAATCTTTAAAAACATATTTATCTGATAAATTATTTTCATTACTTTCTATAAAATAAGATTCTAATGTCGATCCAAAAGGTTCAAGGACTGGAAAAATAATATTTCCTTTTTTTGAGTCAATTGTAAAGCTTTCTACAAAATCGAAATTACCATCGTATTGTGGATCATTATTTGAATTAAGTCTATCTAATCCTAATAAACGTATTAAAGGCTTATCTCTAGTGAGAATACCTTCATTAAGACTAGGATTATTAAAACCTATTGCGTCATCTCTATAATAAATCTTTAAATCAAAATTTTGACTTTCTATCTGAGTAGCATTTAAATTATAAATATTTTTCATCATTAAATCCCAAGTAAAAATTTCGGTATTAATATTTGAAGGTCTCAGTAGTTTTAAAATAATAATTTCATCATCGGATTTATTTTGATAATCTTCCATTAGTTCACCTACTTTATACCTATTTCCATTAAAAGTATATTCATATGAAACAGCTAAAACTTCATCATTCTGCAATCTCCTTAAAAGCGATATATAACCTAAAGACTTATTGATTTTATACTCATCAATATTTAGTTTTCTTGCTGAAGTAACCTTTTCAAAATCTATTGTTTTTAATAATCCATATTGATTTATAAGCTTATCATTAACTAAATCTGGATTTCTTATACTATTATCATCAAATAGATTTTGAAATAAATTATTAGATGCATTATCATTAGGACCTGGAGTACCTGGGCTAATAAAAGGGTTATTATTTGATAAAATATTTTTTCCTTCTGCTAAATCAGTTAATGCAATAAAATTTCTTAAAGCTTCTGAATTATTTGTTCTATTTAAAATATAGACTTCTACTCTATTTATATTTATCCCAGAGCTAACCAAAGGTAAAGATTTAAGCCATTTTTCATAATTATCCCTAAAATAGTGTCCTAAAAAAAAATGTCTATTTTCATCATATTCAGATCCTAAAATTTCGAATTCTCTTCCTTGAAATCCATTTTCTACTTTTATAGATTCGCTTTTTCCTTGTTGTCTAGACAATATTCCAGTTAAACTTAATCTACCAAATTTTAATTGTGTTTTTAATCCAAATAAACTTTGAGCCCCTCTTAGCAAACTATTACTAACAGGCATACTAACATTACCTACTTCAATTTTTTTAATTATTTCTTCATCATAGCCCGTATAATCTAGCTTTAAATTATTTTGAAAATCAAAAGTATTATTGTTATCAAAATTTGCAGTGATTTTTAACTTTTCTCCAACTTTACCATCAATATTAAGATTAATTTGTTGATCATAATTAAAACCACCATTTTTTTGTTGCCGAATAGGAATTGATGGGTTTTCAATTCTTTGAAATCTTCCTCCAAAATCTAAATTAACAAATCCATTTACTTGTAAGTCAATATAATTTCCTCCAAAAATTCTATCTAATGATTGAGGAATAAATATTTTAGGGATTAATCTTCCACTTTCTAATGTATTTTCACCATCTAAGCCAACTGATTTTTCTTTAAAATAATTTTTAATTTCATTATTGGTATTATACTTATCGAATAATTCAAACGGAATTCCAATAGAAGGTCTATAATTTAATTTTCCAATTTTTTCAGTTACAAAAAAAACTTTTGCAGTATCATATAAAGAACTTATTTCTAAAATACTCGCATTAATATCATAAGGATTATTTGAAAATAAATTAGAATAAGGGTCTGAATACCTATCCTTTAATTGGAAACTTGAAAAGAAAGATGATTCATATTTTACTGTATCTATATTAATTAAAGTATCATAACTATAATATTTAGAATAAGAATATGTGTTATTAATAGCAAAAGCTAAAAATAAAAAAATATAATATTTAAAATATTTTGAGTTCAAAATAACCTTTTTGGCACTTATGACTTTTTGAGTACTTCCCTAATTAAATCTTCAAGAGAAATATTATTGTTATTTTCTAAAACTCTATCGATATGATTATTAACAACATTCTTTGAAATACCCAAAGATGATAATGCTGATAACGCTTCATTTTTAATAGTATTGTCTCTTTCAATCAAAAATTTGCTTGAGTCATCTTGATTTAAAATTTTTGTGATTTTATCTTTTAATTCAAGTATTATTCTTTCTGCCGTCTTAAGTCCAATTCCTTTTACTGATTTTATGGTCATAACATCTGAACTTACTATTGCTTCCTGCAATTCTAAAGATGATAATGATGATAAAATCATAATAGCTGTGCTGGGTCCAACACCTGAGATACTCAATAAACTTAAAAATGTTTGTCTCTCAGACTTATCATTAAAGCCAAATAAAGTATGAGAATCTTCTTTTACCTGTAAATGTGTAAATAGGTTAATAGTTGAATTATTTTTTATTTCTGAATATGTTCTCAAAGAAATTTTTAATTCATACCCAATACCATTTACATCAACAATAACTCTTGTTGGATCTATTTCTATTTTTTTACCTTTTATAAATGATATCATAATTCAAAGGTCCATAATATTGCAGAAATTTCTTGCATTAAGTCTCTTTTTTTAGTTCCTGGAGCATATACATATCCTTCTATATAATAAAGCCTATTCTTCTTATCATCAAAAATAACAAAACTATGAAAAGGACCTCCTCCAGATATATCACTTAACTTCCAAAGTCCTTTAGACTCTAATGAAAATTTATTCTTAAAAGTAATTTCTTTAGTAATTATTGGAAATACTTTTTGAGTAGTCATATATATATCAGGTTTTTCAAAATCCCTTAAATATTTCATAGAAATTTTTTCTCTCAAACTTTCTATGTTGTTATTTCTAAAAACATCATCATTAGAATAATCTTCAAAATAAATGAAAATATTTTTTTCATAGTCTATTTCTAGTTGTCTTAACCATATAAAATTATTTTTCTTGGAAGCTAAATCATACCCAAAAGGAACCTTTATATTAATATCAAAATCATCAAAAATTTGTTTTGAAATATTTTTTTCCTGCTTTGAGAAAATCTTTTTGGTAGTTCTTGATAAAGACGCCATCTTAAAAGATTTTAAAATAATATCTTTATTCTGATTAATTTTATTATATAAATCATCATCATTTTTACTAAACAAATAAAGGATGTTTTGACCATTAGCATATTGATTTTTCTTTGTAAACATAAACAAAGAGGAATCTACTTTTATCCTATTTAATGATTCTTCATTAAATTCTTTTCTTAAAATTTTTGAGTCTAAGCTATTTCCTTCTAATGAAAATACTATAACAATATTTTTTACATATTTTAAAATGCTATTAAACTTTCTTGGTTTTATGTATATCAAATCAAATTCTGGTTCAGGCTGAGGTAGTCCATATATATAAGAACCATATATATCAACTAAAAGTCTACCAACTTTACCTTTAAACTTAGTAGAATCCATAACAATAAGCATCTCATTATTTTCTCCTGATGCATTTGGTAAAAAATTAGAATTAGTGTTTTCTAAACTAGTATAAGAATTACAAGCAAATAATATGAATACTAAAGAAAATATTAAAATATAAAATTTCATTCAATTAGGTTTTAACCATTAATTATTCAAATAATATATTAATTTTAAGAATTAATATATTAAAAATAAACATATGAGCACTGAACTACTAAATAAAGCAGTAACATCATGTTTTGCAAAAATAGCAAGAGTTGATGGAAGTATTGGTAAAGAAGAAATAGATATTATTAATTCAAGTAAAATATTTAATAAATATAAATATCAAAATATTGAATCAATAAATACAAAAAATTTTTTCACTAAAATTCAATCTGAATACGGTAATATCATTGAAGAAAAATTAAATAAAGAAGAAAAAAATGATTTTATAAATGATCTTGTTAATCTTATAAAAGCTGATAATCAAGTACATGATCATGAATTTTTTCTATTAGGTCACATTGCAAATTGTATTGGAATTAATCCTCAAGAAGTTGGAGAAATAATTAAAAACAAAGGATTAAGTAATTCTAAATCTTCAGGATGGTTCTCCTGGCTATTTGGATAAAAAATTATTTTTTATCTTCGGAAGAATCTTTTTCAATTTCTTTTTTTATTTCTTTAGATGCTTCTTTAAATTCTCTAATTCCTTTTCCAAATCCTCGAAAAATTTCAGGAATTTTATTTGCACCAAAAAAAACAACTACTATTAATCCGATTATAATCCATTCCCATCCTCCTGGCATACCTAAAGCTAAAATTGTATTCATATTTTAATATTATTTAGTAAATATAATAAAATCATTTCTTGATTATCCATTTTTCAGGATTCAACTTAATATTATTTTTCCAAATTTGAAATTGTAATAATGATACCCCATCTAAATTAGTCACAATATCTGCAATAACTTGACCTTTATCTATAATATCACCTTTTTCAACTAACAAATTTTTTAATTTTGCATATAAACTATAATAGTCTCCATGATTTATTATAATAACATTATTCATTCCTGGGATAAATGCAACTGTTGATACTTTACCTGAGAAAACTGAATATACTTTAGATCCCTTGGTTGTTTGAATATCTATACCATCATTTTTGATTTTAACATTTTTAATAGCAGGATGGGGATGAACCCCAAATTTATTTGAAACAAAACCAGAATTTACAGGCCATATCAATTTTCCAATATTTGTTTCAAAAGCTTCTGTTAATTCAATTAAATCTAATCTCTCCACATTACCAGATAACTTTGCTTTTTCATTTCTTATTACCTCTTTAATAAGATTATCCAATTGCTCTAAAGATATTCTCCTTTCTTTTAATTCTTTTTTTATTTTTCTTTCCTTTTTGCCTAAATCTAAAATTGTTTTTTTCTGATATCTTTTTAATTTTTGAAGTTTATTATTTTCTGTTACTTCTTCAGAAAGTAATTTATTTTGCATTTTTTTTTCTTGAAGTAAACTATTTTTTTGATAATCTAACTTATTTGCAACTATCTTAATTTCATTAATCTGTTTTTTTCTTGAATCAGTATACTGAATAAAATAACCTAATCTTCTAAAAAGCTGATTATAATTACTTGAAGAAAAAATATAACCCAACTTGTCTAAAGATGATCTTGACTTATAAGAATAATAGATCATTTCGGAATACTCATTTTTTAGTATAATAAGATCTCTAGTTAGAGAAGAAATTAAATTACCCAATTCTATAATTTCTGTGTTTTGAAATATTATTTCTTTTTTAAGATTAAAAATTAAGTTTAATCTATTATTAATTTGTTTATTTATAACGTTTAATTTTCCCGTTGTAACATTTTTGGATTTTTCTGTATCTTTTAAAATTTTTTCAGCTTCACTAATTTTTAAAAGATTATTTTCTCTTTCTTGTTCTAAATCTAGTCTTGTTTGTTGGCCATTTAATGAAATACTAAATAATAAAAAAACAAATAGGAAATTAAATCTTCTTAATAACATATTTTGAAGGTATATTAAAAGAGAACTTAAGTGGTTTATTTGTTCTTTCAACTTTATTAAAATGAAAATTGATATTAGTTATAATTGGGACAGTGCTATTATCCATATAACTTATAGAAGTATATGAATGCTTAATTGGAAATAATAACTTTCCTAAAGGTTTAAAGTCCTCATAGTCTACAGTCAATAAGTAATTCGTTAACTCATCAAATACTATTAGTTTTTCAATTTTTGAAGTTTTGGTACTAATTATGTTTTGAGTTTGAATAGATTCTTTCTGTTGTACAATTTTAAAAACATTTCCTTCTCTAACTATATTATCCGAATCTGATATATCAAATAATAGATTTCCTGTAAGAATAGATTCAATTTGTTTAAAATCTAATTTGACTTTAAATTCTCTTTCAATTATTTCAGGAGTAGATATAATAACTTGTTTATTTACCCTATCTATTAATTTAAATTCATCTTTTGTTATTAAACCTCTAAAACCTTCAATCCCAAGTGCTATTCTAATAGAAAACCATATTTTTTCACCTTTTTTGATTCTCGTATTTAAAGTAGCATTAATTAATTGATTCCCATTTTTATATTTGAACTTGGACTTGGTTGTCAAATATTCATAATCTATTTCATCAACTTTAAAATCCACAATTTTAACGTTAGTTGAATCCAACGGAATAAAATTTTTCTTACAAGATGATAAAATTAAAAAAATTAAAAAAAAGTATATTCTTAATGCCATTTTTTGTAAAAATAGTAATAAATCTTATAAGATTATATAAGATTAAAATTTAGTTAATCCCCTTTAAAATCAGGGCATCTTTTTTCTATAAAAGATTGTACACCCTCTTTAAAATCATTCGTATTTGCGCATTCTGAAAACAATTGAATCTCTCGATTAAATCCATTAATATTATTATCATAAAATGAATTAACAGATTTAATAACATTCTTTATCGCTATTGGGCTTTTACGTTTAAAAATATTTATTAACTCTTCACATTTTAAAATTCCTTTTTCTTTATTAGATAAAACATAATTGACTAGACCTAAACCTAAAGCACTTTCTGAAGAAATCATCTCAGCTGTCATCATTAACTCTAAAGCTTTAGTTTTTCCTATTAACTGAGTTAGTCTTTGAGTACCCCCAAAACCAGGAATTAATCCCAGATTAACCTCAGGTTGTGAAAATTTAGCATTAGAAGTTGCAATTCTTAAATGACATGCAAGAGATAACTCACATCCACCTCCAAGGGCATAACCATTGACAAGTGCAATAACAGGAATTTGCATATCTTCAATCATGTCAAATAATACATGTCCATTTTTAGCAAATTCTATTGAAAGTTTTTCGTCTAGTTTAGTGAACTCTTTTATATCAGCTCCTGCAACAAAAGCCTTCTCCCCACTTCCCGTAATTATCACCCCAAATATATTAATAGAATTATTTTTGATAAACTTAAAACACTCTTTTAATTCATCGATTGTATTTTGATTTAAAGCATTCAAATGATCAGGCCTATTAATTTTTACCATGTAATAGTTTTTTTCTTTTGAAAAAAGAATGTTTTTATATGCCTTCATTACTAAATTTTTGTTTTACTCTATCAATCATTAATTCAACTGTTTCTTTTAAATAAAAACTTGGATTCCAACCCCAATCTTCTTTAGCGTATACATCATCAATACTATTTGGCCAAGAATCCGCTATATTTTGTCTGAAATCAGGAGAATAATTAATTTTAAACTTTGGATTAAATTTAACTAATTCTGAAAAAATCATTTCAGGACTAAAGCTAAACGCAGTAAGATTATAACTCGATTTAATTCTTAAATTATTTAAATCTACATTCATTAATTCATAAATAGATCGTATAGCATCATCTATATAAATCATTGGCAGCATTGTGTCATTTTTAAGAAAACAACTAAACTCTTCATTTTTAAATAATGAATAAAAAATACTAACCGCATAATCTGTAGTTCCTCCTCCTGGCAAAGTATTTGAACTAATTATTCCTGGAAACCTAATACTTCTAATATCAGTCTGAAAAGTATTATTATAATATTCACACCATCTCTCTCCAGCTAATTTACTAATTCCATAAACAGTTTTAGGTTCTGTAATTGAAAATTGATCAGTATTATTTTTTGGAGAATTCTCACCAAAAACAGAAATTGAACTTGGCCAAAAAACTTTTTTTACAAACTTATTTTTAGCAATTTCAAGAACATTAAATAATGAATTCATATTTATTTTCCATGTCAAAGAAGGATTTTGCTCACCTTTAGCTGATAAAATAGCTGCTAAATGATATATTTCATCAATCTCATATTTTTTTACAACATTTTCAATATCAGTATATGATAATGCATCCAATTTTACATATGTTAAGTTCGATGAAGATTCATTTTTTATATCAGAAATAACAATATTTTCACTGTTAAATTTTCTTGAAAAAAAAGTTGAAAGTTCAGTTCCAAGCTGACCTTCAGAACCAATAATTAATATTCTATTCACAATGGGTTATCAATAAATAAATTTTAATATATATATTTAATAATGCAATCTAACTAAAATTTTAAAATGTATAATAATTTTAAATCTCATCTTAAAGATGAAATAAAAAAAATAAAAGATTTAGGGCTTTATAAAGATGAAAGAATTATCACATCTCCTCAAAATTCATCTATAAACACAACCGAAAAAAATGAAATAATTAATTTATGTGCTAATAATTATTTAGGTCTTTCTTCTCATCCTGAAATTATAAAAGCAGCTAAAAATGCAATAGATACTCATGGATATGGCATGTCATCTGTTAGATTTATTTGTGGAACTCAAGACATTCATAAAAAACTAGAAGATGAGATTAGTGAATTTTTAGGAACAGAAGATACTATACTTTATGCTGCTGCATTTGACGCAAATGGTGGAGTCTTTGAGCCATTATTTGGGCCAGAAGATGCAATTATATCCGATGAGCTAAATCACGCCTCTATTATAGATGGAATAAGGCTTTGTAAAGCTGAACGTCATAGATACAAACATAATAATATGAAAGATCTTGAAGAAAAATTAAAACTAACTTCAAAATCAAGAGCTAGAATAATTGTCACAGATGGAGTATTTTCTATGGATGGAACTATAGCTCAACTTGATAATATTTGCATACTTGCTGAAAAATATAATGCTTTAGTAATGAGTGATGAGTGTCATTCTTCAGGTTTTGTTGGTAAAAATGGAAGAGGTGTACATGAATTAAAAAATGTAATAAGTAAAATTGACATTATAACAGGAACATTAGGTAAAGCATTAGGAGGTGCATCTGGTGGATTCACGTCTGGAAGAAAGGAAATTATTGAAATTTTAAGACAAAGATCTAGACCATATTTATTTTCAAATACTCTAGCTCCATCAATTGTAGGTGCTTCATTAAAAGTTTTTGAAATATTAAAAAATAACAGTTCACTTATAGAAAAATTAAATACTAACACTCTCCATTTTAGAAAAAAAATGAAAAAAAATGGGTTTGATATTAAAGAAGGAACTCATCCTATTGTTCCTATAATGCTCTATGATGCTGTAGTTGCTAAAAATATGTCTAAAGCTTTACTTGAGAATGGAATTTATGTTATTGGATTTTATTTTCCTGTAGTTGCAAAAGGAAAAGCAAGAATTAGAGTCCAAATTTCTGCTGCACATTCAATAAAACAACTTGACAAGGCAATTAATGAATTTAAAATTGTAGGAAAAAATCTTAAAATAATTTAAGATTTATTTTGAATATAATTTTTAAAATCTAAATACCTAACAAGATCTTTCCTTAAGTCTACAATAGAAAATTTTCCTTTATTTTACCGTTATAAAATATGGATAATTGATTTGATTCTTCAGAGATAACAATAGATAATGAATCGGTATCTTCTGAAATTCCAAATCCAGCTCTATGTCTTAAACCAAAATGCATAGGTAATCTATCACTATCAGAGACTGGAAGTATACATCGAGCTGCAATAATTTTTTTACCATGAATTATTACAGCTCCATCATGTAAAGGTCCCTTTTTATTAAAAATTGATAAAAGCAATCTTTTAGATATCTCTCCAGACTAAGCATAAAACTTTAAATCTGAATCTTTTGATAAAACTATTAAACCTCCATTTTTATTTTCAGAAATAGTTTTACATGTTTCTGTAACTACAGAAATTAGATTTTTCCATTTTCCAATTTTTTGATTTGTGAAAAAAGGAAAACTATATCAAAAATTTTTTGATCTTGAAAGTAGTTTGTCTTTCCTAGAAACAATAAGAATCTCCTAATTTCTTTTTGAAACAAAATAATTATTGCAAGTACACCCACTCCCATAAACTGACCAAGAATATTTGTTAATAACTCCATCTCTGAAGCTCGAACAACTAAATAAAAAATATATAAAATTAAAAAGCCAAAAAAGATCCTAATTGCCACACTTCCTCTAAGTAATCTATATACATTATATAATAAAAAGCTAACAAAAAGTATATCAATAATATCTATTAATCTAACTTCTAAAAACCCTATATTAAAAAGTTCAATCCTAAGCTACTTGATAATTAATGCATTCTCTTTAACGTCATGAACCCTAAGTATACTAGCTCCATTAGCAACTGCAATTTTATTTAATTTTATTGTCCCATTTAAAGAATCTTTATTAGATGATCCAAATTTTTTCTTTACAAAAGATTTTCGTGATAACCCAACCAAGATTGGTAAATTAAATTTATTCAATAAAGAAAGATTTTTTAATATATCATAATTTTGATCATAATCTTTAGCAAATCCAAACCCAGGATCAAGAATTATGTCATTAATACCAAATTCATTTAAAGAATCTATTTTTTTTGAAAAAAAATGCAAAAGCTCTGCCATTAAATTTTTATAATTTGATTTTAAATTCATAGTTTTTGGAGTTCCTCTAAGATGCATTATTACGTATGGAGCCTTATAATTAGATACTACTTCATACATATTAGAATCATAACTACCAGCAGATACATCATTTATAATACTTACGCCTTCTTCTAATGCTCGTTTTGCTATTTCAGCCCTATATGTATCTATAGAGATAATAATATTAGGAAATTTCTTAATGGAGTTCTTAATTATATCTTCAATTCTATCCCATTCCTTAGCAATCGAAATAAAATTTGAACCAGGTCTTGTTGAACAACCTCCTATATCTATAATAGTAGCACCATTTTCTATCATATTTTCAATTTTCTTAAGAGCTTTTTTATGTGAATTATATTTTCCTCCATCAAAAAAAGAATCTGGAGTCATATTTATAATACCCATTATTAATGGCTTATTAAAAGAAAATAACTTACCATTTAAATTAAAATTACTTTTAATAGATAAATAGTCTGTTTTTAAGATTGATTTCATATTTTTGAAAAAATAAAATATAATTTGAAAACATCTACAATAAGTGAATACAAAAATATTATAAACTCCTGTAAAGATATATATTTAAAAAAATCAAAAGACTATGGTTCTGCATGGAGAATATTACGATTACCTTCAATTACTGATCAGATATTTATAAAAGCTCAAAGAATAAGATCCATCCAAGAAAAAAATGAAAAAAAAATTAATGAGGGTATTGAAAATGAATTTATAGGTATAATAAATTATTCTATAATGGCAATAATACAATTGGAGATGAATATTGACAAAATTGAAATTCCTATTAATACATTAGAAAAACTGCATGATAAATATAGTGACGAAACGATGAAATTATTAGAAAATAAAAATCATGACTATGATGAAGCATGGAGACAAATGAGGGTTAGTTCAATGACAGACATCATCCTTATGAAACTCTATAGAACAAAAAAAATTGAAAATAACGATGGAAAAACAATAATATCAGAAGGTGTAAAAGCCAATTATCAAGATATGATTAATTATTCCGTATTTTGTTTAATTAAACTCTTAAATAAATAATGAAAAATATATATACTTTATCAAGATATTTAGTTGGTATCTTATTTATCTTTTCTGGTTTAATAAAAATAAATGATCCAGTTGGTACTCAAATAAAATTAGAAGAATATTTTCAGGTATTCAGTAGTGATTTTACTCCTCTTTTTGAGCATCTAGTGCCTTTAGCCTTATTTCTTTCCGTTATTTTATGTACACTTGAAGTAGTAATAGGAATTGCTCTTATTCTAAATTATAGAATGAAAATAACAAGTTCTATCCTACTAACTTTAATTCTATTTTTTACTTTTCTTACTTTTTATTCTGCATACTTCAACAAAGTTACAGATTGTGGATGTTTTGGAGATGCAATAAAACTTACTCCATGGGAATCCTTCACAAAAGACATAATTCTCTTATTCTTTTCTTTTATAATTTTCTTTTTAACTAAGAAGTTTAAAAAAGAAAAAGGATTTTTTTATATAAAAATATTAGACTATAAAAATTCATCTATTAGAGATGGAATAATTGTTTTTACTACTTTAATATGTCTTATTATAAGTGTTACAGCTATTAATTTTCTTCCATTTATTGATTTTAGAGCATATAAGGTAGGTAATGATATTGTATCACTAATGGAGCCTAGTGAAGATTTGAAATACTCTTATATTATGGAAAAAAATGAAAAAGAGTATGTATTTGATATTTATCCTAATGATGAAAGCTATACTTTCAAAGAATTAAGACTCTTAAATCCCGAAGCTGAAGCAAAAATTACTGACTATAGTTTATGGAATAATAATGAAGACTATACTAAAGAAAGCTTATCCGGAAATAAATTATTTATTATAATACATAATATAAATAATATAGATAAAGAGCTAATAAATAAAATTAAAAAGTTAACCAGTAATATATACTTTTGGGTTGAGCCAGTAATTGTCACATCTAATGAACCAAAATCTTTTAATCAATTCCTTAAAAAGAACGCTATAAAGTTAAAATATGTTTATGGTGATGCCACGGTTTTGAAAACTATAATTAGATCTAACCCAGGATTTTTTCTATTAAGAAATGGCTTTGTAAAAGGGAAATGGCATTATAACAATATACCAGATCCTAAAGAAGTATTAAAAAAAGTTGGTATTAATCCATAATTATAAAGTGAAAAATTATTTTTTATTAGGTATGCCAGCATCTGGAAAATCTACAATAGCTGACTACATTTCTGAAAAAACCAATTTATATAAAATTGATTTAGATGAAGAAATTGAAAAACATTGTAACTTATCTATCATTGATATTTTTAATATTAAAGGAGAAACATATTTTAGAAAAACCGAATCAATAATATTAAAGAAAATAATTTCAGAAAAAAAAAATTTTATATTATCAACAGGTGGTGGATCTCCATGTCATAATAATAATCTTAAAATTATACTAAAAAACGGAATATCTATTTTTATAAATACACCTAAAACTACTATAATCAAAAGGATTGAAAAAAATACTAAAAGGCCAATGTTTAAGAATAAAAAAAATATTAGAAATAAAATAAATGAGTTATATGAATCAAGATTAAGTTTTTATAAACAATCCAACTATACCGTCTCAAAAAAATTTAAAAAAAAAACTTTATCTATTATTAAAATTCAATCCTAATGATATTAATATAGAGTTTATAACTATATCAGATTGAATGACAGGTTCTTTCCCATTATATGAATAAGGCCTCAAGTTTTCAGCATACCCACTGGACATATAAGTTATATCAATACTAAAATTGTTATTTAAATAACCAATTCCTACACTTTTTTTAATCCTACTATTTTCAATAGTATTTATTTGTTGATATGCATTATTATGGGCATCATTTAAAAAATTATAACCTAATCTAATATAAAAATTATTGTACCTTCCTTCAATACCTAACCTATAGTTTATTGTTAAAGACTTATATATTTCAGTTATTTCTCTATTATCATAAAAAGCATCAAAATCATATGACTGAATTTTTCCAGAAGAATAATTAATTAAATCAATATCAGCAGTTATAAATCCAAATTTTTTATAAAAAAAAGAAGACCCAATACTAAACTTTGATGGAGTAATTATTTTATATTTAGAAATATTTTTAGCAGTTGAGGATATAGTTTTTTGTAAGATAGTATCTTCAGGTTCAAAATAGTAATCAAAGTAATTAGTCTCTAATTCACTATAACCCTCCTCATTAAGAATCATATTAGTTTTAGAGTTATAACTTATTCCAATATTCAATTGATTTATAGGTTTAAATATTATACCAACTGATGTTGAAACTCCAGCACCATTGATTTTTATAAAATCATTTAAATATAAATAATCCAGTATACCTTCACGTTCCCACTGATTTTCAGCTAAAATTTCAAACTCAGTTTCACTATAATATCTATCTCTAGCATACTTAAAAGAGTATATATTAAGCCCACCACCTAAATAAAATTTATCTTTTATATTAATTCCAGTAGAAAATGAAAACTGACTAATATTTCCACTAGTTTCGATAGTTTCATCCTGAAGAGGATAACCACCTACAAAAGAATAATATGTACTATTTAAGTTTGAAACTGGATTTAATAAATAATGGTCATATGCTTCTTGAAGAATTCCTATTCCTTGAATAGGGGAAGAATTTGATAATTGTGTTAAAGGAACATCTTGAGCTTCAGAAATAAAATAATCTATAATTGAATTATTATTATTGAAACCACTATATCTAATAGAACTTCCAAAATCTTTCATTTTTGTATATGATAAACCAAAACTTATTCTTGGGCAATCATAACATAAATAATAATCATTATTTACATTATTTTTCTTAGTTTGAAAGACTATTGCAATATTATTTAATTGATTACTACTTTTTGTGAGTCTTATTTTATCATAATCATTCCCAGAAGATTTGCCACTTATCCATGCAGAGTTAGAATTTATTTTATTAGACTCATAACCAAATGAAAATACTGATTTATTAAAAAAACCTAAGCCAGCTGGATTACCTGATATTGAGCTTATATCTCCCCCTAAGGATGTTTGTGCATTACCAAGAGCTTGTATTCTTGCAGATCCACCATCAAAAGAATGAGCAAACCTTGATATATCGTTATAATATCCATACTGAGCAAAAGTATCAGAGAAAGTACAAAGAAATACAACGCTTAATAAAGTAAAAAGCCTCATATCATTTTTTTAAAAAAATTAATATTAGTTATTGCCTTTTCCTCTTGACGATCCACCACTACTACCTCCAGATACAGCAGAACCTGCACTAGAAGATCCACTGACCCCACTTCCACCGCTACTATAACCCCTTGAAGATGAATTTACAGATGTTGAAGGATTACTACTAAAACCACTAAATCCTCCTTGGCCTCTATTAGATCCAGATGATTGAAAAGCTGAAGGTCTTGAATAATTTGGATTTCTCCCATCATTTGATCCCCCATAAACTCTGGCAGTACTAATAGATCTAGAATTTGATTGACTATTAACATCATTGATCATTGTAATTCTATCATAACTTTTTCTCATACCATTAGATGATTTTCTAGAATTAAATTCTTGAGATACTGAACTTCTAATTCCTAACCTAGAAACATCAGATTCTATATTTCCACTATTTTTCCCTCTAATGTATTGATTTTGAGTAATGCCTCTTATAGACTCCCCTGAGGACTCTATATTAGACATAGTTATTCCACTACCTCTTCTATTTATTTTTGTTCCTCTTAAATTTTCACCATTCATATGAGCTTCCCCTCTACCACTTCGAGGTCCTCTTACTGAAGTTTCATCTGTTCCAGGATTAGCATTAGCATTTGGATCATAAACTACATTAACATTATTACTAAAATAGTTGCTTCCTCCTCCATAATAATTATACATATTGTTATTTGGTCCACAATATCCTGAAATACAACGGCCCATTCCATAAAAAGTTAAGCTAGGTCTTCCCCAAAAATCTATAGGTGATAAATGTGGAAAAAAACTAGAATAATATGGGTTAGAAAAAAAATCTAATACAAACATTGGGTTAGAAGAAAGTGCTCTCATTAACATTCTTCTTTGTGATAAACTATTAATTCTTTCATATGAAAAAGGATCAAAAATTCTATAATTATACAAATAAGGACTATATGACATAGAGTTAAAGAATCTTGAAGTATTACTTGAATTAGATTTAACATACAAGTTATCTCTATTATATTTTAAAGATTTAAGGGTAACATCTAGTCTTTTAACTTCATTAGAGCTAATATATTTACTTAAAATCAAAGGATCAATGCTTTTGGAAGCATCATAATCAGATAAGTTCTTTCTATAATTTTTAAGGATTACATCTGCAGGTGTAATATCTTTTTTCTTAGATTTTATTTTTTTAGTTCTATCATCACTAGTAAAGTACATATCATCTCTTTCTTGTGAAAAAGAATTAAAAGAGATTAAAATAATCAATATGAAGGATAAGAAGAATTGAAATATTTTCATAACATTTTCTGTTTAAAAACCATAAACTATAGGTTTAACCCATTAAACTATAGGTTTAACCAATTCAATATACTTATTTTAACTTAAAAACAGTAAAATATATGTTTTTTATTCTTAGTTAGAAAGCTTAAAATTGTATTTCAATAATTTAATTATGAGTAAGGGACTTCCTAATAAAAATTCAAATTTTTCAGCTTGGTATAATGAATTAGTTAAAAAAGCGGATTTAGCTGAGAATTCATCAGTAAGAGGTTGTATGGTCATTAAACCCTATGGGTTCTCTATTTGGGAAAAAATGCAGAGCACTCTAGATTCTATGTTAAAAAAAACAGGGCACCAAAACGCATACTTTCCATTATTTATACCTAAATCCTATCTTAGTAAAGAAGCTGACCATGTTGAAGGTTTTGCGAAAGAATGTGCAGTAGTTACACATTATAGATTAAAAAAAGATAAAAATTCAAAAGGTTTAATAGTTGATCCAGATGCAAAACTTGAAGAAGAACTTATTGTAAGACCAACTTCGGAAACTGTTATATGGAGTACATATAAAAACTGGATTCAATCCTATAGAGATTTACCTCTATTAGTTAATCAATGGGCTAATGTTGTGAGGTGGGAAATGAAAACACGTTTATTTTTAAGAACTACTGAATTTCTATGGCAAGAAGGACATACAGCACATGCCACAAAAGTTGAAGCTGAAGAAGAAACAATTAAAATATTAAATATATATTCTGATTTTCTAGAAAATACTATGGGAATACCAGTTTTAAAAGGTACAAAATCAGAAAACGAAAAATTTGCAGGGGCAATAGAAACTTATTGTGTTGAGGCACTAATGCAAGATGGTAAAGCTTTACAAGCTGGTACATCACATTTTTTAGGTCAAAATTTTGCTAAAGCTTTTGATGTGCAATTTGCTACATCAGAAGGTAAAAAAGAATACGTTTGGGGTACGTCTTGGGGGGTTTCTACTCGATTAATAGGAGCGCTAATTATGGCTCATTCTGATGATAAGGGTCTTGTTTTACCACCAAAATTAGCTCCAATACAAGTGGTTATGATACCTATCTTTAACAACGAAAAAGAGTATAAAGAAATTAATGAAATTTTTAAAAAAATTAGTAAAAAGTTAGATGATAAAAACATTACTTATAAAATTGATGATAGAGAAAATTATAAGCCTGGGTGGAAATTTGCTGAATATGAATTAAAAGGGATTCCAATAAGACTAGCGATTGGGCCTAAAGATTTAGAAAATAATTCTATAGAAATCATGAGAAGAGATAAACTAATAAAGGAAATTTTTAATATTGATTTAATTGATGAAAAGATTTCTAAATACTTAATTGAAATGCAGAAAAATATCTTTAAAAAAGCAAATAAATTTAAAAATGAAAATTCTTATACAATCACAAACTATGAGGATTTTAAAAATATTATAAAAAATAAAGGAGGGTTTGTATATGCTCATTGGGACGGAACTTCAGAAACTGAAGAAAAAATTAAGAAAGAAACCAAAGCAACAATTAGATGCATTCCTATTAATTCAGAAGTAAATCCAGGCAAATGTATTTACTCAGGAAAAAAATCTAATCAAATAGTTGTGTTTGGCAAATCATATTAAAATGGAAATTTTTAGCATTGGAATTTTATTAGTAATTGGTGTCATATTGGTACTTATTGAAATTTTATTTATTCCTGGAACTACAATTTTTGGAATTCTTGGATTAATTTCAATTATAGTATCTAATTATCTAACATTTGATTTTTATGGATCTGAAATAGGAATAATTTATACTTCCACAACTTCATTAATAATATTTTCAAGTATTTTATATTCATTAAAATCAAATTCATGGAGCAGATTAGCATTAAATAAAACTAATACAACAAAAATAAATCAGTATAAAAATAAAAATCTTAAAATAGGAGATATAGGTTTAACAATGTCTTCTTTAAAGCCATATGGTAAAGCTTCCTTTTCAAATGTTAATTATGAAGTAAAATCTAAAGGAAATTTTATAGATGAAAAGAATAAGATAAAAATTATCGATATATTCGAGGGAAAAATAATAGTTATAAAAATTAAATAAAAAATTATGGTTCTTACAACTCTAGCAATTCTTGGACTTACTATTCTAGTATTTGCCTTTTTATATTTTGTGCCCGTAAACTTATGGATTACTGCTGTATTTTCTGGAGTTAAAATAGGTCTTCTTGAGCTTATTTTTATGAGAGTAAGAAGAGTTCCACCTTCAATAATAGTCCATTCTCTTATCACTGCTACAAAAGCTGGATTGACTATTAAAGATGATCCTCATACGTCAAATAGAGCACTACAAGGACCTGACTTAGAAACACATTATTTAGCTGGAGGAAATGTTCCTCAAGTAATAACTGCTTTAATTTCTGCAGAAAAAGCTAATATAGATTTAACATTTAAGCAAGCGACCGCTATTGATTTAGCAGGTAGAGATGTTTTTGAAGCTGTAACAATGTCTGTAACTCCTAAAGTTGTAAATACCCCAAATGTTTCTGCAGTAGCCGCTGATGGAATTCAATTAATTGCAAAAGCTCGAGTAACAGTTAGAGCAAATATTTCACAATTAGTAGGTGGAGCTGGTGAAGAAACGATACTTGCTCGTGTTGGTGAAGGAATTGTCTCATCAATAGGATCATCAAAAACTCATAAAGAAGTATTAGAAAATCCTGATAAAATATCTAAATTAGTATTAGGAAGAGGATTAGATGCCGGAACTGCTTATGAAATACTATCTATTGATATAGCTGATATAGATATAGGAAAAAATATAGGAGCTATACTACAAACTGATCAAGCTGAAGCAGATTTAAAAGTTGCTGAAGCCAAAGCTGAAGAGCGAAGAGCTATGGCTGTGGCCGAAGAACAAGAAATGATTGCTAAGGCTCAAGATGCAAGAGCAAAAGTTATTTTAGCTGAAGCTGAAATTCCAAGAGCTATAGCTGGAGCATTTAAAAAAGGGAATTTAGGAATTTTAGATTATTATAAATTTCAAAATATACAAGCAGATACAGAAATGCGTGAAAGTATTGCTGATAATAAGCCAAAAAGTACTGGTAAGTCTGATAAAAGTAAATCTTAATAAGAAAAATTAAATATAGTTTTGTTTATCTAAATGAATAAAATATTTAGATTATTATAATAATCTAAATATTACTAACAAGTTAACAATTGTTCAAAAAATCCACCAATTTCCTTTTCTTCATCTACAAAATGGATTTCTAAAATCCAATCTCTTTTATTTCCATTTTTATCCAAAGAAAACATATCTATATGATTATTAGGATGGACATAATTTGTTTTATCTTCCTTATCTAATTTTTCATGTGGAAAATGACCTATTAAGTGCCCAGCTATTTCTCCACCAAACTTCCAACCGTACTTCTTAGCAGATAAAACAGCATAATTATATAGTTGAGATCCTGTTATTTCTTTTTTTGAATCAAAATATAACTTACATTCATCCCAAGCTAAAGATATATCTTGTTTTAGTTTTAATTTTATAATGTCACCTCCAAGAACATATGTTCTACCATAGTCTGCCTCCCATTCTTCAAAAATTGGTCCAAAATCAATAAACAAAATATCATCATCTTTAATTAATAAATTTTTTGGATTTTCATTATAAGGTTTAAGTGTATTTTTACCTGCCCTTATAATTCTCTTATGCCAATATTTTTTTATTCCAAACAGCTCAAAAGCTAGATTAAATATTTCACTATTTAATTCATTCTCCGATTTTCCAGGAATTATTAAGCCTTTATTTTCAATTTCATTAAATAGATGAGCAGCTTTTTTTTCTGCTTCAATTAAGTTTAGTTTAACATCATTCATCTTATGGTTTTAAATTTAAAAAAAAAGCCCCTTAAAAGAGGCTTTTATAAAAATAAAAGTCTGGCAACGACCTACTCTCCCACCAGTAACGGTAGTACCATCGGCGCTATAGGGCTTAACTTCTCTGTTCGAAATGGGAAGAGGTGGACACCTATGCAATAATCACCATAAAATCTTAATATCGTAACACAATGCGAATAATGTAGAATTAATTATATAAAACAGTTAATGAAGGAAGTTACGGGTAATTAGTACTGCTCAGCTTTGACATTTCTGTCTTTACACTTACAGCCTATCAACGTCCTAGTCTTGAACGTCCCTTAAAAGAAGCCTCATCTTGAGTGGAGCTTCGCGCTTAGATGCTTTCAGCGCTTATCTCTTCCAAACGTAGCTACCCGGCGGTGCAGTTGGCACCACAACCGGTACACTAGAGGTTTGTCCAACTCGGTCCTCTCGTACTAGAGTTAGGTTCTCTCAAGCTTCTAACGATCACAACAGATAGGGACCGAACTGTCTCACGACGTTCTGAACCCAGCTCGCGTGCCACTTTAATGGGCGAACAGCCCAACCCTTGGGACCTTCTCCAGCCCCAGGATGTGACGAGCCGACATCG
>Ga0115000_10000139_pt1 | contig 63177 bp, 50 predicted proteins | sample ArcticOcean_MG_C_6_FD_89690 | JGI IMG/M metagenome (GOLD analysis project Ga0115000, IMG submission 89690) | Marine microbial communities from western Arctic Ocean - ArcticOcean_MG_CB8_128 | ecosystem: Environmental > Aquatic > Marine > Oceanic | place: Arctic Ocean: Canada Basin | collected... | reverse complement strand
TAATTAAATTAATTACAATTGTTCAAAAAGATCCAAGCTCTGTAGCCTACATTGCTATAATTGACCTACCCTGGCTTAAATGTTAAAGTCACTCCAGAGAAGAAAGGAAAATTCCTGACCAGTGAATTTGCTAAAAAACACAACTGCATAATTGCTATTAATGGTGAAGCGGGAGAATCCATTTCAATGGATTGTGAATTGGTAAAATGTTCCGGTAACTGGGTTTCAAAAGGAAAACCGGTGTTAATGTCCGATTCAGAAAAACGTCCATTTATGGCTTTTGATGAAAATAGCAAGGGTCGATATTACGAAGAGATATTTGTAGACACTGTATACAACGACAATTATTATAATACTCTATGGGGAAGGTTTGATATTCTTAAAGAGGGTCAAATTATTCCAGCTAAAAGATACCGACCTTACGCCCGAACAGTAATGGGCTTGAATACTGAAGGAACCTACCATTTGCTTAATGGTTGTAGATGGTAAAAAACCTGACCACAGTGTTGGATTACCTTATGAAGACTGTGCACAAATGCTAAAGTATCTTGGGGCCAGTGATGCAATGGGATGTGATCAAGGCGGATCTTCCTGCATGTACGTGGAAAGCATGGGTGGAATCATTAACCGTCCAGCTGAAAGCGACGGTGTTGAACGGCCAATATATTCACACTTTGGAATTTCGTTTGAATAAATTCTTGATCACCTGTTTAATTAATCCGTACTTAGTGATTACAAAGCTTGAACTAGCTCTTTAATTAATGCTTGTATTTTCTTCCTGTCTTCGCCTGCAACCAAATTATTGTCTACAACTTTGTCATGGAAAGTTCCCACTCCATGACCACCGATAACCTTTGCTCCATGATATGGTGTGATGTTTAACAGGTGTTGTAGAACCGATGCTCCTCCCCTTACTCCCGGTGATGTGCTTAGTAGCACTAAAGGTTTACCGTTGTATATTTTTCCTTCCATTCTACTTAACCAGTCCATAGTATTTTTGAGCACAGCTGGTATTGAACCATTGTGTTCTGGAGATGAGATAATAAATCCATCTGCTGACTGCATTTTACTGCACAGTGCTTGCATAGATGGAGGAAAACCGTTGGCCTCTTCTTCCATTCCATACATTTCTGCCGGGTAGTCTCTAATGTTTAAAACTTCAACATTTACCTTCATACTTTCATTGATGTTGTTTTCCTCAACATAATTTGATACTATGTGAATGAGTTGTTGATTAATTGAATTGGGATTGTTACTTCCTGAGAATGCAATGATGTTTTTCATGTTGTTGGCTTTAATGTTGAAACTAGTGCTAGAATAAGTGGTGAACTTATATTTGTTACAACAAATATATCAAAAACAAATGTATGCTGAAAATAATAGCCAACAGTAATTTTAAGGACTGTTAGGAATGTGTTATAGATACTGAGTAGTGCCGTGTAGTAGTCTTTGGAAAACCTTGTCTTATTTACTATTGATGATTATCCCTCCTGTTTTCTTGGGTATGTTTTGATAGTATATAGCAGTTTCTATTGCGTTACACATCAAAAGATTTAGTGGGAAATCAACATCAATAAGCAGCGGTAAATCACGAGGGTGTGCCAAGTTATCAGCAACCAAGATATACGAAGCGATCCCATACCGGTTTCGTGCAGCTAAAACAGCCTCTAAATCGTTTTCAATGAGGTCACCTCCGTTTCCCCTACCCATGGCTTTTACTAAGATCTTTTGCAAGTTCTTTAAATTGTCTACAAAATGGATCCCTCCAGTTTTTCCAATTTTTTTAGTTCTGTCTTTTCTCCCATCTCCATCATTGAACAATACGATACCTTTAATTTTTGGCAATACTTCCTCTTGGTGCAACCACTTTAACACCTGTGCTATGGATTCAACCATGCTCCCAGTAATGTCAATAATAAGTACAATGGAATCACTGTCAAACTCGTCTAAGCTTTTCAGTAAATTTCCTGAAACTGCATTGGGGAATTGTTGCTTTCTCGCTGAAAGAGCCCTCAACTTGCTTTGTTCGTAGTTTTTTTCAATTAAGCCGTACATACCTTCGGTAAATGGTGAAGGACTAGTTCCAGGGTAATTTTTCTTTGGAACTCTGAATAGCTTAATGGCCATCTTGTCATTCTCCTGCAATCCAACTTGCTGGTAACAAGTAACAAACTCATTTTCTGAAGCTTTCATCACCCCTGCCCTAATATCACCTTCATCTACCTCAATGATTGAATCTGGTGTGCCTAGATCAATTATATTTCCCCATACATGAAGTAAGTCATTAGGATGCGCTCCTTTTATTTCTCTTATTTCTCCAAACTTAGGAGAGTCATCTAATTCGAAATTGTTTTTGAACAACTTGTTGATTAAACGAATTTCTTTTGCTCTTGGACTAGATCTGCTGCTGGTGCTGCCGGTCATAGGAACTTGATAGTAAACGACAAAACCATGAAAAAAGAATTGTGCCTCCTTGATTGTTTTTGCCAAAGTTTGTTCAATGAACCTAACTGGAACAGAGTCTATTTGGCTATGAATGGATGGGTGAAGTTTTTTTAATTCAGCAAACCTCTTTTCATCCAGACCAATTTGCTGAAAGGACTTAGCACTTCTGAATTGTGTGTAGTAATAATCGATGGCAACAATTTTACCTTTTGAACAGTTCCGAGGTAAAGGCCTTTTCGACAAACGTTCTGATGCAAATGGACTTTTTATGGTAGCCACCTCAAACCCGGTTACATTGGACTTAGCATCATATTTCAAGATGTAATACGGTTTCGCTTTTTCGAATGTTTGGGCATTGCTACATGCGCACAACATTGTAAAAATGAAAAGTAGGGAAAATCTTGTCATGGACTAAAAATAAGTATTGCTGCTCTTATAATCTCTTTTTTTCGAAAAGGAACATAAAATGTTTTACAGCATAGTCAAACGAGCTACATTTCTACATTTTTAATGTTGTTCGAAATGGATTGAATCACTTTAATTTAGCGCATAAAAAAAGGAACGAAGTAATACTTCGTTCCTTTTTCTTATTTTTTTATGGTTGTCTTATTCAACAACTGCACGCTCAGTAACAACACCTTTACTAGTGGTTAATTGAACGACGTAAAGTCCTTTACTGAAACCTGACACATCAAGAGTAAGTAATCCTCCTTTGTGGTCAACGCTTTTAACTAAAGAACCTAATGCGTTAAAAATCTTGACGCTTCCCTTTTCACTTCCAGTACTAACATTTAAAGTTGAAGTTGCTGGATTAGGGTAAACATTCAATACTGATGCCGTAACTGTGTTTACAGACGAAACAGAAAAATTAGTTTTTTGCATTACTCCAATTTTTCCACCACTGAATACAGCAACTCTTCCATGCTCCTCTGTTTCCCAGTATAAGTTTGTTTGAGCAAGTGCGCCTGTAACTTTTTCCCTTACTAAAATACAGTTAAAAGTACCATAAGCAATTGTTACCGAACCAGAAGCAGGAACTGATCCGTTTAATGTAAAGCTAGCCAATCCACCTACAGCTGTTCCCGAACTAGTAAATGTATTGTTGTATGTGTGAGGCAATCCAATATCTAAAGAACTTGGATTATCTGCAGGAAATCCTCCAAGTGAAGCGTAAGAATAACTTGATGCACTACTTTTAAATTCAGCAGCACTTGTTAGAGGTGAAGATGTTGCTACGTCAAAAGAAGCTGAAGCAGCAACTTTAACAGTGTCGGCAGTTCCGGTCACAGCTGTGAAATCCCAACTTTGACCAGTACCTGATCTACTAATAGAAGTAGTGTCAAAATTTGTGTTAACGTTAACCCAATAATTTCCAATTGTCCACTTTAGGTTGCTTTTAGCAATGGTTTGAGCTGAGGCTATAGTTCCTGTAGCTAGTAATACAATTGCAGTAAGTAATGTTTTTTTCATGTCAGTTAAGTTTAAATGTACACCTAAATTTAAATAACAATATTTAAATGAAGGTCACTCTTAGATAATTGTTTTTAAGAATCAAATCAGAAAGCTTTGTTTACCTACCTTTAGATATTATGGACGGTTCAGAATTAAAGTCTCAATTTAATGGTTTTGTAAACACTCCCAATTTATGGGGTAATGATGCTGTTTATGGTTTGAATCAATATAAGTTATTTGACTTAACTGCTGCTGATTTGACAATTCAAGCACCTAATTTACGATTAGGCAAACGGGTTGAACAGTTTGTTTCAGTGGTATTGAACAATGATCCAAGTACATTTGTGCTGGCAGAGAACGTGCAGATTCAAAAAGAGAAAATTTCAATTGGTGAACTAGATTGCTTGTTGAAGCAGTTAGATAAATTAGTTCATCTTGAAATTGTTTTCAAATTCTATTTGTATGATAATAGTCTTGGATCTTCAGAATTAGGTAAATGGATTGGTCCTAATCGGAACGACGACTTGGTTAAGAAATTAACTAAACTAAAAGAGAAGCAACTTCCATTACTTCACAAAGAGGAAACAATTGAAGCTATTCGTAAAATTGGCAACAAATTGCAAATTGAGATAAACCCATCCGAAATTACTCAAAAGGTATTGTTTAGGGCACAGTTGTTTGTGCCAAGAAAGTTGATGTCTAGCCCCTTACCTGTTATCAACAATGAATGTATTGTGGGATTCTATGTTGCAATGTCAGAATTGTCGCAGTTACAATCAAACTCCTTTCATATACCAAGTAAAATAAACTGGCTACAAGAACCGTCGTTGAGTGCTGAATGGTTAGACATGATCCCTTTTGAATCACAAATACAGTTGTTCATTAATGAGAAAAGGTCACCATTGTGTTGGCTAAAAGATACTAAAGGGAACATGCAAAAATTCTTTGTTGTGTGGTGGTAGATATTCACAAATCGTCTTTCTAAATTATTTCAAACTAATTGAAGCGGACTGTTCCCTAATTTGAATACTCCATTAACTATTTCTTTCTTTCTTTGAGTTGAGATTAAAGTTATCATTGAGTAAACTAAAAAATCAACTCATGAAAAAACTACTTATTTCAGCGTGCTGCATCGTTTTACTAGCCATCAGCACATCTTGTCAAAATGATCAGAACACAGTAATAACAAATGATGACACACAACTTAATCCAAATGCAAATCTAAATCCAATTGATGAGCCTCAATCCGCTATTGATAAAGATCCTGCTGATTACGAAGGTCTATCCGTCGAAGAGTCAGCTTCCTATGGTGGTTTACAGGTGTTTTTATTGAAGGGTAAAGGAGAAATTGATTCCAAAGAATATGTCACTCTTGACAAGGCAATGAGAAATAACATGGTAACGGTAAGCGAAACGGGTAATGTTGGGGAACTAAACATTAAAAATACGAGTGACAAAACTGTATACCTTCATTCAGGAGACATCGTAAAAGGTGGCAAACAGGATAGAACTGTAGCGAATGACATGATTATCCCTCCCCATTCTGAAAAGATACCATTAAAAAGCTTTTGTGTTGAGGCCTCAAGGTGGACTAATCGAGGCAGTGAAGATGTGAGTACATTTTCTGAAAATACAAGAATGCTTTCCTCAAAAGAATTAAAGTACGCAGCAAAATACAAAGGAGACCAGTCCGAAGTTTGGAGGAATGTGGCAACAGAACAAACAAAGTTAAGTTCCAAAGTAAGTGAGTTAAGTGGCGAAAATGTTGATGTTAAGCAAAATGCATCGGGGTCCAGTCTCCAGCTTACTCTAGAAAACAAGGAGCTTAAAAAAGTGAAAAAAGAAATGGAGAAAAAATTCAAAAACTTGATGAAACAAAATGTAAACGTTGTTGGTTTTGCCTACGCCATTAATGGTAAAGTGTACGGAGCTGAAGTATTTAACAACAAACAATTGATGAATGATTTGTGGGGAAAGATGTCTGAGTCCATTATGAATGAAGCGGTTGCCAATGCGGACAGTACCTACCAAGATTCTTTGAATGTCTCCGCTAGCGATGTAGTTAAATTCATGAACGAGACTTCGAGGCAAGAAGCAAAAGAATCAACAAAGCAAGTCAATGAATCAACTGACTTGATAATTAAAGAGACCGATGGAGATGTTTTGTTTTCAACTGAAGACAAGGAAGAAAACAAATGGTTACATAAAAGCTACATGGAAAAAGAAAAAGGGGAAACCACTACTAGAAAAACTAGTTCGAGCAACAATTCATATGATATTACTAATGGAAGTAATGTAAATCAACGTCAGGTCATTGCGGAAGATTTTTTTATTGAAGAATTCGTCGATACAGTGAGGTGAAGTATTGATCATATCAATCAGTAGATAAAAAAATACCAAGGTGCAAACTAACTTGTAAGGAATGATTGGCGTAATTTTAAATCATGAAATTTACTGTAGACATTATTTCAGACGTAGTTTGCCCCTGGTGTTATGTTGGGAAAAGGCGTTTTGAAAACACCATTAAAGAACTAACTTCAGACGAATTTGAACTTAAGCTTCTGCCCTTTCAGTTGAACCCCGATATTGTTGAAGATTCAATTAAATTACAAGATTATTTAGTGGCGAAATTCGGTAGCCTTGAAAGTGTAACTGCTGCTCAGGATCAATTGGAAGCTGTTGCGGTCCAAGAAGGAATTAAAATGGATTTCTCAAAAATTGATTTTGCCCATAACACCTTAAAGGCTCATGCGTTAATGCAAAGCGTTGGCTCAATTGATGATAAGTTAAAACTCAACGAAGCCTTTATGTCGGCTTATTTTGAACATGGTAAAAATATTGGGTCTACTGATTTGTTGGAGCAAATTGCTATGGAAAACGGAATTGAATTTGACCCAAATTACAATACTTATCAAAACATTGAAGCGGTAAAACAAGAAGAATTAAAAGTTAAGCAGTTGGGTGTAAATGCAGTTCCATCATTTGTAATAAATGGAAAGTACCTGATTCAAGGTGCTCAAACTAAAGAAAGTTTTTTCCAGGTTTTCGATCAGATAAGGAAAGAGCAATAAATCATGCTGCTGGTTTTCTAAGGGCTTCATTTACGGGCGAAATAGGTTTGTTGTAAAATAATTTATTTTACTGCATTTAAAAAGCGACTTATAATATTTATTATCGTCTTAGGTATAGAAAAACTCACCTTTTATTAACCAATTAACCGCAATAAAATATGAGCACATCAACAAAAATAAAAAACCGTTAAAATAACGGTGGTAGTTCTTACCAATATCATTGCTATTTTACTATTTGCGATCTAATATTTCAAATTGACTTCAAACTGACTTCAAGGATACTTCTTTTAACCCTGGCTTAATTTTGATTATAAATGATTGACTATTCACTCTTTTCCTCAGTACTAGGATTATTAATCTCTTGAATTCTTCTTTTGATTTCTTCCTCGTTTTTAATGTCTGATAACTGATTGTATATCATTTTTAAAGTTGTCAAGGACTTCATGTCTTCTGTTTTTACAGATAGTATTTTCATTAAATAACCGATCGCTATACCGTAATCTATCTTCCGGTTTTCTTCAAAAACCAGTCTTTTTTGCCCGAAACTATTTTTCATTTTTTGAAGATTCTCACTTCCTTTGTTAGTATATATAACACCAAGGCCATACAATGCGGAGTAGTTATTTTCATTAAGAATTAATGCATTAGAAAAAGATGCAACACTTGAATCAATCTCATTTTGATGAAAATGTAGTTGCCCCTTAATTACCCATAAATCTTGCCTATTCTTAACCCTTTTGGTAATATCATTTAACAATGCTATTGCTTGAACATTCATGTCTTTGTTCAAGAGAATTTGTAATTCCGCTAGTTTAAGGTCTTCATCGTTTGGATCTAAAATTTTCAAAGTGTCTATTAATTTCAGCGCTTCTTCAGATTTATTTGAAATCGTCAAAATTTCCAATTTCTGCCCTAAATACTTGATCCTGTCGTCTTTTTTTAATTTTGGATTTGCTAGCAATGAATCGGCATAGGTCAATGCTTGTTCATAATCTCCAACTAATTTAGCAAAGACCATGGCGTTGAAACTGTCTAGGTCTTTAATTTTAGAAGGATGATGTTTTTTCTTCAAAGCAATCCCTATTTGAGTATATTTTAATGCTTTATCATAGTTTTTCTCTTGGTAGTACTCAACTCCAACATTACTGTATTCAATTGATAAACTCAATAAATTTGACATGACCATGTCATGTAAATCACCTCCCTTGTTTACCGACAAGTACTTTTCGTATTGATTTTGACTTATGTTAAACAACTTAACCTTATTGACTAAACTATCTTCTTTTTGCCCCATCATCAAGTGCACGGCAGCTTTTGTGTAATGATACTTAGCCATGCATTTTTCATTTACTGATGCTACGCCGTTTTCAACGATCATGTCTTCAGCTAATTTTAAACTTGCCTTGGCGCTGTCAATGTTATTGACATTCATTGCTTTTACGGCCTGCTTTATTTCTTTGCATTGACTAAACGCACTCGCGTTAACCACCATCAACAAAACGATCAAGAGTTTAAATACTTTCATGGTAACAAGATTTAATTGGTGAATTTTTATGCCGATCATTTAATCGGCATTGATTACAGCATATTTCACAATTACAAAAGTAAAGAAATTACTTCGAAGTTGAAGCCGAATGAGTTTTCACACCACTAATATTGTTTTAAAAATTTAGGGCTAAAATTGTGATACAGGTTTCTTGGTACAGGAGAATCCCAATAATTTATTTTACGAGCAATCAAATAATTAACGATTTCCATTTTTATTTTATACTCCTCTGAGTCTAAAGGGTAAACTAGCTTTCTTAATTCTGTTCTTACATCTGTTGAGTCTCCACTTCTGTCGACATATTGAATGTTATCTAAGTTTATTTTCTTTTCAATTATTAGGTAACGAACTAAATCAATCCTCTTTGCTCCAAAGGCCGTAATTACAGCGTTTTGAATTCCGAATTTGGTTTCTGTGTGGTCCAAGTCTGCCCCGGCTTCTAATACTATTTCAATGTTAGCTACACTAACGGATGAGGCAGCTATAAGTGTTGTCCTTAATTTCTGATAGCCGTCAAAGCCCTTGGGTTTTCCAATTACTTTTGCATCAGCATTGTGCTTAATTAATAATTTTAGCAAATAAGAATCTTTATAATTAGCTGCTACTATGACTGGATACAATCCATTGTTGTCTTTTAAATCAGGATCTGCTTCCAAATCTAACAAAAAGGCCACTGTTTGAACCATGTCGTTTTTAACTGCCCATAGTAGTAATGTTTGATAGTACATTTTTTCTTGACAGTCGATCAATTCAGGATATTCATCAAAGAACGAGGTGGCCGTTTCGTAGTCATTGTTGTACAGAGCTTTAGCTGCCTCCCACACTTCTGTTTTTTTAAACAGCTTAAGGTCTGTAGCTCCTAATGGCTCTTTTTTGAAAACAGAACAAGAGGTACTGATCAGAACAAGGGTGATTAAAAGCAATTTATGTGTATTTGACCTGATCATGAAGATGCAAAAATGGACATTGTTAAAGGATAATCAAAATGGAAATGAAATTGATTTTAACTGGATTACAATGGTCGGGTCACAGCTGAAATTTCAATGTTTGATAACGTCTATGCACATTGGATTTATAAACTAAGACATAAAAAAAGCGAGAATCAATCTCGCTTTTTTTTATTTGGTTAACTGTTTTGTTACAGCATGTTTGTCAATATTCATCCTCATTAAAGAGGAAATCATCTTTTGTGGGAAAATCAGGCCAAATTTCTTCGATTGATTCGTACGGATCTCCTTCGTCTTCTATTTCTTGTAGGTTCTCAGTTACTTCTAGTGGTGCACCAGATCTCATTGCGTAATCAATTAACTCATCTTTAGTTGCAGGCCAAGGTGCGTCAGTTAAATAGGAAGCTAATTCTAATGTCCAGTACATAATTTTAATCTTTATATTAATCTAAAAATAATAAGTCTTCTCTGTGGGTAGATTAAGGTAATCTACAAAGCTGCAAAAATATGTTTTTAATATTACTATCAAAATATTTTAACAGCTATTTTATAAACAGTTTTCAATGTGTGATGAAAGACTATAAAAACCCGTATTAAAGCATTAATTTAAACTGGCTACAAGACATTACTGTTTAGGTGCTAAAAAGCTAACTTTCCATTAATTTGTTCTGACCAAGGCAAACCATATTTTTTCAAATCTTTCATGAATGGATCTGGATTGAATTCTTCAACATTATATACCCCCGGTTTCATCCATTCTCCGGTCATCATCATTTTTGCCCCAATCATTGCAGGAACTCCTGTTGTGTATGCAACCCCTTGTCCTTTAACATCACTATAAGCGTCCTGATGTTTACAGTTGTTCCACACATAATACGTCACTTCTTTGTTGTCTTTAACCCCACGTATTTGACATCCAATGGAAGTTTCACCTGTGTAATTTTTCCCTAAACTTGATGGTTCAGGTAGTAATGCTTTTAGGAATTTCAGCGGAACAATTTCTTTCCCTTCGTAGTTAATTGGTTTAATGCTAGTAATGCCAATGTTCTGCATGACTTCCAAGTGCTTCAAGTATTCATCGCCAAATGTCATCCAAAATCTTGCTCGTTTAATCGTTGGGAAGTTTTTAACCAGACTTTCAAGCTCTTCGTGGTATAATAAATAGGAAGATTTCACTCCTATTCCAGGATAATCAATTTCTTTTTTAATGCTTAAACTGTTAACTTCTTTCCATTGATTGTCCTCGAAGAATTTCCCTTTTTGAGTAATTTCCCTGATGTTAATTTCTGGGTTAAAGTTAGTAGCGAATGCTTTACCATGATCTCCAGCATTACAATCTACGATGTCTAAGTAATGAATTTCATCAAAGTAATGTTTGTTGGCGTATGCAGTAAATACCTGAGTTACACCTGGGTCAAAACCACAACCGAGAAGAGCCATGATACCGGCGTCTTTAAATTTTTGTTGGTAGGCCCATTGCCATGAGTATTCAAATTTAGCTTCGTCTATAGGTTCATAGTTCGCAGTATCCATGTAATGGACCTTTGTCGCTAAACAAGCGTCCATTATAGCTAAATCTTGATAAGGTAGAGCTAAGTTGATAACCAAATGAGGTTTAAAGTTGTTAATCAACGTGATTGTGTCCTGTACATTGTCGGCATTTAATTCGGCTGTTTGAATAGGTACATTGGTAATTTCTTGAGCTATTGCATCACATTTTGAAATGGTCCTCGAAGCCAACATTATTTCTTCAAACACATCAGTTATCCTTGCTATTTTTTGAGTAGCTACGTTACTTACCCCTCCAGCACCAATTATTAAAACTCGACTACCCATACTTTTACAATTTTCAACAAAAATACAAACTCGTTTTGTAATTAAATCAATTTAAATTAAAAATGACTTTGTGTTAAAAGAAGGATTCGATTCCCTAAATTAGTCGCTCAATACGAACTAATTTAAATGACTATGAAAACCAAATTATTTGCATTTATTGCACTTGCCCTTATTACCGTTGGAGCTAATGCGCAATCCTCATCAACAGACTTCTTTTTTGATTACAAAAAAAGCACCTTAACAAATGAGCAAACTGCTACTTTGCAAATCCTTTGTGCAGAGCATCAGGATGACGGGTCTAGGGTTAAAATTATAGGTTATTGTGATAGTGTCGGAGGATCAGACTACAATGTGAAACTGGGTCAAGCTAGAGTAGATTTGTTTGTTAAATTCTTTGCTTCAAATAAAATTGCAAGTGATAGAATTACGGAAGTAAACAATGGTTCTACAAATCCTATAGCTTCAAACGATACTGAAGAAGGTAGATCACAAAACAGAAGAGTGGTTATTAAATTTTATGATGGTGATGAAGAACCTGCAGAATCTGTCTCCGATGAGATTAGTGATTCGACAGCAGCAGTAGAAGAAGAAATCGCTGTTGAAGCATGTTCTACTGATACTATGATAAACCTTACTGGTGGCGCAATGTTAAAAATGAACACTTGCGAATTTGCAAAGTACAACTCTTGCTTTTCAGTAAAAATCATAACATCTGCAGAGAAGTTGAGAAATTCGGAATACACAACTATGGGAATGAGTGGACAGGTCATGTCTACTGCAGGAATTGTTGAAGTTAAACTTTGTGAGGGTAGAGATTTAGAGCACAATTTAACTGTTTACGTACCAGTAATTATTGATTGTAAGCCGCAGGAGCATCCAGATTTGTGGACAAACTTTGGAAAAGGTGTTTGGAACAATAGAACAGCAAAAGCTGAAATTGAAACTTACAACGGAAAAGAATTTTTCGTGTACAGTACAAAAACAAGCAATGAGGCCAATTTTGCTTCTAAAATTGAAGTAAAACCTGAGTTCACGATTAAAGCTAAAAAAGGTTTAAAATTGAAGCAAGTGACGGTGTATTATTCTTGTGAGATGGGAGTTTATAGAACAACTCTTGATGAGCCTTCAAAGAAGATAAAAATCACGTTACCTTGTCCTAGTGAAGCTGTTAGTATTGATGTAATTGCTGAAGATAAGGAAGGTAATGAGGTTTTGTTAACAAATCTTTCTACCGCTGATATCAAATCAAAAGGAAAGCAAAAAACTTGTGAAGCCGAAGGCGTGAAAAAATGTTTTTATGTTTATCCTGATGAATAATAGTATTACAATTCGATAGTTTACTACTGTCGCATTAGTATAAAAAAAGAGCGTCTTTAATTAGTCGCTCTTTTTTTATGTTCAATTTGAACAGCGGTCAAATAGTTTACCTCTTAACATTGAACTATTTTATATTAATGCCTTGTTGTTACGTTTTTCAGTGGTGACATTATGAGTTTGAACTTAACTCTTTTGAACATGACTATTCAACAAAAAACAAGTTACTTACTCCTTCTATTAATTATATTTCTCACTTTTGGCAGCTCCAATTTATTTGGAAAATATGTATCACAATACGTCAATGTAGATTGCTCTGGCGAAAACCCCGGATTGAGTGAGCTTGAAAAGCAAAACATTTGGTACTCCTATGTTAAACTAACTGAAGGTAACTGGATCCACTACTCTTTTTCCGATTCAAGTTGGAACAATCAAAGTAACGTTAACAGTAATTCAAAACAATTAAGTAAAGAGCTTAACACCTACTTAATAAATCATGGAATAGCAGCTGAACGAATTACCCTGAAATATTCTCCTTATGCTTCCTTAGTTGTTTACAAGGAGGCTGGGAAAAATATTGCTGCTAATCACGTTAGTCTTGAAGATAAAGATACTCAGTATTTTACCGTTGACAACAGCACAGGAGGTTCTTGTTTGACCAAAGCAGGTAACAGGATTGATTTCCCTCCTAATGCATTTAAATGTTCCTTGAATGCGCAAGTTCATGTTGAAGTACAAGAGATGTTGACCAAAAGGGATTTTGTTCGATCAGGATATACATCAACTGCTAATAATAGATTGTTAGAGTCCAGAGGTATGTATAATATCAAGGCTAGCGCTAATGACAAGGAAGTAAACTTAAGACCGGGTAAAAGTGCTGAAATTAAGTTTTCGAAAGACAATTTCCCAGGTGTTAGTGAGGCGTCGACATTCAATACTTTTTATGGTAAGGAAAAGAAGGGCATTGTAGACTGGACAATAAGTAATTATGAAAATATTAAAGCGAACAATAGCGCAAGTGACCTCCCTCCTATGTCGAAAAGACAAATGGGTAAAAGTCGCATCACTAGAAAAGTTACTTACACAGAAACGACCTACGTGCAACTTTGTAAAAAAATTCATTTAGTAAACACCAAGATCAGTAAAAACATGAAAAGTTGTAAGCTTGACAAGAAATCATATAATAGTATAGTGCGTGAGCATGGGAGTTTAAACAGATTATCTAAAGGAAAGTTAGTTGATATTGTATCGTACAGTGACTACTTATCAGTATCCAGAAAAGAACCCAATGCTGTTTTACTAGGGCTGAATCAAAAGCAAAAAGAAGACTTTGACAAGAGCGCAACCGAAGAAAAAAATGCTAAAATAGCTGCTGCCGAAGAAAGACAAAAAAAGTATGAAGCTCAACAAGCACAAATAGCTGAGGCTAAACAAGATCGTTTACTTGCTGAGGCGGTGAACTTTCCTGTAGCTATGAAAATTAGCAAGCTTGGAAACATTAACTGTGATCGATTTAATGGAGGAACTGAAAAGACCAACGTTATCGTGCAATTGGATGATTATGATTATGATGAAATAAAAGTGTATGCTGTGTTTAATGACATAAAATCTGTGATGAATGGGTACTATAGGGAAGAGCACAAGGGAATGATAAAGTTTGATAAAATTCCAATGGGTCGAAAGGTTACTTACATAGCTGCAACCTTTAAAGGAGATGAAGTGAAGTTGGCGTATGTGAGTAAAGAGATTAAAGAAGATGATCTCATTGTGTTATCACTGAACACTTATTCTCGGGAGAATTATAACAGAATATTGGATGATTTAATCCCGTGAAGTCCATCTTTTACTTGATTACAGAGGGTTACTTCGGTGCTAGTCTGTATATAAATATGGCAATCACAGCATACACTATGTTGGGTATCCATATTGCTAATTCTGTTGAGATAGGAGTATTAACGGCAAACACCTCCCCTATTTTACCTAAGAATACATAAGATGAAGCGAGACCTAGTCCGTAAGCGATATCAGCCCCAGTTCCTCCCTTGCTCTTTTTTGAGGCGATACATACTCCAATAAATGTTAGAATGATGATAGAAAAAGGAATAGCTGTCCTCTTTATCATTTCCATTTCATAATCTTTTGTGTACCTAGAACCTTTAGCTTTTTCGCTGGCAATGTAATCACTCAATTCAAATGAGTTCATTGTGGTTATTAATCGTTTCTCTTTGTGAAATTCTTTGTTGTTAAACCCTAATACAGTATCCCTTAACGATCCTTGATGTAGAGTTAACTGACCATCTACCGTTTTTCGTTCGTGCCAGTTTTTGCACAACCAAGATTTACTTTCCTCATTCCATTTGATGTTGTTAGCTGCAAATCGGTATTGTAATTCACCATCTTCTATGACATCATATTTGAAGTCGTAAGCGATGTCAGCAGATTTAGAATAGGTTTTGACAAAGATGTAATGATTTGGTTTTATCTCCTTGTACAGGTTGCTGTTGTTGTAATCATAGTGTCCAAAATAGATCTTTTTTTCGAATTCAATTTTATTTTTATTGGTTTTGGGAATTACAAAGTGACTCATGAACAGTGATATAATCAGCAGAATAAAAGCGCCCACAAAGTAGGGTCTTAATAGTCGATTGAAACTCACACCGGCACTTAGGATAGGGATTATTTCGGTTTGCGAAGCCATTTTTGATGTAAATAGAATCACGGCAATGAACACTAATAACGGTGCTAAAGTGCTGTATATCCATGGCATGAAACTAAAGTAGTAATCAAAGATGATTTCATTTACAGTAACGTCTTCTTCAAGAAAGTCATCTATTTTTTCACTGATATCGAACACAACCGCAATCAAAATAAAGACAGCGATAATAAAAAAGAAGGTTCCTAGGAACTTGCGTAATATGTAATAATCTAACTTTTTTAACATGGTTGTTAAATTCGTTCAGCTAATCTTTTAACCATTATGTTTTTCCAAATTGTAAAGTCACCTGCTATAATATGTTCCCTTGCTTGCTTCATTAAGTTCACGTAAAAAGCAAGATTGTGAATACTCGCTATTTGTTTTCCTAATAACTCATGTGCAGAAAATAAATGTCGAACATATGCTCTGCTGTAGATGCTGTCTACACTTGCTGTTCCATTTGGATCAAGCGGTGAAAAATCATCTTCCCACTTTTTATTCTTAATGTTTATTATTCCTTCAGAAGTAAATAACATACCATTTCGAGCATTCCGGGTTGGCATAACACAATCAAACATATCCACTCCCAAAGCTATATTTTCCAGTAAATTCACAGGAGTTCCGACGCCCATTAAGTATCGTGGTTTGTCTTCCGGGAGTATATCACAAACTACTTCACACATGGCATACATCTCTTCTGCTGGCTCTCCTACCGACAACCCTCCTATTGCATTTCCCTCGCGTCCAAATGATGCTATTGCTTCTGCAGATTGTTTTCTTAAATCTGTGTAAGTACTTCCTTGAACAATTGGGAAAAAGGTTTGATCATAGCCATAAAGAGGCTCAGAACCTTTGTCAAAGTGATCACAGCACCTTTCCAACCATCGATGAGTCATGTGCATTGATCTCTTAGCGTATTTATAGTCACAAGGATAAGGAGTGCACTCATCAAATGCCATGATGATATCTCCACCAATTTCTCTTTGGATATCAATTGCTTTTTCAGGACTAAAAAAATGATATGATCCGTCTATGTGAGATTTAAACTTAACCCCTTCTTCCTTAATCTTTCTTCTTGCAGCTAATGAATAAACTTGAAATCCTCCACTATCAGTTAATATTGGTCGGTCCCAATTCATAAATTTATGTAACCCTCCTGCTTTTTGTAAAATTTCAGTTCCTGGTCGTAAATACAAATGGTAAGTATTTCCTAATATAATGGGAGCATCAATGTCCTCTACTAATTCTTTTTGGTGCACTGTTTTCACGGTTCCCACTGTTCCAACAGACATAAATACAGGGGTTTGAATTTTCCCGTGCGCTGTTGTTAAGGTTGCTGCTCTAGCTTTGGATAATTTGTCTTTACTGCTTATTTCGAATTTCACCTTTTTAGCTTAAAATGGATGATTAAAAAACGTAACAAAGATAACATTTTAAGGTTGTCAACCTGAATTCAAAACTTAGTATATTTGGTTAGTCAAATGGATGAAACTGATTGTTCTAAAACCAGTGGCGATCATAATCTAAAAATAGAAAGTAAGTGAACCAAGATAGAAAATGAAGATAGAAAAGAAAATACTGCAACATTCAGGGTCGCTATATGCAACCTGCTATTCGGAAAAACTAGATTTATTATTTACTGGCGGAGCCGACAACATTGTTGCTTCTTGGGATCCGAAAACTTTTGAAAACACTGACTTTTCTATAAAAACTAAGTCAACGGTTTTAAGCTTAACTATTGTTAATGAAAAACATCTTGTGATAGGATTGTTCAATGGAGATGTACACATCATCGATTTAGAGCAGAAGAAAGAGATCAAGTTCATTACGCATCATAAAAAGGGTGTTTTTGCTGCAAAGTATGACGCAGTGAGTAATTATTTGATACTTGGTAGTGGCGATGGTAAAATGTCTGTATGGAACTGCGAGACATTCGAGTTGTTATTGTCAAAAGACCTGAGTGACTCAAAGATTCGAGCGATTGAAATTCATCAAGAAAGAGCTTACATTGGCACATCAGAAGGTGTTCTTTACACCATCAATTTAAAGGAGTTAATCCTTCTTGATTCTCAGCAAGTAAATGAGGAGGGAATCAATAGTTTATGTTCCTTACCTACAAAGAATGCTATTTTGATTGGTGGAAAGGGCGCTCATTTAGCCGTTTACAGTCTTGAAAAAAAGGTTGCCGTATTAGACATTGCCGCTCATAATTGGGCAATTTATAAATTGTTAGTCATTAACGAATATTTGTATTCTTGCTCAAGAGATAAGACCATTAAGCAATGGGATATTAATTCCTTGGATCTTGTTGAAAGATATTCTTATCCGGAACACAAAGCTCATACCCACTCAGTGAACAACTTGATCTACGTAAAGAAGCACAACTACTTGGTTAGTGTAGGCGATGATAAAGCTATATGTTTTTGGAAGTTGTAAAACTACGACCAAAAAAAAAACTAGTACGATGTACTAGCTTTCAATTCCTGTAATTTTAAGTCTCTATTTAAACCCCTTGTTTCAGTTTCACTAAACAAGTGATTAAGAAATACGAGACTTTTACAATTACTGTAAAGTGCTTCTCTTATCTTCTAAATCAGCTTTGTCAATGATCAACTCCTGAAGTACAAATTCAGTTTTGTTGTTGTTCTGTGAATTTAATTGATTTAATTCTAATTCAAAGTTAGTATCTTCTGTTACCGTTGCTGGAACATCGCTGTTTACTTTAACAATGTATGCTCCGTCCAAACCTGTTACTACCGAAGAGACACTACCTTTTTCCAAAGAAGCGATAACTCCGTTTAAACTACTTTCAAAGTTAAGTTTTACAATTCCTTGGTAAAGGTTAACATTATCTAGTGTTTCAACCGTAGCACCATTGAATGTTTTAGGTAAATCAGTTAATGTTGCATCATTAACATCTCCAATTTTATCAGCGATGTAAGTAGCTTTCTTAATTTTTCTTACCTTTTCTCTGATTTCTTTTTTGACTTCGTCATCGTCTAATGTTTTAAATCCTTTTTCAGACTCCTCAACAACAATAGCAACGATGTATTTTCTATCAAATTCAAATACTTTACATTCCTTACCTTTTGCAGAATTAAATGCCCAATGAACAAGCGTTCTTGCTCCCTTTAAATCATTCACAAGATATTGTTGTGGTTCAACTTTTGAAGAATCAATGCTTAAATTGAAACTATCTTTTAATTCAGTTAAATCTCCACCTTTATTTAATGCAACTGCGACAGTATTAATTCTAGTAAAGAATCCATCTCTGGTTTTGTTACTAGGTAACACAGATTTAGAAACAATACCAACTTTTATCTTTTTGGACTTTTCGCCCATTTCGCTCACTTTAAGTATTTGATAATAGTAATATCTGTTATCATCTGTGAATACTTGAACTTTTTTGATTGTGTTTTTAGCATCAGATTCCATAAAAACTGAATCTAGAAACTGCGGTGCATATTGATTAGATTTTTCTTGAATCCAACCAAGATCACCTCCTTTTAAAGCACTCAGTGAATCATTAGAAATATAAGATGCGATACTTGAAAAGTTTGCGCCTTCTAACAAAGCGTTATAAATACTATCAACATAAGCATCATAGCCTTTCCACATTTCATTAACTTCTTCCTGTGGTGGCTTACTGTTGATTGCAATTAAGGCTTGAATTCTTTTTTCAGGCGTCAATAAAATTTGAGAAACCTTAGCTGAATCGGGCATGTATTGTACGTCTAATACCTTAGCTACGTTATATGTTTTGTTTCCGTCAGAGTATCCAGAGTAAGGGCCGTATACATATCCTTTGTCTTTTTCGAATAACACATTGTCCAGCTCACCAACTAAACCTGTACCCTTTTTGTAATACTGGTTATCTAATTTAGTTTCACTTTCAGTAGCAATAAACAATTGGTCGTTTTCCTCTTCAGTAAACAATTTTACCGTCTCCTGAGCCCAATTGACAACATCTTGATCATCCTCTGGCGTAGGATCCACTCTGTAAGATCCGTAAACAACTTTTTTGCTTGGATTATCTAGCTTGTATTTTCCTTTGTTTTTGTTGTAGAAGTCTTTTATTTCAGAATCGCTCACTTCAATTAAGCTATCAGCAACTAAATAGTAAGGAACAAATCCTATAGTAACATTTTTATTAGAGTATTTCCCTTCGTATAAATCTAATGTTTCGCTTGTCGTAGTGAAGAAAGAATTTTCGATGATGCTCTTTATTTTATCTTGATTTCGCAATGAAAGACCAAAGTTTTTAATTTGCTCAGACTTAAAATCATTACTCCCAAACACATCATACTCCATGTAATTGTCAACATTATCTGTCAAGTCTTTTCTTATACTTTGATAATTCTGACCTCCTCCAAAAATAAAGTTGACAAAATATTGAGAAACATTTTGTCCAATTAACATTTCTTCAAACTCCCCGTCAGTAATATTAATTCCATTGTTATCTCCTTCACTTTCAAATATTTTAGATAAAACAAGTTGATTCCATGTTTGAGCAGAATACTGTTGTTTTTCTTGATCGGTCAAGGATGACGTCGAATTTTTATTCCCGTTTAAATAAAGGATAGTTGAGAAGTAGCTATCAAATTCTCTTTGTGATATATCATTTCCTTCAAAATTACCAACGCTATCATCAACAGATGTTGTTGAGCTTTCTAGATAACCTTGTAGTATAAATAGTAAAAGACCTCCGCCTATCACTATTAGAAGAAGCTTGGTGTTGTTTTGAATTTTTTGAAAAATTGCCATTTTTGTTAATTTTTAAGGAAACAAAGATAAATATTTCATACGAAATCAAAGCATGAAAACATTAAGGTTTTACGGTTAATAGTAAGTTTTTTACCGTCTGGTCATCCATGCCTGAGCATTATGTGTAGATTGTATCCAACGCATAGATTTTAATCCCTCTGAATGATTGTCGTATGAGCCGTAGGCAACTCTGTACAGACCTTTAACTGAATAACCAGATAAATGAGCCTCATACCCCAAAGATTTAAGTTCGTTCACAAAGTTGGTTGCATTTCTCAGCGACCTAAAGCATCCTGCCACAACAATATATTTTCCCGAGTGTAATTCCTCGTCTGATTTATCACCACCAATTGTTTCAACTTTAGTGTTGTCTATTTTAGTTTCGTTATCAAGTTCGACTTTATTTTCGTTTACTGTTGAACCTTTTGTATTTAACTCTGTACTTAAATCAGTTTTTTCTTCGTTTGTTTCACTACTAGAAAGGTTATCAGTCAGAATGTTGTTAATACTTTGATTATCAAGGGTTAACAAGTCATTTCGTAGCTCGCTGATAGGAGATTTAGAGCTGTCCATGGAAGACTCATTACTTATGTCTTCGGTTGCTGATCTTGTATTAAGTTCCGTTGTATTCACTTCAATAGCATCACCAGGTAATTGCTCAGCTAAGGAAGTTTCTTCAATAGTATCGACCTGTTCTGATGAAAACAAAAGACCTAATGATTCAGCTTGATTTTGAACTACATCAATGTTGGCATAGCTCCAAACAAACATCAAAGCAAATACTGCAGCTGCCGCACTGCTAATAACCAGTTTTCTGACCTTTTGATTGAATACTGGGCTAGTTTGCCTTTGAACCAATTCCTCTTTCAGTTTACCCGTTATTCCGTCTTTCTTTAAAACTTGAGCTTTAATTACACCTAGTCCGTAAGATTCTGCTAATGAATTGGTTGTGTTGTCCTGTGTGAAAATGAAGGATCCTTTCTTGTTTTGAACAAAGTTACCAATGGTTGAAAGTTGGACTTTGGCTGAGGAAATAGTTAATTCAGCTAACCATTTATCAACTTGAATATCAATTACTCTTATGGCCTCTTTGTAGCTTAATCCGAATTTCAGAACTAGCTCTTGAGCAAGGAGACCGTCATTCTTATTAAGCAAGGAATTAAAAGTTAAACTCTTACTTGGAGGCAGTATCAAGCTTTTTTCTGCTAATATTTGAGCGCCTTGATAGTGAGATATAAAACCGCCAAAGTTAGGAATAACAACACATTCATACTTGCCCAGCATTTCACGTATTACCTCCTCTAATTTTATGTCTAAAAATGATGTCAATTGAGACTCTTTGGTACAACGAATGTACTATATAATGAGCTCATTAGAGCTTGAGTCAAAATAAAATAATTAAGAATTTTTCAACAAAATTTCTTTTGCCATTTTCATGGGTACAGAAATGTATTTCTTTTCCATGTAAGTCAGCATGTTGTCTAAAAGTTTTCTACTCGAGTCATCTAAAGTCTCAAGTTCCTTTGAAAACACTTCGGAGACAGCTGTTTCTCTAATTTGTTTCACTTTCTGAGGAACAGATTTCATGGCTATTTCAACTTTTCTTTCCTTGTAGTGTTGCTTAAATTCATCAAGCTTAACTGTAATTAACTCTTCACATTTACTAATCTCTTTCTTCCTAGCTAACAAGTTTTGGTTAGAAAGATCTTTTAACTTATTGATTTCAATGTAGTTAATCGCGTAATCTTTTATGATAGAAGAGTCTACGTCAGTGGGAACAGCTAAATCAATAATAGTTTTTTTACTTCTTTCGCCAATTAATAAATTATCGTATACTGATTTAGTAAAGATTGGATCTTCACTACCTGTGCAGGTAACTAATAAATCAAATCCTGTACTGTGCTCACTCAATTTATCCAAAGACAAAGCCTGCCCCTTGAGTTGTTTAGCTAAAGTTTCAGCTTTGCTTAATGTTCTGTTGATAACAGTAAAATTTTTAAAACCATGCTTGTGTAAAAACTTACACATGGTTGTATTCGTTTCACCCGCACCAACTACTAAAACCCGAGAATCGTCTTTTAAATTCAAATCTCTTAATGTTCGATAAGCCAATGAAACTATTGATACTGGATTTTTTGCAATGTTCGTTTGAGTGTACACTTCTTTAGCGCACTCAATTGTTTTGTTCATGATAAGCCTCAAGTAATCATCAGTGAGTCCCATACTCTTACTCTCGTCGTATGATTTTCTAACTTGAGTAATTATTTCTCTTTCCCCAATTACCAATGAATCAAGAGAAGATGCTGTTTTAAATAAATGCAAAACGGCATCCAAACCAACATATATTGCACTGTTATTAACTGCCCAACTGATCTCTTCTTTATTCCAAGTGTTATCAAAAGTAGAAAATACAGTCTCTAATCTTAAAGGAGTTAGATCATGATCATCAACAATCATTAATTCAACTCGGTTACAAGTTGATAAGTACTGTACCTCAGATATTCCTATGCTCAACAGTTGAGATAACCGGTCTTTTCTCTTAGTCACATCTATGTGCAACTTTCCCATGTTAACCAAATCAGTGGTTTTGTGGGTAAAAGATATGATCTTAAATGTTATCAAAAGACTTATACGATTAAGTGTGACAAAAATCTTAATCTTCTGTCAATGGATTGTCACGAAACTGTCACGAATAAAAAAAAGCTGATCGAAATCAGCTTTTTTTTTAAAGTATAGTTTGTTGTTAACTCAAGTTTAATTTTAAAATAAACTAAAGTAACTTGTTTACAAGTGCATGAATTCTTTCTTAGACTTTAAGAAATCATTCGTTTCTCTGTTGTCTTCATCGTCAACACAACAATCTACAGGACAAACTGCAGCACATTGTGGTTCGTCATGGAAACCAACACATTCAGTACACTTATCAGGGACAATGTAATATACATCCATGTCAACAGGTTCTTGCTCTTCTTCAGAGTTGAAAGAATTACCCATTGGAGTTTTTTGATCTCCAGTAAGTGATGTTCCATCAGCTAACCTCCATTCTACTCCACCTTCGTATATTGCATTATTTGGACATTCAGGCTCACAAGCCCCACAATTAATGCATTCGTCTGTTATAATTATAGCCATGGTATTTTTATTTTATTTGCTTAATGGTCACAAAAGTACTAACCTTAACGGGTTTATACAAAGATTGTGAGCCTAAAGTTGTTAGCACATCTTATTTAATAACGATTTAATAAAGAATGTGCAGGAGCCTTAATCCTTGTTTGTGTTAGTTTTTTCCGTGACAAGCTTTAAACTTTTTACCACTTCCGCAAGGGCAAGGTTCGTTCCTTCCTACTTTAGTTTCAGCAATAACTGGAGCTTGTTTCTGAGGTTTTTCAGAGTTGCTATTTCTTTCCAAAGACTCTCCTCTGTTTGTAGAACCAGCTATTGAAGTAGGTTGCCTAGTTTGCTCAGCAATTACTCTAGGAGCCTGTTTTTGACTTCCATCATTTGAATTTTGATAAACTCCACCTTTCATTAAAAATGAAACAATTTCGCCATTTGTTCTATCAAGCATCTCCTTGAATATGATGTAAGAATGTTTTTTAAATTCTTGCAATGGATCCTTTTGTTCCATCGACGCATTTTGAACGTTTGTTCTTAAGTCATCCATTTCACGTAAATGCTCTTTCCATTGTTCATCAATTATCATCAAAGTAACCGCTCGTTCAAACCTGTCAACTACTTCTTTACCTTCTGTTTCATAGGCTTTTTTGATGTTGACACTTAATTCAAACACTTTAACACCGTCTGACATGGGAACAGCCATGTTCACGTACTGATCGCCCTGTTTTTCATATACATCTTTGATGACGGGGAAGGTGACTTTGGCTAAATTTGCTCTCTTTTCTTTAAATCTAGTGATAATTAAAGGTGTAATCGTTTCATAAATTACCTGATCAGATTTAGCTGCAAAATCCTCTGATGAAACAGGGCAAGTCATTCCAAATGACACAACCATTTCATCTTTAAACCCTTCGTAATCTTTACTTGGATGATACTTGTATATAACAGACTCTATGGTACTTAATAAAGTAGTTGAAATGTCTATACTTAATCTGTCCCCGTATAAAGCATTACGTCTTTTTTGATAAATACCTTCTCTTTGGGCGTTCATCACATCATCGTATTCTAACAATCTTTTTCTTTGCCCAAAATTATTCTCCTCTACTTTTCTCTGAGCTCTTTCGATGGATTTAGAAATCATTCCATGCTGAATAACCTCTCCTTCTTCAAGACCCATTCTATCCATTAACTTCGCTATTCTTTCTGATCCGAAAAGACGCATTAAATTGTCATCTAAGGACACGAAGAATTGTGAAGATCCAGGATCTCCTTGACGACCAGCTCTACCTCGCAACTGTCTATCTACCCTTCTGGACTCATGTCTTTCAGTCGCGATTATAGCCAATCCTCCAGCTTCTTTAATTTCTTTACTAAGCTTGATGTCAGTACCCCTACCAGCCATGTTTGTTGCAATAGTAACCATTGCTTTTTGACCTGCTTGCTTTACAATGTTAGCTTCTTGTTCGTGTCTTTTTGCATTCAACACGTTGTGCTTAATGCCTCTCATTTTTAAGGCTCTACTTAATAGTTCAGATATTTCTACTGAAGTTGTTCCAACCAAAGCAGGTCTTCCAAGTCTAGTTACCTCATTAATTTCCTCTATTACAGCATTGAACTTCTCGCGCTGTGTTTTGTACACTTTATCGTCACGGTCATCTCTAACAATTGGTTTGTTAGTTGGTATTTCAACAACATCTAGTTTGTAAATATCCCAAAGTTCAGCAGCTTCAGTCATTGCTGTTCCAGTCATACCACTTAATTTGTGATACATTCTAAAGTAATTTTGAAGTGTAACAGATGCAAATGTCTGAGTAATTGCCTCTACTTTCACTCCTTCTTTAGCCTCAACAGCTTGATGTAATCCATCACTCCATCTTCGGCCATCCATTACCCTACCCGTTTGCTCATCAACAATTTTAACTGCGCTGTCCATTACTACGTAATCGTCATCTTTCTCAAAAAGAGTAAAGGCTTTGATTAATTGTTGCATAGTATGCAATCTCTCAACTTTAACAGAATATTCTTGAGTTATTTTATTTCTTGAAGCAGTCTCTTGTTTAGCTGGTAATTCTTGCTTTTCTAAATCAGAGAATACAGCTCCTATGTCTTCTAAAACAAAGAAATCTTTATCTGATATTGATTTAGAAATCAACGCAATTCCTTTTTCTTTTAACTCAATTGCATTAGTCTTTTCGTCAATCACAAAGAACAACTCATCATCAATGATGTGCATGTTTTTCCCTTGCTCTTGCATGTAATTGTTCTCAGTTTTTTGAAGCAGAAGCTTAGTTCCTTGCTCACTTAAAAACTTAATTAAAGGCTTGTTTTTAGGCAAACCTCTAAATGCTCTTAACAACTCAATCCCACCGTTTTCTTTATCCTCAACAGCAATGAGCTTTTTAGCTTCAGCTAATGTTTTCGTAACAAAAGATTTTTGAGCTTGTACCAATTCCTTTACGAAAGGCTTTAATTCGTCGTATTGTAGGTTTTGCTTTCTTGAAGAAGGTCCACTAATTATCAGTGGAGTTCTAGCATCATCAATTAAAACTGAATCAACTTCATCAACAATCGCATAGTGATGCTTTCTCTGAACTAACAAATCAACATCGTTAGCCATGTTATCTCTCAAGTAATCAAAGCCAAATTCACTATTTGTTCCATAAGTAATATCAGAGTTGTATGCTTTTCTTCTGCCGTCTGAATTTGGTTCGTAATTGTCTATACAATCAATACTTAACCCGTGAAATTCGAACAGTGGTCCCATCCATTCACAATCTCTTTTTGCTAAGTAGTCATTTACTGTAATCAAGTGAACTCCTTTTCCTGCAAGTGCATTCAAATACACTGGTAAAGTTGCTACTAACGTTTTCCCTTCACCAGTTGTCATTTCAGCAATTTTACCAGAATGAAGTACTACACCACCTATTAACTGCACTTGGTATTGCTCCATGTCCCAGTTTATGTCATTCCCTCCCGCTTTCCAAGTGGTAGAAAATTCAGCTTTACTGTCGTTAATTTCAACGAAATCTTTTGCGGTAGCCAATTCCTTGTCATTGTCATTTGCAGTAACAACAATCAAATCATTGTCTTTGAACCTACGAGAAGTTTCTCTGATGGTAGCAAAGGCCTGAGCCAATATATTATTTAAAGCTTCTTCAATTTTAGTTTGGATAACTGAATTGATCTCATCTATTTGTTTGAAGATTACAGTTTTATCTTTTACAAGTAAAGCTGGGTCGTTAGCTTTACTTGTAAGCTCTTCAATTTCGTTTTCTTCAGAAGAAATATGGTCTTTTATTGACTGCTTAAACTCTGCTGTTTTTGCTCTTAACTCATCATGAGACAATGATTTAAGCTTTTCTTGTTCAGCAATTACCTCCTTAACAAGAGGTAATATTGCTTTTATGTCTTTATCGGATTTACTACCAAAAATTTTAGTTATTGCCGAAGAAATGGATTTTATCATGGTGTATTATGTGCAAAAATTGAGCAACAAAAATAACCTAAAAAAGAGGAATTAGACGACTTAATCCCTTGTATTTATCACAATTTTTTAAAAGAAAAGTGCTCGTGTAAAAACAACTTTAATTTAGGTCACGAACTTGTTGTCAGTGGATAATAGCTATTTTCTTTTTTAAGGCTTGTCTTTTTAGATAAAATCATTTGCGCGACCAGGACTCCATAATTCCATATTTCTTTCTTGGTTGGTACTCCACCTGCTGAAAAGTAAAACCATACACCATTCTTAACAGATAAACTTTTATATAAAATGGTAGTTTTAGTAGTTTCTCCAAAGGCTTGATGTATCTCTATTTGTTTTTCAGAAAATGCAGTGTCATTATTTAAACAAACATAATTTCCAAATTTGCACCGCTGTAATAGTATAGTAAATAGTACTATGACCATCTTTGCAATTGCTTTTGTAGGTGCTGCTTTCCATTAAACTATTATTGTCGTATGTGTAAACAATCCCTTGCAACATATCATCCATCATAAGTGCTTCTCTAAGTAAAAGAGAAGCTTTGCAGACCAGGGAAAGTGGTTATTAATATTTATGTTAATGTTTTCCCAACCTTCATTCTGACTTTATTAACTAAGCTATCGTGTTGATTTGTATTCAACATAGCTTCATAGATATGTCCTGAGCATGCTACTGAAAATAATAAAATAAAAATGGAAAGAAATAACTTGAGGGGTTTTCCTATGAAAGTCATAGCGTAACCCCTAAATACAATTTGTGACTGATCAATGAAGAGCTAGTCTTCTTCTTCTTCTTCTTCTTCTTCTTCTTGCTCTCTAATGGCTTTTCTTACACCCATACTCAGTTTCCTGTTGTAGCTTTCGAGAAGGTAAGCCATGTAGTTCTTTGTAGATTTTGTAATGCAATTGGTGTACAACTTAATTCTGTTTTTGATTGAATCCTGAAGCACTTCAATTAAGTCCATACCCTTATCCATAGAATCAGCATTCTGTGAAATAAGCTGTACGTGATTTTCAATGGCGATATCAACAGTCAAGTTACCCTTTTCACCTCTGTCCATTAAGCCGTCATAAACGTCTGTAACGTCTAGAAATAAGCTTTCAGTGTCCATTGGAAACCGGTCTATTACATCATCAGGGAAATTGTAAACTAACTCTCGTTGTTTCTCAACTTCGTCGAAATACGACTGATCTAAATACTTGTCGGGGTTAATAAAAACCTCTGCCCAATCTATAAATTCTTCCCACAATCCAAATCGATGGTTGTTGTTTCCTAAATCTATGATTGAAAAATTTATCTTGTTTTTTGTAACTCTAGACCCTCTACCAATCATTTGATGATACAGAGTCAATGATCGTGTTGCCCTATTAAGAATTATAGTTTCAACACTTGGCTCATCAAATCCGGTTGTTAAAATACCAACTGATGACAATATTGCTCCGTCTGTAGTTCTGAACCATGTTAGTATATCTTTCCTTTCTTGATCACTACAAGTACTATCTAAGTGCTTAATATTGGTAATGCCCTGTTCTCTGAAAGTGTCGTAAACCATCCAGCTAACTCTAATGCCAGGGTTAAAGATTAAGGTTTTAGTTCCTTTCCCTCTTTCTAAATAGGCTGCTACAAGCTTGTCTTGCATGTCAAACCCACCATACAATTTCTCAGAAGAACTTACCGTAAAATCACCATTGATTCCCACTCTTAAACCACCCAAACTTACGTCGTAACTATAAGTTGTTGGGGTACACAAATATGTGTTTGAAATTAAATCAGATATAGAAGCTCCAACTATTAGTTCAGCGTAGTTTTTGTTTAAAGGTAAATTTCTGTTGGAACTAAGTGGTGTTGCCGTAACTCCCAACATGTTTACATTATCAAAGTATTGAAATATCTTTCTAAAAGAGTTATTATGAGCTTCATCAACTATTACAAGACCTATGTTTTTAAGAAAATCCTCGTTGTCTTGTAGTCTGTTGTTTAAGGTCTCTACCATTGCTATGAAGCAACTGTAGTTGTCTTGATCTGCAACTTCCTTTACTTCTGAACTGATTACCATGTTGTCCAAACCTATGCCTTTAAGACATTCAGAAGTTTGAACCAATAGTTCAATTCTGTGTGTAAGGATTAGAACTTTTTTTCCTGTTTTTTTAACGTATTGTTCAGCAACGTGAGAAAAGATTATTGTCTTTCCTCCACCTGTTGGCAATTGAAATAATAAGTTTGTGTTTGACCCCTGATCGTCAAAAAACGAAAATATCTTTTCAAGAGAATATTCTTGGTACGGATACAGCTTTTTAATAGCGTATTTTTCGTGAACTGCAGGTTTGTTTTCTTGGGACATCGTTTAAAAAAATAGGTAACAAAAGTATATCAAATAAAGGGTTATAAAAACTCCTTGGTCATGATTATTTTACTTTTTATCAACGAAGGGAAACAAAAGGTGTAATTATATTGAGTATCTACTTAAAATGAAAGTAGTTAGCAATTAAATTGAATTTTCCTCTATTCGAAAAAACTTTGTAATTTTTTGATGAATGATTGAGATTTGTCACTGTTTTGAAAACTGTTTACTCCTTGTACTCCTCCAATTACGTTGGTTACAAATATTTCATCTGCGTCCTCTAAATCTTTGATGTTCACTTCGCATTCTTCTGAATGGATCTTTTTTGTTTGGCAATACTCAAGTACTTTAGTTCTGAAAACTCCCGCTACACAGCCTTGATCTAGTCCAGGAGTGTAAATATTTCCGTCCTTTACATAAAAGATGTTGGCGTTACTTGTTTCACATACTTTTCCAGCTGTATTTAATACGACCACATCACCTAGCCCCTGTTCTTTTTTATACAATGAAGCCATGACGTAAACTAAAGCTGATGTTGTTTTGCAATTGGAAAGCGCATGCATTGACTTAGGTAATTCATTGTATATCCCTAAAGTAATACCCTCACTTTTGAAAGTGTAGTTCTTTCGGTCGTAACGAACGCCTTCAATTAAAAAGCCCATCATGTTAGTCATGGGAGTATACAATCCTGGAGACTCACGAAATACTGTTAACCTTAATTTTGCGAATTTGTAATAATTCTTGCTGATTAATCGCTCTAATTCTTGTGTCCACTTCCTGTCATCAAAGTGACCTGCGTCTATTTTCAGGGACTTCATCCCAGACTGTAATCGTTTTAGATGTTCTTCCCAAAAAACGACTTTACTGTCAACTACTTTTAATGTTTCGAAGATTCCGTCTCCATACTTGAAGGAGCGGTTTCCTGTGTTGTAAATTTTTTCGCCTTTTTCAATTAAGAAGCCGTTAACATTGTCGAATTCGTTCATGTCACAATATATTACTCAATTTGATTGATTAGCTCTTTGGTAACGATATTAACATCAATCTTAATTCCTTTTACACCAGCCTTTTCACCGCATTCAACATCTCGCCATTTATCACCAATGAAGTAAGATTGTTTTGGATCTATATTGTACTTGAACATTGCCCTTTCTATCATCAATGAATCGGGTTTTCTGCACATGCATTTTTGAATATTGCTGTGATGAGGACAGTAGTAGTAGTCAGTAATCTCAACACCTTCTTTAAGAAATTCACCATGAAGGTATTCATGGATTGCTTCTACAGCATCAAAACCATATACCTCTTTATTGATTCCTCCTTGATTGGTAATCACAATTATTAAGTAACCTCGTTTCTTAAGTTCTTGCGTAAAGGGAATAATTCCATCAAGAATGGTTGTCTCTTCTAATTTGTAGGTGTAATCGTCAGGGTCATGATTTATTACTCCATCCCTATCAAGAAAAACTGCTTTGTTCATATGTGATGATTAAAAAATTTTGTCCAAGAATTCGAATAAGAAATCATTTCGATAAATTATGGTTATCAAGATGCCAAAAATCGCACCGTAAAAGTGTGCATCGTGACCTATGTTGTCCATGTTTTGTTTTGACATGTAGTGTGAATACAACAAATACAATCCTCCCAGTATATATGCTTTAATAGGTATTAGAAACATCAGCGTTAATTCCTCTTGCGGGTACATTAAAATGAAAGAAAACAGCACCGCTGACACAGCTCCTGAAGCTCCTAAAGCCATGTATCCTGGATTCTTTTTGTGTTTTGCGTAGCTAATTAAAGAGCTAGCAACCAAAGCTCCTGCGTAAAGGATCAAGTACAAAAGAAATCCTGATAATCCAAAGTGTTCTACAAAAGTAAACTCTACTGCTTTTCCAAAATTATATAACACAAAAAGGTTAAAAAAAGCATGCATGAAATCTGCATGAATTAAGCCGTGTGTAAAAAATCTGTGGTATTCCTTCCTGCCTTTAATAGCGAAAGGATAAAACATCATTTTTCCTTTAAAAATAGGGTCATTAAGACCTTTGTAAGTAACAAAACCAGTAATTATGATAATTATGAGTGTTAACGACATAATTAAACCTATTGCTTTTGTAGGTGGACATCCATTGAAGGATATGGGAAACTAAGTCCTGCTTTCGGGAACTCAGTGTAAACCTTTTCATTCATAGCAAAAAGAACAGCTCCGTAATTGTCTTTTTCTACCCAAACTCTGACCAAAACATTAATAGCGCTGTCCCCAAGTGCACTAAGTGCTATAAAAGGCTCAGGATCTGATAATATTCTTTCATCCTCTGATATTAATTTAGACATTAGTGTTTTAGCTGTGTCAAAATCATCTCCGTAGGCTATGCCGATGTTCCACTCTACTCTTCTTGTAGCTTCATGCGTAATATTAACTAATGAACTTGTCGATAATCCGCCATTTGGAATGATAATGACTTGATTATCAGGCGTTTTTAAAATTGTATTAAAAATGTTAATTGCACTTACTGAGCCTTTGTGGCCTTGAGCTTCAATAGCATCACCTATTTTAAAAGGTTTGAATAATAGCAACATTACACCTCCGGCAAAATTTTGAAGTGTTCCTGATAAAGCCATCCCAATAGCTAGACCTGCAGCACCAATTAGAGCAACAAATGAAGTCATTTCAACACCTACTGTAGTTAGTACAGATATAAACAACATGGTTTTTAAAGCCATGTTTAAGAAGCTCTTTGCAAATGTAGACAAGGAAGGATCGATGTCCTTTTTTTCCATTACTCGACCGATCCCTTTTACTATTAACTTTATGACCCATAGTCCAATAACAAGAACGGTGATAGCCCCTATTAATTTAGTTCCATAATCAACCGCTAACTTTCCTGCAAGGGAAGCCATTTCTTCAATGTCAATATTTTTCAAAAACTCATTCATTTTTCACGATCATTTCTAACATTCATGCTGTACGAAATAGCTTCTACCACTTTTTTGCTTTCAAGAACACTTACTTTTAATCCTTCTTTGTAATCCTTTAACCTTTCAGACAAAGCTTCATTTGAAGTGCCAACTATTTGTGCCGCTAATAACCCAGCGTTTTTACCACCGTTCAAAGCTACAGTTGCTACAGGAACACCTCCTGGCATTTGTAATATTGACAACACAGAATCCCAACCATCTATTGAATTACTAGACTTAACCGGAACACCTATTACTGGCAAATGAGTTAACGATGCTACCATTCCTGGTAAATGAGCTGCTCCTCCTGCACCCGCTACAATAGTTTTGATTCCTCTTGAAGCAGCATTATTAGCGTATTCCACCATTCTTTCCGGAGTTCTATGAGCTGAGACTACTGTAATCTCAAAAGGAACTTGTAATTCTTCCAAAACCTTAGCAGCTTCTTCCATGATAGGAAGATCGCTTTTACTACCCATAATAATTCCAACTAGGGGTGTATTCAATCCTGTATTAGATTCTGCGCTCATGCTTTTACTTTTATAGTGTTTTTAACCTGTACTGCTAATTCTTTCGCTTCTTCAATTGTGTCAGCCAGTATCGTTACGTGTCCCATTTTTCGAAAAGGTTTTGTAATTTTTTTACCGTACAAGTGAACATTTACTCCTTTTAAACCGAGAATTTCATCCATTCCTTCATAAATAGCCTCACCTTCAAATCCTTTTTCCCCCAGTAAGTTCACCATTACTGATGGTTTTACAATTGACGTATCTCCTAATGGTAAATTTAGTAGGCACCTTAAAAGTTGACCATACTGAGATTCTGTATTTCCTTCTATGGTTTGGTGTCCGCTGTTATGAGGTCTAGGAGCAATTTCGTTAACTAATAATTCGTCCTCATCAGTTAAGAAAAATTCTACTGCTAGAATCCCTACCATTCCTAATTTTGAAATAATATCTTCAGCAATTTTAGTAGCTTTCAATTCAACCTGCTCACCAATTATAGCAGGTGAAAATAAGAACTCTACCAAGTTAGCTTCAGCACTAAACTCTTGTTCCACACAAGGAAAACATTTAATTTCTCCACTTTCATTCCGAGCAACAATAACTGATAGTTCTTTTTTAAAGTCGATGAATTTTTCTAGTATACTAGGCTCCTCAAATCCTTTTTCAAAATCAGTAGCAGATTTTATTGCAACAACTCCTTTACCATCATAACCGCCCTTTCTCATTTTCTGCATAAACGGTAACTCGTCCTCGAATAAATTCAATTCATGTTTTCCATTAACCATATAAAATGGTGAAGTAGCTATGTTGTTGTCAATAAAAAATTGCTTTTGCAATCCCTTATCCTGAATTAACTCTATGATGTGAGGTTGAGGAAATACTTTTTTTCCTTCTTTCTCCAGGCGCTTAAGTGCGTTGGTGTTAATGTTCTCAATTTCAATGGTAATGATGTCTCGATTCTTTCCCAAATCATAAACCAATTCCTCATCCTGCAGAGACCCTCTGTAAAACCAAGAACTTATTGAACTACTTGGAGCATAACGATCAGGGTCTAAAAAAGCTAAATCTAATCCATAAGAATATGCTTTAGACTGCAACATTCTTCCTAGCTGCCCACCTCCTACAACTGCAATTTTAACACGATTGTCGAAATTTCCCATTTAGATCCTCAACATTAATTGAAGAGCAAATATACTCAAGCATAACATTATTTCGGTAATTTTCAAGAAGGTAATTTTTCTTTTGAAGGATTTTAATGGGATCTAGTTATCGGAGCGTTTCTAGTTGTAATGTTCCGTTATAAACTCCCCTAATTTTTCCTTTAGCATCAACTAGTATTTAGAAGTAGGTAGCTGCCAATTCTTATCTAACCACCTGAATAAAACCATTTTTAACAAATTCATTGATCGTGATAACATAAAAGTAAGTTCCTGCACTTAGTATTTCAAAGTTATATTCATTAACTCCCCTAAAACAAGTTTTAAATTCAGTGTTATCATATACTTTCATGCCCCAACGGTTGAATACTTCGATCTGTGTACAGCTTTCAAAGTCACCATCAATCTCTACTTCAAAACAGTCATTAATTTTATTGCCATTTGGAGTTATAACGTTCGGAGCTTCAGTTTTTATGTAATCCCCTAAGTTCTTCCAATCAAAGTTTACAGATAAAGTATCAAAGCAATAATCGTTATTTCCAGCTATTAAGGTGGTAGTAACTGATTTTCCAAATTCATAGATATGACTAGGAGATTTTGTCGTGCTTGTCGCTCCGTCTCCAAAATTCCAAGACCAACTATCCATGTTAGCACTTTTATCAGTAAAATCAACATCAAAACCAGGACAAGATGCTATAAATGAATATTCAAAATCAGCTTCCGGAGTAACGTTTATAGAAACATTAGTAGACATGGAGTCAATACAATTGTTTTCATCAGTTACAATCACTTGGTAGGTTTCCAGAACTGTCGTTGAGGATATTGGGTTGTATATATTGCTAGCGTTTAACATTTCTGTTGGACTCCATTCAAATTTCACCCCGCCAGTAGCCCATAAGTATGCTTTTGTCCCATCACAAATTGTAGTATCAGATGTCATTTTAATAACAGGTAGAGCATGCACAACGACATCAATTGTGTCATTTTCTAAACAATTATTTATCCCGAGAACTGAAACAATAAATTGTGTCGTCTTATCCGGAATCAGAAATGGATTTGAAATGGTGTCATTGCTCACGTATTCAGATGGAAACCAAGAATAAGTTCCTCCTCCTTCTGAGGTGACTTGAATTGAATCGGTTAAACATACACTTGAATTAGGAGTTAACTTAATAATTGGTAAAGTTCTAACACTAATTCTAGCTGTGTCTAGGTTTACGCAACCATTGGTGTCTACGCCGGTCACAATGTAATCAATTGTATCATGCGGGAACACGAATGCAGAATCATTATTTGTAGTTATGAATGTATTTGGTGACCAAGTATAGTTTAAGGCACCAGTAGCTATCAGGTATATACTGTCTCTAAAACATATACTTGAGTCGGCAGCTAAATTCACTAATGGTAATTGGTTTACAGTAACTAATAAAGTATCATAACCGAAACAGGTATCACTTTGACTAGTTACAATATAGGATAATGTAGAGTCAGGGTAAGTGTAAGTATAATTTGAATCAGGATTACTTAAAAATGTTGAAGGTGACCAGTTAAAAATTGCATTTAAAGGAAATCCTATGGAGCCCAATAAAATAGTGTCGTCTCGACAAATAACTGTATCCGGTCCTAGGTCAAGAGGTACAACAGGATTTACATCTACTAATACGCTGTCTTTATATGAGCATCCATAAATATCTGTCACATCAAGATAATAGGTAGTTGTTGTTAACGGATTAACAATTGGATTCTCAGTATTTACGTTATCAATGTCTTGATTCGGAGTCCAGGTGAAATTAATGCCTTTTCCAAATGGAACTAATGCTACGCCAAATCCAGGACACAAATATTGGTAATCACCAACACCAGCTTGCGGATTTACTTTAATAGATACTGTATCAATATTGTCACAGCCATTAAAAGACATTTCAACATATTTGATGTACTCCACAATTCCTGTGTCTTTATTAGAAATGGCAAATTTTGGACTTGTCACAGAAGTGCTGCTTAAACCTTCTGTGGTAGTCCACTGATAAGTTGCATTAAAATCACCAGCAGGGTTCAGTTCAATTGAATCTAAAGAACAAATGGTGGTGTCCTTTGGTAAATTAATTCTTGGTAGAGGTTTAATTTGCAATTCAACTTCATCGGTAGAGCTACAACCAACATACGAGGCTGTTAAAGTGTATGTATGTGTAACGGGACTATTAGTATTATTCTCAATTGACACATCAGTGTAGGCAGTATTAGGTGAGGATAAATTTAAAGACGGACTCCAAGAGTAGGTGTAATTACTGGTGTCATGAGCTCCTATTTGGATTAAATCTTCTGCGCATAATATCGAATCAGGTCCAGCGTCAACAATCGGATTGTATACTAGGCCATTCATTTGTTCAGTTGTACTGCATGAACTTAGCGTATTAGTAGCTGTCAAAGTATAAGTAAAACTAGTTGACTCACCAACAGAGGTAGCAGTTAACACTGGATTTGAAACAGTGGTGCCACTTAGACCTGAACTCGGAGTCCATAAATAAGTGGTGTTTGCTTCTGGTGAGATACCAATTGAAGTAGCTACTCCCGAGCAAATGGTCATATATGGCAATGTAAACTCAGGCGCATCGCCAATGACTACTATAAAGTTGATAGTTTCACTTCCACAACTATAATTAATAACTACTTTGCCTGTATATGTGCCTAGTCCAGTGTATTGGTGCTCAGGATTCAACTTAGTTGAATAATTATCGAGGATTGAAGTAGGATCACCGAATTCCCATAGTGCATCAACAATATCTGTTTCGACAGCCAAACTAAAATTTGTGATTTCATTAACACAAGTACTATTAAACAACACAGTATTAGGTCCATTATAAGACGTAGGGCTAATTAATGTCGCGTTAGTAACTTCATATCCTGCCCGACTGCCTCCGATGAACAGCGATTCTTTGAGTAATCCACAAGAATTGCCGTACGCATTAGGATTAGTAATTACACTTAAATAGCTTGAATTGGCATCGGTAACATAAATTCTGTCATCGGGACCTAATTGCATAGATCCATATATACTTGTAGAAGAACCGATAATGATTGCGCTATTTATGGTCTGGGTATTTGTTCCAGCGACACTAAACTGAATAACTCCATTATTGGTTGAATTAGTGTACATTTTACTGTTGTCTGGAGAAAACTCAATTCCATGAGGATTAGAAAAACCGCCAGAGGAAGCGGTATTTGTAACAACTCCTGTACTGTTATTAAAGTCACCTAAATACACAGTTCCTTTAAAATCTACAACACTTGCAATTTTACTACCATTTCTAGAAATTTTCAAATCACCGTGCGCGTCATCCTGATTTACACCATCAAAAGAACTAACACCAAGGATAGAAACCCCAGTTCTTGTAACTAAAAAAGCTTCATATTGATTGTTGCCGTCATAGTGAGTGACAACCCAAATATCCTTTCCATTACTATGGTAAGTAACCGCTAGCTTTTGAGTTGGATTGCTAGATAACAAGGTGTTTTTTATGATTACTTCGCCCAATCCACTGTTCAGATTCATGTTGACAATGGAATATTTCAGACCTCTTCCTGAGGAGGCTGTAAATATATAATAGATTCCTGAAGTTTCTGGACGTTTAACAATTAATGCACCTTGAGTTGAAGGAGTTCCTAAAATAGAACCTGATGAACCATCAAGTCCTGTTCCATTGGTCATGATGTTATTTGATCTATTCCAAACATTACTACCGTCGGAATAAAACAGTAAGTTGCCATTACAATCACTTACTGCAGCAGAACCTTCGCTTGTTGATATTGAGCTGCTAGTGCCGGCAACTGCACTTCCTGAATTAAAATCCAAAGTAGCGCCACTTCCAAAATGCCAATTATTAAACTCACCTTGAGAGAACAATGCAAGTGGAATAAGAAAGTAAAAAAGAAATATTTTCTTCATGTAATTTATCAGCGCGCCAGGTTATGATATTTATATTAAGGAAAGTTAAACGAATATAACGTGCAATTATTACATGCTTTATTCACGCAACTCTTGTATTTATTAGCAGGACTTAAGATTCTTGCCAAACTACTGTTACTCTCTTATTCCGCAACGATTAATGAGCAAGAGCTAATTGACAACGTATTGAGTGTGTTATAAAACTTCTCGTCAATTAAATAAGAAAATTACCTAACTTGTTTCTGTCTGTGAAACATGTCCAGCCTGTCAGCATTACCATCCTGAAGACCAGTACTTTTACACGAAGTAAATAAAGTTGTAAGTGCGATTATTGCAAAAAATATCTTTTTCATTATTCATTCAAATTAGCTATTCAAATATAGCTTACATAAAGTGAAAATTCAATTGATTTACTCTTTTTTTTATGAACATTAATAATACGGTATTATCGATAACCTAAATTGATTTATCGATGATATTCAATATTGTTTTCGTCAACTCAATTACAGCATTGCTGTCTTTGGCAAACCCCAAATCAAATTCACTTACCTTGCAATCTTCTATAATTCCAAACTTTCTGCACGTAATTTCTTTTAATCCATCAATCATGAATTTAGCTTGAGAAGCATCTTGATTTGCTACATTAAATGTGGCTGTGGCTGGGTGTTGTTCGCTCAGAGATAAATATTCTAGCGCCTCCGTCTTCTCTGCTCTTTTCAGGAGCTTTTCACCTTTTTTCGTTGTTGCCAGGTACAGTATATTTTCATTTACATGAAAAAAGTAATTCTCTTTAAAATTATATATCCCGTCTGAATAATTGAAAAACAAGGACAATGGCTCTAGCTTCTTTTTAAATTGTTGTCCATCAATTAATCCCAAAGCAAGAGTGTAATAAGCTTGTTGTACCATCTTCTTTTCATTGCCGCTTTCATACTCGCCTGTTTTTTGATTAAAAGAACTTCCGAAAACTAGTTGCTCACTTACATCTGTGCCATTGTATGTAAAAAACACATCTCCATTTAAATAACTACACGCTTCCTTAGCAGAGAAAAAAGCTGACAAGTACTCTTTAAAAAGCTCACTGGCAAAAGTGCTATGCTTAATTTCCCTCAGCAAAGCCTCTTGAGATAATGAAGCCGAAAACCAAACTTGCGGTTGAGACTTAGGGACAAGTATCATCTTTTTTGTTATCGTATTCTCCTTTTGCTCAGATAATTGGGTTGCAGCTTCTTCCCTATTAAAATAAGTTTTTTGCCTAATATTTAATCCTCTCTCATTTATATTGAATTCTGAAACTGATGTTTTATTACTTTCCAAGAATGCATCGAAAAGGTTTCCATACTTATTAAATATTGGAAGATTGTTAAGCAGATGTGAGCCTTCGGATTTAGAGGTCAAAATTGTTACGTGCGCAGTACTTGCTTTAAAATCTTGAATTGCTTTTTTATCAGAATTGTTTGTGTTGTCCGCGCTTTTCCACTCAATTTTTGAGAACAATTTCAGAGATACTTTTCTTTCGTAATTTAATGGTGTAGACCAATGTTGAATTACAGCAGTTTGATCATCCCAAACGATGTTCGTTTTATAATCCAAAACAGCATGTTTGACACCTGAAACTTCTTCGATTTCCAATCCATTACTTTCAATGTAAGTGGTCATTTTCTTGCCAGAATTCAGCGCTAGAACTACCCCTGCAACAAAATTTGAATCATTGATATTGTGAACAAACAAATAATGATCCTCAAAGCTTTCCAACCCCATTACATCAGGAGCTGCAATCATTCCAAATACCCCTTCTGCAATTTCAGAATACATTGCTTTACCATCAGTCAAGTAATCGTCAAATGTATCTTTAAAATAGTCTTTGGCATTAAATTTCAGAACGACATTTGCTTCTGTTGGAATATACTTGGTCCGATCTAACTTCTCTTTGGAACAAGAAGAAAGGCAAACAACACAAATTACGACGATACTTATTTTAAAAATGCCTCTCATAAAATTGATTTTCGTGGACTAGAATATTTTACATTAAAACTATGTAAAATAAAAAAGGCCTCGCAATTTGCGAGGCCTTTTTATGGGTCAAATATAACGAAATTATTATTTCGCTTCTTCTTCTTCTTTCACCTCTTCGAAGTCAACATCAGTTACCTCGGAATCTTGAGCTTCAGCTCCTGGAGCTTCACCACCTGGCTGACCACCTTGAGCTGCAGCTTGCATTTCTTCAGCAATAGTTTGCATAGCTGTATTTAAAGCTTCAGTTGCAGTTTCAATCACTGGTATATCTTGTGCAAGATGAGCTTTTTTCAACTCCTCAATAGCAGCAACAATAGGATCCTTTTTACCAGCATCTAACTTATCACCTAAATCTTCTACTTGCTTTTCAGCTTGGAAAATTAAAGAATCAGCAGCATTTAATTTATCTACTTTTTCTTTTGTTTCTTTGTCAGCTTCAGCAAACTCCTCTGCTTCTCTTTTCATCTTTGCAATTTCCTCATCAGATAATCCGCTTGAAGCTTCAATTCTAATATTTTGCTCTTTACCTGTTTTCAACTCTTTAGCTGAAACGTTCAAGATACCATTTGCATCAATGTCAAAAGTTACTTCAATTTGAGCTTCTCCTCTTCTCATTGGAGGGATTCCGTCTAAGTGAAATTTACCTAATGACTTGTTGTCGTTTGCCATTGGTCTTTCTCCTTGAACAATGTTAATCTCCACTGAAGGTTGATTATCCGCTGCTGTTGAGAAAGTATCCTTTTTGTTAGTTGGAATAGTTGTGTTTGCTTCAATCATTCTTGTCGCAACACCACCCATTGTTTCAATACCTACTGATAATGGAATTACATCCAATAACAATACGTCTTTCACGTCTCCAGATAAAACACCACCTTGAATTGCAGCTCCAATTGCTACTACCTCATCTGGGTTAACACCTTTTGAAGGATCTTTTCCGAAAAATGCTTTAACAGCTTCTTGAATTGCTGGAATTCTTGTTGATCCACCAACCATGATGATTTCATCAATATCTCCAACAGAGTAACCTGCGTTTTTCAATGCAGTTTTACATGGCTCGATTGTTCTTTTGATTAAGCTATCAGCTAATTGCTCAAACTTTGCTTTAGTTAATGTTCTAACTAAGTGCTTTGGCACACCGTCAACTGGCATGATGTAAGGCAAGTTGATTTCAGTTGTTGCTGAGCTAGATAATTCAACCTTAGCTTTTTCAGCAGCTTCTTTTAATCTTTGTAAAGCCATTGGATCTTTCGTTAAGTCCAATCCTTCGTCAGCTTTAAATTCAGCAGCTAACCAATCGATTAATACGTTATCAAAATCATCACCACCTAAGTGAGTATCACCATCAGTAGATTTCACTTCGAATACACCGTCACCTAATTCTAATACAGAAACATCATGCGTTCCTCCACCACAATCAAAAACAACAATTTTCATTTCTTGACCTTTTTTGTCAAGACCATAAGCTAATGCTGCTGCTGTCGGTTCGTTAATGATTCTCATTACTTTAAGTCCTGCAATTTCTCCAGCTTCTTTCGTAGCTTGACGTTGTGCATCGTTAAAATAAGCTGGGACAGTAATAACTGCTTCAGTAACATCAGTTCCTAAAAAATCTTGAGCAGTTGCCTTCATTTTCTGAAGAATCATTGCTGAAATTTCTTGCGGAGTGTAATTTCTGTCTTCAATTTTTACTCTAGGAGTATTGTTGTCACCTTTAACAACCTCATAAGGCATTCTTTTGATTTCATTTTTTACATCATCGTAAGATGAGCCCATGAACCTCTTAATAGAAGAGATTGTTTTTGTTGGGTTTGTAATTGCTTGTCTTTTTGCTGGATCTCCAACTTTTCTTTCACCATCTGCAGTAAATGCAACGATAGAAGGTGTTGTTCTTTTCCCTTCGCTATTTTGAATAACTTGAGGTTCTGATCCTTCTAAATCTGCAACACAAGAGTTGGTTGTTCCTAGGTCAATTCCTATAATCTTTCCCATTTGTATATTGTTTTATATTGATTACTAATTTGTTTGATTCGTGTTTTGCAATGGTTATGCCATTACAATTTAAAGCTTCTCTTTGCTCTTTTTGATGTCGAATTGACATTTAACACTGACTTATGACCTGTCCAATGTCAGTAATTGTGTCAATTCGTCATTATTCTGGTTTATTGAAAAAACCACTTCAAGATATATTATGTCATATACGATACTCAATAAGCACATTTCAGAATATTTACTTATTTTCACGACCCGTAAAAACAGAAAACATGTCTACAGGCTTTAAGGAAGTAAAAAGAGTTACTACCAATACTCTTCAGGAAATGAAGAAAACTGGTCATAAAATCACTATGTTAACTGCATATGATTATACCATGTCTAAAATTATTGATCATGGAGGAGCAGATGTTTTGTTAGTTGGTGATTCAGCATCGAATGTCATGGCTGGACATGAAACTACCTTACCTATTACTTTGGACCAAATGATTTATCACGCAAGTGGTGTTGTGAAAGGTGCTGCCAGAGCATTGGTTATTGTTGATTTGCCTTTTGGTACTTATCAAGGGAATTCTAGAGAAGGGCTAGCCTCTTCTATTAGAATAATGAAAGAGTCAGGGGCACATGCAGTTAAAATGGAAGGTGGTATTGAAATTGAAGAATCAGTTAAAAGGATATTAACCGCTGGAATTCCAGTTATGGGTCATTTAGGTTTAACTCCTCAGTCCATTTATAAATTTGGAACTTATACAGTTCGAGCTAAAGAAAAAGAAGAGGCAGATAAATTATTAAGTGATGCTTTGGCCTTACAAGAAGCTGGAGTTTTTGCATTGGTTTTAGAAAAAATACCTACAGAATTAGCCAAAAAAGTATCCGAAGCTCTAACAATACCTGTTATTGGTATTGGTGCTGGGAATAATGTCGACGGGCAAGTATTAGTGTCACATGATATGTTTGGAATGAACCAAGGTTTTAGTCCACGGTTCTTAAGAAGGTACCTTAACCTGTTTGAACAAATGACGGGTGCTGTAGACAATTATTGTAAAGACGTTAGATCCGGAGACTTTCCTTCTGATAAAGAACAATATTAAAACCTTCTATCATGGAAGTACTTCACGAGGACAACCACATAATCATTGTCAATAAATTGTCAGGGGAAATTTCTCAAGGTGACAAAACAGGTGATCGAACATTATCCGACAAAGTAAAAGCGTATATCAAGAAAAAGTACAATAAACCTGGAGATGTGTATTTGGGTACTACTCACCGTTTAGATCGACCTGTGAGTGGAGCAATAATATTTGCCAAGACAAGCAAAGCGCTAACCAGACTTAATGCTATGTTTCAAGAAAAGAAAGTTCAAAAAACTTATTGGGCATTGTGTACGGAAAAACCCTATCCTTCAGAAGGTAATCTGGTCCATTACTTGGTGAAAGATTCCAAAAAGAACAAGACTAGTTCTCACTTAAAAGAAGTTAAAGACGGCAAGAGGTCTGAATTGAATTACAAGTTCCTTAAAACAATGGGGAACAACTATTTAGTTGAAGTTGACCCTCGAACCGGTCGCCCACATCAAATTCGGGTCCAGTTAACTAGTATAGGATGTATTATAAAGGGAGATTTAAAGTACGGAGCAATGTTGCCAAACAAGGATAAATCAATTTGTTTACATGCAAGAAAATTGGAATTCATCCATCCTGTTAGCAAAGAGAGTATTCAAGTTACTGCACCGTTAATCAATCCAGCGGTCTGGAAGTAACAAGTTAAACCATCTTCTTGAATTGTATAAATGAGTTTTAAAGCAACCAAATATCAAAAGATTGCAGCAGGATTTATTCTGCTCGGTTGTTTGATATTGATAAGTTTTAGTGTCAACGATAGCAACAAGGAGGATTATAGCCGTAATTTAAAAAACAAAGGAGTAAACAAAACTCTAGAAGGAACACCTTTAATGTTTAAGTACGGAAAAGCTACTTGTGTAAAAGTGGCCTACAAAATTGACAGCAAAGAGCTGTTTTTTATTAACAGCAATAGGTACAAGTTTCACTTTGGATTCTGTGAAAAAGTAGGTGGATGGACCAAGGGAATTGACTTGTTTAATGAGTTAACTTATCATGAAAATGCTAACCAACCGTACATTTTAGCCAACTTAAACTACTTTGAATCTATTGATAAGTACGTTTTAGAATTCACCACCTTAAATCAAATAAGTAAGAAACAAATATCATTTCTATATCATCAAGTCGCTGCAAATTCATTTTTTGGCGAAGAACTTCTGTTGTTGAAAAATTGTGAGAGCATCAATGTTTTAGCATCCTCAGACAAATCCGTTAATTACATAGGATCAACCGATTTGTTCCTTGGACAAAAGTTCCAGCCAGTTAACAAAACAAAATCTTACGGGTTCTTGAGAAAGATCGCAACCAAGGACTTAAAAAATGAAACTTTGAATCAATTTGATATTCTATTAACCGATGGCTCCCCTATTGAAACTCCTTCAGTCTCTGGTTTAATTACTGGTGAACTACAATCACCATTGAGTCATTTGGTATTGTTAGGGATTAATAGGAAAATTCCAATATGCGCTTTTACAAATGCTTGGGATGACCCAGCTATTGATCAATATTTGAACAAGCCAGTTCAATTGACAGTAGAATAAGATACCTTTTATTTAAAAATTGTTAGTGAAGATTCCCTGCGTGTTCGAAGTGTAAACAAGTCTTTTAAATTGAACAGAAATTTATTATTAACCAAACTGGTTAACATGTCTGAAATCAATTATTTTAGCAAAGACATTGTGGGTGGTAAAGCTGCCAATTTAGGAGAGTTATCAAACATTGACTTCAGCAACAGAGCTTTAGTTCCTGAAGATGCATTTGCAGTTCCATTCTATTATTACTACATGCACATAAAGGCTTCAGGAGCAAAACCGTTAATTGATTCCATTTGTCAAAACGAGCAAAATTTATCTCAGAAGAGCTTATCCATTAAATTAAAAAGATTGAGAAATTTGATAGTAGAGCAACCACTTGATCATCACTTTTTAAACACACTTAATCGCAAGGTCAGTAACAATTTCGGAACTGATAGAGTTCGTTTCAGATCTTCAACCAATGCGGAAGATGTCAAAGGATTCAATGGTGCTGGATTGTACAAATCTAAAACAGGTCAAATTGGCAATAAATCTAAATCAATCGAAAAAGCAGTGAAAGCTGTTTGGGCGAGTTTATGGTTTGAAAGAGCATTTCATGAACGTGATCGATTTAAGTTGAATCAAGAAGAGCTGTGCTTGGGGATTTTAGTTCACAAAGCCTTTGGAAAAGAACAAGCTAATGGTGTAGCTCTTACCAAAAACATTTACCGAGAAGATTATCCTGGTTTCTTAATTAGCGTGCAAGTGGATGAAGAAAGCGTTGCTTCGCCGAAAAACGGAGTGATCTGTGATCATTTCATTACCTACTCCCCTTTTGATTTTAAGGATAAAAATAGAGGCTCTTTGGTTGAATGGATTTCAAAATCAAACCTTAACAAGGGCCTACCTGTTCTTACAACTGAGGAAATTGAAAACCTTACTCTTGCTCTGGCTTCAATTAAAGAGCATTATTACAAAATACTTAAAGGTGATTATTCTAAGTATTACGAATTAGCAATTGACGTTGAATTCAAATATTCTAAAGAGAATCGCAAGTTGTACATTAAGCAGGCAAGAATTCTTTAGCTACACCAGATTGAAAAAAAAGTGATGAGTTACTGATCATCACTTTGATGCTTGTACAGGCTTTTGTATAAACCATTCTGTTTTAGGAGAGTCTTATGATTTCCTTGCTCCATTATTTTACCTTCATCCATCACAATAATTTTGTCCGCATTTTGAATAGTAGATAAACGGTGTGCAATTATTATTGAAGTTCTGCCTTCTGTTATTTTCGAAATTGCGTTCTGAATAAGTAGCTCTGTAGTGGTGTCGATGGATGATGTCGCTTCATCCAGCACTAATATTGCTGGATCATATAAATAAGCTCTTAAAAAGGCCAACAACTGTTTTTGACCTGAGGATAGCATTACTCCTCTTTCCTTTACAACATAGTCGTATCCACCAGGCAAATCAGAAATGAATTCATGAGCACCTATAAGTGCAGCAGCCTCTTTAATTTTTTCGAATTCAATGTCATCATTATTTAACGTAATGTTGTTCAAAATAGAATCATTGAAAAGGAAAACATCCTGAAGTACCACAGCACAAGACTTTCTTAAAAACTCTAATTGATAATTCTTTATCTCCAAACCGTCCACTTTAACAGTTCCTTTTTGATATTCATAAAACCTGGTCAATAAATTTATTAACGATGATTTTCCTGCCCCAGTAGCGCCGACAATAGCCATGGATTGACCAGGTTCAATTGAAAATGAAACGTCTTTTAAAATAAAGTTTTCGTTGTTGTAGGCAAAATGAACTTTTTCAAATTCTATCAATCCTTTAATCTCTACATCTTTGATTTCACCTTCATTCGAAATATGCTCATCAGTGTCCAGAATATTAAAAACCCTTTCTGAGGCTACCATGCCCATTTGCAAAGTATTGAACTTATCTGCTAATTGACGAATTGGTCGATACATCATGTGTACAAATAATATGAAAGCCATAATTTCTCCAACTGAAGACTCTCCGTTCATTACTCCCTTTGCTCCCCACCATATTAATAGAGCCAAGGATATCGCCGACAATATTTCAACAGCCGGAAAAAAGACAGCATTGGCCCAAACGGTTTGAAGCCACCCATCACGATGTGCTTTGTTTACCTTTTTAAACCTGTTGTACTCTTCATTTTCTCTGTTAAATAGCTGGACGACATACATGCCAGTTACGTGCTCCTGTATAAAAGTATTGATCTTTGATACGTTTTTCCTGACCTCAATAAACCCTACTTGAATAAAATTCTTAAAATATATTGTCGCCCAAATTAAAACTGGAATAGGTAATAAAACAACCAAGCTTAATTTCCAACTGATTGAAAACATGAAGATCAAAGCAATTGTTAATTGGAGAATATCACTCATGATATTAATGATTCCTTGCGAAAAAATTTCAGCCACAGACTGAATGTCTGAGGTGACTCTGGTTACCAAAGCACCAATTGGATGAGTATCAAAATACTTTAATTTAAAAGACATGATGTGCCTGAAAATCTTTTTTCGAATACTTAATATGATGGCTTGACCAAGCCAGCCTGTGAGGTAAGACTGAAAAAACTGGAGTACTGTATGGACAAGAAGTAATCCAAGAAGTAGTAATATAACATCGTTGAGGCCTAGTAAATCATTTTTTGCAATGTACTGATCAATCGCTTTTTCAATTAGCAATGTCCTGATTGGTGACATGAAAGCTGTGAAGAATGTGATGAGTAAAGTAAAAATAAGGGTCCACTTAAAAGGTATTGCATACTTTAAAGTACGCCATAACAATTTTAAATTTATCGATTTTTTCTTGGTCTCGCTCATTCTACATTTGGTGTAAAATAACCTTCTGGAAATTTTACCTCATGCAAAAATAAACCTTTTGCGGGAGCTGACGCACCAGCATTCGATCGATTTTTTGAATCTATGATATTATTAAAATCATTCAACGTTATTTTCCCGGTTCCTACCTCTAGCAGAGTCCCTACAATAGAACGAACCATGTTTCGTAAAAACCTGTTTGCTTTAATGACGATTTCAACCTTCCCCTGACCTAAGTCATTAATTTTGAACCAGGTAACATCGCAATCATTGTTATTTACATCAGTATGAAGTTTTGAAAAAGAGGTGAAATCTTTGTGACTCAATAATAAATTTCCAGCATCTCTCATTAATTTTAAATCTATTTTACGAACATAAAAATAACTGTACTTATCAATGAAGGGATTTTTTTCCTGGTGCAAGTAATATCTATATTCTCTGCTAATAGCATCAAACCTTGTGTGAGCTCCATCATCCACTTTTACGATTTCACTTATTGCAATATCATTCGGCAGCAAATGGTTCAATTTATAACACAATTGATCAAGGTTGTACTTTTGAAGGACTAATTCACAATGCAAATAAAAGTTAGAAGCATGAACACCAGTGTCGGTTCGTCCACAGCCCATTATGCTAATTTTTTCCCCAAACAAAATTTTAAGCTTGTCTTCAATTACTTCTTGGACGGTAATTGCATTTGGTTGAAATTGCCAACCATGGTAATTTGATCCATCATATGACAAGCAAAAAAAATATTTATTTTTTTTCATTTTATTTGGAGGAAACAGTTTTTAGTTATTTTGTAGATAAGTGACCTAATAATAACGACTTAAGTCAAAAAGATGCAAATGTAGCGATATATACATTTATAAATCAAGCTATTACGAGATAAATTTTCTTAAAAAATGTAACTATTTAACAATCATTATGTTTAACTTATCTTCGCCTTAACTAAAATAAACTTTGACTCATGAATAAACTACTGACACTAGTCTCAGTACTAGTATTGCCATTTTTATCAAGTGCTCAATCTCCGACAACAAGTATCGCAACTTGGAAAAATGACGCCAAAGGCGCTTATAGTTTTATCCATGACGATTATGGTGATAATGGAGTTCAGGGAATCAACGACTACGCTGATACGATAGCTAGAAATCGAGGAATTAAGTTCACTATAGGAGCAATTACATCGGCATGTGAAGCTAATCCAGCAATGTGGACACAAGCAATTGACATGATTAATTATGGTCATGAAATCATTAACCACTCTCACAACCACTATTGTGCAGTTGGAGCTGGTACGTGGTGTACTACCGGATTATGGGCTGAACCAGGAACACAAGATTTTGCTACTGAAATGACTCAAAGTAATACCTCTATTATCAATAATACAGGCACTACTCCTCGCTTTTTCATCTATCCATATGACTTGTTTAACGACGCAGCTAATAATCATTTAAAATCATTAAATTACATTGGCTCAAGGACAGGTAGTCGTGCAGATAATGCTTCAAATTTCGCCCCAGATGCTGATGGATTCTTCAAAACAAATTTTTACGTTAAAACTGATGATAATGGTGGTGATATAACCGCAATTGATTTAGATTATTGGTCTGATCAAGCAAGTGCTAACAATTCATGGATTAACCGTGAAATGCACAATGTAGGTCCAACCGGGTGGGGACGAATTTCAATCAGTGATTATAGAAGTCATCTTACACACCTTCAAACAGAAGTTGCTGCCAATAATTTATGGGTAGGAACTATTTCAGAAGTACTTACCTATCAAATTCAAAAACTGAACTACACTCCTAGTACCGCTTATAACGCAGGATCAAATACAATTACTGTATCTTGGAACACTCCTTCCTTTGATGTTGCTACCTATTTAGCACCTCTTACAAAAAAGTGTCCTGTTACCATATTAGTTAACCTTGACGGGATTGACCCTACAGGGTTAATTGTTACTCAAAATGGAGTAACAATATCAGCTGTAACAGTTACAGGTGGTATTATGAAATTTGATGCATATCCTTCTGAAGGAGGCATTACCATCAATTCTGGAATTTGCAGTGATTTTTGTTTAGTAGCAGGGTTAAGCAATACAACAGCATCAGAAGGAGCTAATGCTAGCTTTAGCATTAATATTACTGCAACTCCAACAGTAACATACGCATGGTATTATAACGATGTTTTAATTTCAGGAGATACCGCTGCAGCACTTAGCTTAACAGCTGTTCTGTCTACTGAAGCAGGAACATACAAAGTCGTTGCTTCTAAAGCAGGCAACCTAGACATTACGAGTTCTGCTACCTTAACCGTTGAAAACCAAACTCCTTATAACAATACAATTGCATCAATCCCCGGAGTCGTTCAATTTGAAAACTTTGATGTTGGAGGACAAGGTATCAGTTTTAATGAAGGCACAGGTACCAATCAAGGTGGCTCTACCTACAGGACTGAACCAGTAGATTTGGAAACTAAAGGTGGTGGTGGATATAAATTAGGCTATAGTACTGCTGGTGAATGGTTAGAATATACAGTTGATGTTACCGAAAATGCAATTTATGATTTAGATGTAAACAATGCTTCTGAATGGGCAGGTGGTGCATTCACTCTTAGTATTGACGGAGTTGATGTATCTTCTAATTTAACCTTCTCTCCAAGCGGCGGATGGACTACTTGGCAAATAACTTCGTTTACCAACATTACTTTGACAAAAGGCCAACATGTACTAAGAGTTACTATCACGGCTGATGATACAGATTTTGACTACATGGAATTTAAAATCAATCAAATAATTACTAGTAATACTGCTGTAAACATAGATTATAGCGTATATATTTATCCAAATCCTTTTAACTCTGATTTTAGAATATCAAGTTCTGGAAAAACCATTCAAAATATTAGTATTTCAACTTTAGCAGGTAAAAAAGTACTTGAAATGGCAAGTGCATCAGATAATACAATACTTGGAGAAAGTCTTAGTGCTGGTGTTTACATCCTTCAATTCAGCATTGATGGGACTGTGTATAGGAAAAAAATAGTGAAAGAGTAAATCCTTTAGACAAGTTTAACTCACATTAAATATTTACAAAACGGATTCTTGCTTAAAGCATGGATTCGTTTTTTTATGTCTCTGCGGATCCTCTTAAACTTTACTTATCAACATATAGATTAATATTTTTCACAACAGTTTCTATTGATGTAATATCATGGTACTTTAGCCATCACAAAAGAGATCATAAATTTAAAGACCATATATCATGACAAAAGAACACACTAAATGCCTAATTATTGGAAGTGGGCCAGCAGGCTATACAGCTGCTATTTACGCTGCTAGAGCCGATTTGAAACCAATGATGTATGCGGGTCTTCAGCCTGGGGGCCAATTGATGGAAACCACAGAAGTTGAAAATTTTCCAGGTTTTGCTGATGGTATTGATGGACCAGCTATGATGGCTCAGTTTAAAGCTCAAGCAGAAAGGTTTGATACTGACATTAGAGATGGATTAGCTACTGAAGTGTTTTTAAATGAGTCTCCCAAAAGAGTTATAATTGAAGATAAAGCCGAAATTACAGCTGACACAATAATTATTTCAACCGGAGCTTCTGCAAAATGGTTAGGTCTACCTTCAGAGGAAAGATTAAAATCTGGTGGTGTTAGTGCGTGTGCAGTATGTGATGGATTCTTTTATAAAGGTGAAGAAGTGGTTGTTGTTGGAGCTGGAGATTCAGCATGTGAGGAAGCTAGTTATTTAGCTAAATTATGTACCAAGGTTACCATGTTAGTTAGAAAGGATCATTTCCGTGCATCAAAAGCGATGGTTCACAGAGTTGAAAAAATTAAAAACATAGAAATACTTTATAATACTGATACGCTTGAAGTGTTAGGTGATATGGGTGTTACTGGTGTAAAAGCTAAAAACAACAAAACAGGAGAAGACATAGAGGTTCCTTGTACTGGATTCTTTGTTGCTATTGGTCACAAACCAAATACAGACATATTCAAAGATCAGTTGGACATGGATGATCAAGGATACTTAATTAACGAACCTGGTAGTGCAAAAACTAACATCCCTGGTGTATATGTAAGTGGTGATGCTGCCGATAAAATATACAAGCAAGCAATTACTGCTGCAGGAACAGGGTGTATGGCCGCTCTTGACGCTGAAAGATACCTTGCTAATTTAGAGGATTAGCAGTTAAAATATATTCATAACATAATAGCGGCTATTGTGCCGCTATTTTTGTTTTAGGATTTAAAATAACCATCAAGTAAATAGAAACTATGATGTTGTTTCCTGACTATTTATTTTAATCAATCATAAAACACCCTGACGACTCATCTGCATCTAAGGCCTTATCTGTCAGTATTTACAGGAACCTTTTAGGACAAACACCATTATGAAGCACCTCAAGAGTCGGCGTAACTATTCCTGACAAACCACGTACAAAATGTATATTCTGCTGAACAATAGAGCCATTAGAGCTAACTTGAATGATATAAATGCTGCAAGTCATGAAAAATATTTTATCGATTCTAGTCTTATTGTTATCATTTTCGGCGAATGCTTTAACACCTAAAATTCATTCATTTACACCAAAAAATTACAACGGACATCAAAGTAATTATGATGCTGTTTTTGATGAGCAAGGAAATTTATTTGTAGCCAATACCTATGGTGTAATGGTTTATAACGGAGATCAGTGGACCAACACTCCTCTTCCGGGTGGGACAAGTCCAATTTCTCTATCATTTTCAAAGTCAGGAGATCTGTTTGTCGGTGGATACAATGAAATGGGATACATCGAAAAAGATGAATTCGGTAAATACAAATATGTCTCTCTTCTTGATTTACTCCCGCGAGGATTTGACAACAAGATTGGTTGGGTGAGCTATTGTGTTGCACATCAAGGCAAAGTATACTACGCCTCCGAATTTAACGTATATGTATACGACGGAAAAGAGATCGATGTTATAAAACCGGAACCGGGTACTTCTCATTCCTTTTTAGGGGTGTTTGACAACAAACTCCATGTTATTGAAGACGGTAAATCTGTTTTTACTGTTGACAGTACAGGTCTTAGTTATTATGACAACGAAATTGATTTTCCTGAATTTAGAGGAATTGAGAATATCGGTAAAGATGAGTTCATCGTTTACGGGACTGAAAAAATATATTCTTTAAAAGGAAAAATATTAAGTCCCATGACTTATTTGAACTTCATCGGAGATCAAACCATATCAGATGTTATCATAACCGAAACTGAAAAAATAATCTCTACTCAACAAAATGGAATTTACGTTCTTGATGAAACTTACCAATTGAAATATCATTTCAACATTGACAACAGCTCAATAGCCGATAATTACATTTATCAAATCAGTAGAAACAGTAAAGGGGACATTTGTCTTGCTACCAACAATGGAATATCCATTATCAATTTTGGTCTTCCAATGTTAAACATAGGTAAGTCTAACAATGTTTACGGTGCTGGTTACTCTTCTTATTTAAAAGGCAATGAGATGTACCTAGGGACCTCACAAGGACTATTCTATTGCGCAGATTGGAAACACAACAAGAGCGATTTTAAAAAGATTAATGGTACGAAATCTTTTATTTACGACATAACTGAATACAACGGTGAAATGTTCCTTGGAGATCAGAGTGACTTTTATCAGCTAATTGACAACAAAATTCACAAACTATCCGAAACTGCTTGGCAAGGTGCATGGTGCATTAAACCTGTTCCAAATCAAAACATATTGCTCGTTGGGACTTACTACGGAATAGACGTTTATAAAAAGTCTGGAGTTCAATGGAAATTCGTAAATAAACTAGAAGGTTACAAAGAAGCTGGACGAAGTGCAGAATTTGATGGCATGGGCAATTTATGGGTTTGCAGTGGATTAAACAGTTTAGTTAAATTACAACCTAGCGATAACTATCAAGGAGTTAACAATGCTACTAATTACTGTGAAATATTAAATCAAGAACCGGGTCATTTTATTGAGTTAATTAAGGATGGAATTAAGCTTTACGTTTCTTCTAAATCAGGTCTCTATCAAATTATTGATGGCGAATTATTTAAGGACTCAGTCAATACCAACCTAGAATATGAACGGATCAGGAAAATTAAAGGAGGTGGAATTTACACCATTGAAAACAACAAGAATCCAATATTACTGAATAAGGCCGGTAATAAGCTAACTGTTGATACATCCCATGTTTTAAACAACCTAAATATTGAGTTGATTGGAAACAATGAAATGATCAATCAAATCGGGGCCAACAAATTTTTAATCGGAACCTCAGAAGGATTTGCAATAATCGAAAACACGGACCCTGTCTCCTACTTTGGTGAAGTTAAAATTTCAGGAATTACCAATTTACGAACGGACAGTGCCATCAGTTTGAGTAGAACAAAATTACAGTTTGCGGAAAATGATATACGCTTCACCTTTTCCTACTCATCAATGGAAAAGCTGTACGAAGTAGAATGGTTCACCAGCATAAGTAAAAAAGGGCAAGAAGAAACTTGGAAAAACAACCAAAAATCGAACTATAAAGAGATTACGAATTTATATGAAGGTGATTACGAATTAAAGTTAAAAGCTATTAGCAGGAATTCCGTTTTAGGTGAACACTCCTTTCGTTTCACTGTATTTCCACCTTGGTATAGAAGCACAACGGCAAAATTAGTTTATGGTGCTCTCTTCATCCTGTTAATATTTGTCTTGTACAAGATGTGGGTCATTCGCCTGAAAAAAGTAAGATTAAAACTTACCTTAGAAAAAGAAAGAGAGCTCTTAATCCAAGGAAATCAGTACAAGGAAGAATTACTAAAAAAAGAAATAACTGAGAAAGAAACTGAAATCTCCTACTTAGCATTAAACTATAGTCAAAAAAGCGAACTGTTGCAGCACATCAGTGGTAAGTTGAGTAGCTTAATAAAGAACATCCACGACCCGCAAGCTCTTCTAGTGGAGATTAAGAGCCTAAGGTACTCTCTTCAAGACATACAAAAAGGAGAGGAACAAAAGTGGAATGAATTTCAAATTCACTTTAACTCGGAACACAATGACTTTGTGTCTAAAATCAAGGACATGGATCCTAAAATTAAAGAATCCAATTTACTAATGTGCACCTACGTGAGAATGGGGAAAACAAATAAAGAAATTTGTGATTTACTGAATGTATCAATTAACGCCTTGGACAAACGTAAATCCCGACTTAAAATTAAATTTGAAGCTCCCGAAGAAGAGACTTTCAATGAGTACATCAGGAAGTTATAATGTTTATCGACCTGGAAATGTAAATTTTATAATAAACAACTAAAAGCGCCGTTGGAAGATGTTAGCATACTTAATGCAAATTAAACAAACCAAACTCTCCAACTTTGCGTCTTCTATTTACTGCACTAGCCATCATTGGTTTATCAATTAAAGCTAACTCTCAAGACCTTATTAACACTCAACCAACAAGTGCTTATACAACATTAAACCCATCGTTTATGGGTAAAGACAGCGCTAACCTTGCCTATATCACCCACAGGAATCAATGGCCAGCTATACAAGGAGAATATCTTTTTACGAATTTTGGTTATCATCATTACATCAGTAAAACAAACGGTAACGTAGGAATTAATGTGCAACATGACCTAGGTCGGAATGCGTATGAGAATTCAAGTTTATCTTTAAATTACAGCCAAAATATAAAAATTAAAAAGTCACTTTTAAAAATTGGTGGAAAAGCCAGTTATCTTCAAAACACAAGTCGTTACTACTACAGAGGCATTGCTCAATTTGACCAGCAGCTTGGCTATACTTCATCAATTGAATATTGGGGTGGTAACGGAGTTGTAGTTAGCAAATTCGTTGACTTTTCAGTTGGAGCTAGTTTTTACAGTAATGGATTCACAGTTGGGGTTGCGACCTATCACATCCTAGACCCAATTAATCTTTCGGATGAAGAGACCTTCCCCCTGACCCGCAGAATAACGGGGCAAGTAGCAAAATCATTTACTGGTAAAATCAACGGACATGAACTAGAAATATCTCCTTACCTGTTGTACAGGTACCAAAGTTTCTTCGAAGCAGTACATGTAGGGTTTTTGGGATCTTACCGTTGGGCTGTATTGGGTGTGTCAAATAGAATAAGCAACGATATTAATTTTATAGGAGGTGTTAAAACGAAGTACTTCAATTTACTGTACTCTTATGATTTAGCAATTTCGGAAGATGCTCAAAATTTTGGAGGTGCTCATGAAATGTCTTTGCAGTTTCACCCATTCAAGCGACAAAACAAAGCTCATAAGAATTTACTATCAGTTAAATCTCCATTTTTGTTGTGATGTCGGTAAATTTTTGAAGACATATTCTTAGTTTTGAAAAACTAAAATTTCTTTTCATGAGACATTTTTTGTTAGTTGTTATTGCGATTGGATCATCTTTAATCGGAAAAGCTCAAGATCCTGTTACCAGTCACCCTATGGGTACTTATACTGAATTGAACCCTTCAATGATGGGAGCAGACAGTTCAAATGTTACTTATTTAAATCATCGGAATCAGTGGCCAAAGATACAAGGGAACTATGTTACAACTAGGTTTGGCTATCACCATTATTTGTCAAAAATAAACGGGTACCTAGGTCTCTCATTAATGCAGGATAATGCTGGTGACGGAACTCTTAGAACTACAAACTTATCTTTGAATTATGCTCAAAATATTAAGGTTAAAAAAATCTTAATTAAAGTTGGAATTAGAGGTAGCTATTTCCAAGAAGTGTTAGACTGGGATAAATTAACTTATGGAGACCAGATTGATCAACAATTAGGTTTTATATCTGAAACTTTATACAGTTATCAAGGCAAGCAAGCTATTACTTATGTAGATTTTTCTGCAGGAATAAGTCTATACTGGAAAGGGTTCACATTAGCTGCTTCTTCTTTTCATTTGGGAGAGCCACATACTGCATTTATATCGATTGATGGCGGGCCAGGCAACCAATTGTTAATGAAAAACTCTATCCAAGCTGCGAAAACCTTTGAATTAGCAGTTAATAAACGCAGCCTTGAAATATCTCCGTACTATATCATTAATATGCAACAAGATTTTCGAACCAACACTTTTGGTATCCTTTCCTCCTATCATTGGGCTATTTTAGGAGTCTCCTATAGAAATGAAGACGCTTTAATTTACACTGCAGGAGTTAGAACAAAGTACATTAACGTCGTTTACTCATATGATCAAACGATTTCCAAACTTTATGATAATACAGGAGGATCACATGAAATATCCCTACAATTTCATCCATTCAAAAAACGAAAAAAAGCACACGAAAATTTAATATCAGTTAAATCTCCGTTTATGTTATAAACTTCCCGTTTAAACAGGACTGTATTCCCACATTTTGATTTAACTTTATTTTAATTATAAATCAATTCATTTACCTTATCAATACAAGTCATGGCAATAGAATTTACCGATGCAAATTTTGAAGAAACAGCAGTTAACAGTGATAAAATAGTAATCGTTGATTTTTGGGCTGAATGGTGTGGACCGTGTAGAATGGTTGCTCCTATCATTGAAGAGTTAGCAAAGGATTACGAAGGTAAAGCTGTCATTGGTAAAGTGGACGTTGATAACAACAATGAAATATCTGCTAAGTACGGTATCAGAAACATTCCAACCATTCTTTTCTTGAAAAACGGAGAAGTTATGGACAAGCAAGTTGGTGCTGTTCAGAAATCTGTTTTAGCTGAAAAGCTAGAGAAGTTACTGTAATAAGAGGGGTGATTTGCTGTTTTAAACAGCTGTATTAAACTTACCAAATCACAGCTAGTAGTAATTGATAGTAAACATACATTTACTTAATCTGTAAATAAATGCCTATAAACCTGTCACGTGTTCAACAACTGTCTAAGCTGGAGTTACTGGCTAAACAAATTGTTGAAGGCTCTATAACAGGCTTGCATAAAAGTCCCTTTCACGGATTTTCAGTTGAATTTGCTGAGCATCGATTGTACAATACTGGTGAGTCAATTAAAAACATTGACTGGAAGCTCTATGCCAGAACCGACAAGCTTTATACTAAAAAGTTTGATGAGGAAACTAATTTGAGGTGTCAAATACTACTTGACACTTCTGCTTCAATGGCTTTGCCCGAGTCAAGCAATAATAATGTAAAGGAATTAAACAAGATAGGCTTCTCAATATACGCGGCTGCTGCACTCATATTCTTAATGCGAAAGCAACGAGATGCTGTTGGGATTAAGCTATTTGATGAAAAGCTACATTTCGAGTCTGAAATAAAGAACAATAAAAACCACGTAAGCTGGCTTATTGATCAATTAGAACAGCAATTACATAAAAAGAAATACACTCAAAGTACAATGCTTATTGACGCTATCAATGCAACAGCAAAGAAGTCTCATAAAAGATCTTTAACCATCATATTTTCCGATTTCATTCAACCTGAACAGGAAATGAAAAAATTGATTGATAGTATTCAGCAATTAAAGCATTTACAACATGAAGTCATTGTATTTAATGTAATGGACAGTAAGTATGAACTTAATTTCGAATACACCAGCCGCCCTACTAAATTTGTTGATGCAGAAACTAGCGAATCGATTAAAGTGAACCCAGAAGAAATAAAGTCAGAATATATAGAGCAGCAACAAAAACGGTTGAATAACTTTAAAACCAGCATGAGGAATCACAGGATAGATTACTTGGCTTGCGATATAAATCAAGGGTTTGAAAAAATGCTAATCAGTTACTTATCCAAACGGAAAAAGATGTAGTTGCGTCCTGAAAGAATTCATCTCTTCATACTTGGAACTGAAAATTTTAATTTACTTTTTAAACTTAGCTCTGAGGTTAGTAAATGTCTCAAAAGGCCCATCAACGATAAGCATATTAACCAACCAGGTTGGGATGTTACCTCCAGGATCAGCGGTAACTTGCTGCAACACTTCTATTTCGCCATTTTTCTTGGGTGTTAATGTCCATTTGGCAACGATTTTTTCTATTCTTAAAAAATCATCTTTATGATCAACGTACTTTGGAGCTCCGGTGATATTGAAGGTGACTACTCCTTCTTTATTTGTACTCATTTTTGAATTGACTACCACATCCCTATCTGATACCGGCCAAGGTAAATCACTTGTATAGTAGATGTATTGTTCAGTGCTCTTGGCTTGTTTTAATATTTTTGCAGTAGTTATGTTTGCTTGCCAAGCTGGATAGTTTTCGGCCTTAATCAATAACGACTTAAGCTCTTCTATTTTACAGAAAACAGATGTTTGTGCTCTAAATTCTTTAATTGCAACTCCCTCGGCACTTCGAGTGTAGACTTTTATTCCGTCTTTGTTCTTTTCTAATTTCCATTTGCTAACAACATCTGTTTTCGCAGCATTATGGATATCTACTCCTTGAGAGTTAAATCCTAATATAAAGAAACAAAAAAGGAGATATTTCATAAAAACGATATATAATAATATAGGCATGAAGATAAGTAAAATGGTAAAATAATGGAGGTGATATTCAGATACTAACAATCCAACGTTTATCAATTCATGTAATACTGGACTTAAACGTGTTAGATTAAAACTATTTTTATAACCGAATTATGTTAGCAATCATCCGTAAAGAAATAAGTTACTTTTTTAGCTCACTCGTGGGTATGGTTGTACTCATGACATTCCTGTTAGTCAATGCCTTATTTTTATGGACCGTTCCTATCAATGAATACTTGAATATATTCTCATCGGGTTACGCATCATTAGAGCCTCTGTTTACTTTAGCGCCATGGATGTATCTCATTTTGATTCCAGCACTTACCATGCATTCCTTAACTGAGGAAAAATCATCAGGGACATTGGAATTAATTATTACAAAGCCGGTAAGTAATAAAAGCCTTGTAAATGCAAAGTTCTTTGCAAGCAGCATAATATTAATACTCACCCTCGCTCCTACTTTGTTGTATGTTGCGAGTGTTCACTTTTTAGCATACCCACAAGGGAATATTGATACAGGTGCAATTATAGGTTCCTACCTTGGTTTAATTCTACTAGGAGGCAGCTTTATTTCTATTGGAATATTTTCTTCTTCACTGGCTAATAATCAGATAGTAGCTTTGATGTTAAGTATTACCTTATGTATTTTCTTTTACTTGGGCTTCGATTGGATTGCATCATTTGGTACATCTAACACTACAGCATTCATCATTAAGCAGTTTGGAATTCAAGAACATTACAATTCAATCAGTAGAGGATTATTGGACACCAGAGACTTGATTTATTACTTGGTACTTATCGTGTTCTTTTTAGCTTTAAGTGAACTTAAATTGTCTTCAAGGAAGTGGTAAAATGAGCCGTAAATGACTGAAAAGAAAAGCAATAAAATAAAGAACACTAATACAAACCTAGTTGGTCTTACTCCCTTTTTCACAAAAGTGATTATACTGGCTGTAATTGCCATTGGCTCTTACTACTACTTTCACAAAGTTGATTTAACTGAGGACAAGCGATATACGCTATCTGAGGAAACCATTGAATTACTTAGCACAATGGACGATGTGGCTGAGTTCAAGATATACCTTGAAGGAGATGGCCTTCCGGCAGGATTTGTAAAGCTTCGGAATGCTATTGATGAAACACTGGATGAGTTTTCGGAACACGCTGATGGAAACATTGAGTTTGAATTTATTGACATCAAGGACATCAGCTCCGTAAAAAAACAGGAAAAGGAAATTATAAGGCTTTCCAAATTAGGTATACCATACTTACCTGTAGAGCAAAAAAAGGAAACGGGTAACACCAACAGCTTTTATGTTACTCCAGGGGCTGAAGTGTTTTACAAAAATAGGTCTTGCGGTGTTAATTTACTTGTAACTAGCAGGTCACAGTATGAAGAAAACTTTAACGAGTCCATTGAAGCGCTAGAGTATCAGTTGTCAAACGCAATTAGAAAACTCCAACGAAGCAGACCAAAAAACATTGGTTTCCTTCAACTTCATGGTGAATCTGGACAATTTGAATTGGAAGACTTTGCTAAAACATTGTCCGAGTACTACAATATTGGACCTGTATTTTTACAAAACGAACAAGGCCTGTATGACTTGAACTCCCTAAACCTTATTGATATCCTAGTTATAGCAGGGCCGAAGTCCCAGTTCAATGAATTAGAATTAGTCATCATTGATCAGTTTGTAATGAAAGGCGGAAAGCTGTTTTGTATAGTAGATGGTATCTACGCAGAACTTGACAGCTTGAGGACTGCACCCTACTTCCCCGCAATGCCATACAACAGTGGTCTTGAGAAATTAATGTACAAGTATGGAGTTAGGATTAACAATGATTTGGTTGAGGATCAACAGTGTACTAAAATTCCAATTCAAGCAGGCCCTGGAGGAGCAAGTACTAAAGCACAAATGTACTCATGGGTATATTTCCCTTTACTCTTTAGTGAAAACAACCACATCATTAACAGGAACCTAGACCCTGTTAAAATGGAGTTTGCAAGTACTTTGGACAGTATTGGTACTCAAGGTATCAAACACACGTCCTTGCTTAAAACGTCCGGTTTAAACAGGTATGTTAAAACTCCAACAAGGATTGGATTTGAAGACGCCGTATCCGGAGCAAGCGATAAAAGATTAAAAGAAGGAAAAAAGACTGTTGCCTACCTAACTGAAGGCGTCTATCAATCTTATTATCAAAACAGAATACTTCCGGTGGAGTTTTCGTCTCATAAAAAATTCATAAGCAAAAGTGCTCCTAATAAAATGGTGGTAATATCATCTGGATCCTTTGCAAATAACGTTGTACTTTCTGACGACAAAACACTTCCTCTTGGTGCAGACAGGTATTCATCTGCTTTTTACGACAACAAGAAATTACTTTTAAATATCATTAATTATCTGAGTGATGACAAGGAATTAATTACTGTACGTTCAAAAAAGATCGACATGCGTTTATTGGATAAAAAAGCGGTACAGATGTACAAATCAAAAATAAAGTGGATGAACTTACTGGTGCCACCAGCAATTATATTACTTATTTCTGTGGTCTTTTATTTTGTTCGAAAAAAGAGGTATTCTTAAGCATTATAATTCTACTCAGCGTTTGCTGGGAAAGCTTCAAACAGTATCATGATAAAATTACAGAGCTTTACCTTAAGCAAAATACCACCCGAACTTTCAAAGACGCTTCAGGAAAACGCTTCAATAAAAAAGTACTTACTGATGTAAAACGTAAAGTCCAGGTTCAGGAAGGTGGAAAAAGGTTTGTTCATTATTTCATTGATCTAATTGCCTTTCAAATAATTCACACCATTATTAGTGAGGTGTTTTCTCGCATCACATACTATATTGACATGGGTCTTGATGGGATACTTATTGCCCTTATTACAATGGGTTCAATGTTAATAATCTCCTACCCTCTATATTACTTTCTGTTTGAATATTATTTCTAACGAACTCCAGGTAAGTTCTTGACAAAGACACTTGTTATTGACGAATACGGCAATAAACCGGGATGGTAAAAATTGATACTTCGCAGCGTTGCAAGAATGGTCCCCTTTGAAGCATTCAGTTGTTACTTTTCTTATAGAGGTTGGCATGACAGGTAGTCGGACACTTTTGTTATTAGTGACGAAGAGTATGAAAAACTTCAAGAGTTGCTTAAAAAGGCGGAAAATGAGAAAGCTGAAGGCGGAAATTAAATTCCCGCTGAACCAATATCTTATTAAAAGACATCAATTTGGTTTGAATAAAAACTATGGTGTTATTTTTTTATGAGAAAACTCACGCTTTTTTTAATTTATACATCATTAGCTATGATCCATTTACGAATCATAACAACACTTTAATTAAGCGTTTTAAATTCATTTACGGTATCAATAAAACGAAAGACTTCACGAAAATAGTCTTCACCTCCTTTCTGCCAAACAGAAATATGTGATGCACCCGGTACGGTAACAAATTTCTTGTTTTTTGCTTTCAAAGCTTTAAAATTTGCCTTCCCATATTTAATGTTAATCTTTTTATCATTATCTCCATGGGCCATGAATACTGGTTGATATATTTGATTACAGGCATTGATCGGAGAAGCCGATTCGGGACTAAAATTAGCTATTTTTCCCGCCCGATAAACTATGTACTTGCTCATCTGTTTAAAAGAATACCACATGAAATAATTTAAATAATCATGCGCTATGCTTTCAAAATCTGAAAAAGTACTTTCTATAATCCCATATTTAATTCTTTGATCAATAGACAAGGCTTGAAGCGCAACTGCACCTCCTAGCGATTGCCCCCAAATTCCAATAACTCCAATCTTCTCTTTCCCGGATTCATCTAACTCTTTTAACTCATCTACTAATGCTTTAATATCCCACTTTTCTTTAACTCCAAAAGTGCAGTATCTACCATCACTCTGACCATGCGCTCGCAAATCCACAAGAACCGAATTATAACCATTACCTGCCAAGGATTTGCTCAAACCAATAAAATGTTCTTTTCTTCCTCGGATTCCATGAACCAGGATCACAGTTCCTTTTGTAGAGTCAGTTAATGAGTAAGTTAAATAGGCACTTTGTATCAAACTATCTTTTGAATAGAATTCAATGGGTTTACCGGGAATTTTTCCTCCAATTAATTCATACTGCAATTCTCTACTTTCTTTACTCACATGAGTGGTTGGATTTCTAATTTCCACCATCAGTTTCGGTATTAAAAAGTAAAAAACTACCCCACCTATTACCAAACCTGTACAAGCAAAGTATGCAACCCACTTAAATGTTTTTCTTTTCATATTTAATTGAACTGCATATCAATCAAAATATTTTATTCAAAAAAGTTAATGAGTCCTAATGTTCTTTAAGACACGTCAGAAAACACATCCAACAAGTATATACGAAAACCGTCATCGCGAGATCTAAGTTTAACTCCTTAACCAATCGGAGGAAATGACGTATCTTAAGGTGGTAACCAAAGCTTTTTACTCCTATTGTCATTGCGCGCGCAGCAAAGCAATCTCTCTTTTTCCGTTATCCTTTCTAAAATCCTCAAAAGAATTCCATGCCTCG
>Ga0115000_10000138_pt1 | contig 63252 bp, 60 predicted proteins | sample ArcticOcean_MG_C_6_FD_89690 | JGI IMG/M metagenome (GOLD analysis project Ga0115000, IMG submission 89690) | Marine microbial communities from western Arctic Ocean - ArcticOcean_MG_CB8_128 | ecosystem: Environmental > Aquatic > Marine > Oceanic | place: Arctic Ocean: Canada Basin | collected... | reverse complement strand
TACACCATGGTGTCGGTTACCGCTGGCGTAGCCCAGACTCCATCAGGTAAGCGAACCCGCGCTGCGAGCGACCAGACCAACGGGTCATCAGGTCGGGAGGGATCGAGCTTGATAATTTGTCCAACCTCGCGGCTGCGTTCATTGGAGCGTTCCCACTCGACGCCCGCGTAAATCATGCCCTCTTCGTCAATAACAAGAGAGGCATCGATGTCGTCACCGGCCCAAAATTCGAAATTCTTCGTCGGCTGCGTTCCTATTTGGAGATCGCTGATGTCCCACCCTTGGATGAGTCCACCACTGTTGGCGAAGTAAATGGTGTCTCCGCTAATGGCCACCGAGTTCTCGATGCTGACGTTGTCGTCGCCCACTGCCTCGAGCAGCTCATCGGTCCACGCCGCCATGTTCACCACAACCTCGGGGTCGACGGTAACCCGATTGGTTACCTGGTCATACCCACGGTTGAGTTTCACCGCGAACCACCGCGAGTTCTCCCCGCCTTCGAACAGGTAGTCGTCGATGACCAACGGACTTCCGTCCCAATCGTTGTCATGGAGAATTGGCGCAAAGTCCTCGGCGTCAATCGACCACAACTCTTCGGGCTCCGGACCGTCGAAGCTCACCGCTCGCAGTTTGTTATCACGCGACCCGAAATACACGATCGGAAATCCATCGGGATCCACCGTTACCGAACCCTTAATAATGTCACCCACCGGAAAATCCGGAAGGATCCGCTGGCCGCTCACCCCGTCGACGAAGTGCACAGCACTACCGAACGAGCCAAACACCACCCAGGTACGGGCATTGCGCACAAAGATCGAAGCCTGTCCGGTCCACCCTGTTCCGCACCAAGTAGTAGTAGCAACCGTTCCCATCGGTCCGGTGGTTGAAGTCGAGCAGAGCGGGTCTTCGGTGGCGGGCGGAAAACTCCACGCCACCGTCGGGGATTGTGGTGCTCCACGACCGTAGAAAGACCGCGTGGGATTGCCGCGAAATGTCAGTAGACCTTCAACAATTTCTCCGTAAGGTTCGCCGAACGACGCTGGATCAACCCAGCCGGGGTAAGGCGTAGGCGTCGGGGTTGGCGTCGGTTTTGGTGTGGAAGTAGCGGCCACCGCGACTGCGGGCGCTTCCGACGCGATTGCCTGATCTTCAGCAGACCCGGTCCGGTCGTCCTGCACCCGCAAACCCGCAACCACCAGCACAAGTACTAATGCCAACAACATTACGAACAGCACCAGCCGTCGATAATCAATTGTGGAATTGTCATCCATTATGGAACCCTCGTGGCAGGCGACTAACCATCGAGTCCAAGGACCAGACTGCTATCGACGGCGACCGTGACACGTTGGCCGGGTTGCAACGGCTTGTCAACGGCCGCAAAGAGTGTTTCCACCTGGGCGGTTCCATGCGAGGACCCTAAGCGGACAGCCACCTGGTAGCGGTCGCCCAGAAAACGTGAGCGCAACACCGTGCCAGGGCATCCGCCTGAGGTGGGATCCAAAGAGACCTTGACGGCTTTCGTTGGGACGAGGACTGCCTGGCGTCCGTCTCCCCCGAGACCAATCGGGAGCGGCTTTCCGGCGAGCATGGCCGAGCCGTGGTAGAAGTCGACTTCTACCACGGCGTCCAACCCCAGGAACCGGGCCACGAAACTCGTTCCGGGATTGGAGCGAAGAACATCGGGACTGGCAACGGACACCAATCGGCCATTATTCATGATGGCAACGCGGTCGGCAACGGTGAATGCCTCGTCGGGATCATGAGTGACCATGATGGCCGCGGTACCTTCGTGCCGAAGCGATCCGACCATTTCGTGGGCCAGTTCGTCGCGTAATGCTCGGTCTAAACCGCTGAGTGGCTCGTCGAGCAATACCAAATTGGGGCGTGGCGCGAGCGTTCGTGCCAAGGCCACGCGCTGGGCTTGTCCGCCCGAGAGTGTGTCAATGGTTCGCGGGCCAAACTCGCTCAGAGAAACCAAATCCAAAAGGCTGCTCACCCTGTCGGCGGTACTGCCCGCGTGCGCGGCTTGCATCTCCAGTCCAAAGGCCACATTTTGGGCAACCGTAAGATGCGGAAATAGGTGCCCGCTCTGCGACATCAAGCCCAGCCGGCGTTGGTGTACAGCCATGTTGGTAATGTCTTGTCCGTCGAGGTGCACGGTTCCTCTGCTGGGTTGATGCAAACCAACGAGTGACCGAAGAAGGGTGGACTTGCCGCAGCCGCTGGGACCCAAAATGGCAACGATCTCTCCCGCAGCGATCTCGAGGTCGATGTTGCACACGACCTGGTTGTCTCCGTAGCCAGCGCATAGTCCGGCCACAAGTAGTAGCTCCTTAGAAATCACCCACCGCTCCCCCCCTACCGCGTTCGATAAGCAACATAGCAGTGGCCGTCACGAGCATTAACACAACGCTAAGCGCCATCGCCTGGCCGTAGGTGACCGTACCAGGCCGACCCAGCAGTCGGAAAATGGCCGTCGGCATGGTTAAGCGCTGCGGCCGGGCCAAAAAAGAAGTTGCGCCGAACTCGCCAACCGAGACAGCGAAGGCAAATCCCGCTCCCACACCAAAGGCTCGACGCACTATTGGTTCGTCCACCGATCTCCAGACCTGGCGAGGCGAAGCGCCAAGTACGGCGGCGGCCTCACGTAAGCCCGGCTCAATGTTGCGGATCATTGGCAACACGGACCGCACCACAAACGGGAAGCCAACCAGGGCATGAGCTACCGGGATCAAAAACCACGACGCTCGCCAATCAAAGGGATCGGTATCAAAGGTGAGAAGGAGTCCGAGTCCGAGCATCACCGCAGATGCGCCGAGGGGCAGAAGCACCAAACCGTCCAGCACAACGGCGATGCGCCCACGAACGCGATGAAGGACGATTGCCGCCAGCAATCCGCTCCCTGCTGCCAACACGCTAGCTAATACGGCAAACCAGACGGAGTTGGCCACGATCTCCCAGATGGGATCGGCCAAGGGAGACGACGGTCCAGGATCGTCAAATAGGCGCAGGTAATTGGCAGTGGACCAAGCGTTTCCGGACCGTAACGATCGTCCGACGAGCGACACTAGGGGAACGCCGATAACGACCAGTGCTAGAGCGAGGCACGCACCTAGCTGAGTTCGGTGACGCCATGATGCTGGCGCTACTGCATGGTCAATCGTGACACCGTCGACATGGCGTTGCTTGCGACCAGCGCGGCCCGCCACCCACAACATAAGTCCCACTACCAGTAGTTGGAGCAACGCTAGTACCGCAGCGACGTCGAACTCGGTGCGTTGGGTCGCGTAACGCCACACCTCGGTCTCGATAGTGGCTCTGCGTCCCCCACCGAGAAGTAGAACAACGCCGAAACTCGAGAAGGTGAACAGAAAAACGATGGCCGCCGCACTCAGCAACACGGGCTGTAGTCGCGGCAAGGTGATGCGACGAAACACATTTACCTGTGAAGCGCCCAACACCCGAGCTTGTTCTTCGATCTCAGGATCTAGACGTGCCCAATAACCACTCAATGATCGCACCACCACCGCAACATTGAAGAACACGTGAGCCCACAAAATAGCCCACACCGATGTGCCAATTTCGAAGGACCCAATTCGAGTAAAAGTGCTAGCAACGACAACCGTTGGCAACACGAACGGCACGGTTACAGCGGCGCGGACCAACTGCCGCCCCGGGAACCGAAACCGGGCCAGCGCCCAAGCAATCGGTACCCCTATTACTAACGTCAAGGCGGTAGATACAGCCGCTTGCCATGTGGTGAACCACACGACTGAGCGCACCGAAGGGCCCGTGAGTGTGGTGACTGTGGACCTAGAAAGCGTCAGTGTTTCACGGAAGATTACAGCCAAAGGCAAAAGGAAGAATGCACCAATGAAGACTGCAGGCACAAGGCCGAGTAGAGCGGTGGTGCGCTGGCTACTCCCCCGTCTCGTCATGGGTGTTGAGGTTACATAAGACCCAGCAACCTTGTTTGATTCGCAATACAGAATCCCCATCGATCCCAATCCACTCATCGTCCCTGCAGAACTCTCTGGCTTTATCGGAGAACGATTTCGACCCATCGCTCGGTCCAAGCGGAACGATTGGCTTCGATTGTGACCGGGTCAAGGGTCGACGAAGTTGCTGGTACGACGGAGTGTTCAACAAATAGAGCCGGCAAGGTGGCCGAAGGCGAAACGGGGTAGACGAACATGTTTAGTGGCACGTCATTTTGAAAGGCGTCGGACAGCAAAAAGTCGATGAACTGCTCCGCCCCTGAAACGTTTTTGGCACCGTCCAAGACACCGGCAAACTCGATTTGACGGAAACACGAATCCTCAATAATGGCCGTGGGAGCAACGTCAATAGCGGGGTCGGCGTAGATGACCTCAGCGACCGGGCTCGAAGCGTAAGAGGTCACCAGCGGCCTATCGCCACCTGCGCCCATAAACTCACCATAATAGGCGTCACTCCATCCGCTGGTGACGGCGACACCGTTCGCCCGCAGCGCTTTCCAATAGTCCTCCCAGCCATCCTCACCGAAGGCGGCCACTGTGGCCAGCAGCATGGCCATGCCCGGAGACGACGTCTCGGGATTCTGGGTAACAAAAAGGCCCTCGTAGGTTGGGTCAGTTAGGTCGGCAAGTGAGGCGGGAGGTTCATCGAACGCATCGACCCAGTAATTTATGCAGACGTCGCCGTAGTCCACTGGCGTGGCAAAGTGCCCGTCATCGACCTGGAATTCGGCCGGGATGTGGGCGAGTGCGGGTGATTTGTAACTGCGAAAGATGCCGTTTTCGAGAGCACGACCCAGGAACGTATTGTCGACTCCGAACAAAACATCACCGATGGGCTTGCCTTGCGTAAGAATCGCCTCGCTCACCATGGTGCCGGCGTCGGCACTTTCCAGGAACTCGACGGTGAGCCCGGACTGCTGTTCGAACTCGGCGATAACTTCGTCTGACACGGCGAAACTCTCATGGGTAACCACCGTGACGGTCGTAGAGGCGACGTCACTACTACAGGCCCCTATCAGGAGCCCGAAGGCGGTCGCTAGCGCAATGGTCACTATTGTGCGACCTCGAATAATGCTGTGTGTACGTGAATGGGGCACGCTAGTTCCTTCCTACGCCGGCATTATCCGGATCAGGTTTGGTCGGGTCGATACCACACGGTCGCAAATTTGCGGCCAAGGTACCCTCTCAGCCCGACACGTTCGAGCTCCCCGGTGAATAGGTTTTGCTGAACCTTAACAGCCAGAATGGTCCCTCGGGCGATAGCGTGGCCCAACTATGTCTAGGCGTATCGAAATCGAACTCACCAGCACCCGCGAAGATGGAACTTGGACTTGGCGTAAAGCCGGGGGTCGAGAGCCAAAGGGCGTCGTTGAAGCAACGTTGGTACCCGATGGTTCGAGCGTCGGCGACGTGCTCAAAGCCGACGCCGACTTCATGATAGATGGCATCGATATTGTGGGCTTTAGCGCTTCAACCAAGGCTCGTACCGAAGCCGAAACCCTCGAAGTCATTGGCGGCGAATGGGTCCCCGGAGTTGTCGAAACCCGTGCCCCTCGCAGTAAGGGCCGCGGCAAAGGTGGAGATCGCAAAGGTGGAGATCGTAAAGGTCGCGGCCGAGGTCGTGACGGCGACAAGCGAGAAGGACGCGACGCAGACAACCGGGGCGAAAACCGAGGCGACAAGGAACGCTCCCCACGCAAGCCTCGCAACGACGATCGGCCGGCAAAGCCGAAACCGAAGCGCCTACGGGCCAAGAAAGTCCACCGCAGCGCCGTGCTCGAGGCCCTCGCACCGGAACAGCGTCCTGTAGCCGAACAAGTACTGCGCGGCGGTTTACCTGCCGTCCGCAAGGCTCTTGAAGAGCAAAATGTCACCGCCAAGACCGCTGGCCAACCCGAAATCGATCCAGCTCCGCTGATGAAACTCGCCGAAGACATGCTCCCCAGCCTTAAAGCGGCCGAGTGGCGAGATCGCGCCGAAGCCGCCATAGCGGGTATGAACGAGATCAGCCTGGCTGACATCCGTTCAGTTGTTGTGGCCGCAGATGGAAACACGCGTAGCGATGAGGCCAAGGCCGTTGCCGACAAGGTACGGGCCGGTTTACTCATCCGGGTAGAGCTGGAACAAAGCGAGTGGCTTTCTGAACTCACTAAGACTGTCGAAGACGGCCGCACCGTTCGGGCCCTTCGTTTGAGCTCCCGTCCACCCAAGGCTGGCACGCCGTTACCCGCAGAACTCCTAACCAAGCTGGCCGGGCAGGCTTCCGAGGGTCTGACTCCCGATGTGAACCAGCAACGCTGGGCCACTGTGCTCGACGCTGTCTCCTACTCCCCCGCCCGCGGTCAAGTGGTGCCCGTTGGGCTGCCCGCCGAACCAGGCGAAGAACTTCTTGCTGCCGTGAAGAAGCTGGCATCTCGTGTGCCAGCTATCGCTGAGTTATTCGGTATCAAGCCAGCGGCACGTCGGTCCAAGCAACGGCCGAAGCCCCCACCTTCTTCAAAGCCAAAGACTGAAGCACCGGCCGCCGAAACACCAGCGGACTCATCGGCCACGGAACCAGCCGCCGATGCGCCCGCCGCCCCGGTCGAAGCCGAAGCAATTCCGGCTCCTGATGCCGAGGTTGCTACTGATCGGGAACTGGCTACTGAAGTCATTGTTGCTGCTGAGGATCTAGCTCCTGAGGATTTTACTCCTGAGCAGTCCGAAGCGACTACCCCAGCCGAGGAACCTGTTACCGAGACCGAAGCTCCGAGCGACGAAACAGACAACACTCCCGCCGAGGGCTAGTCGAAAGTCCGGTGCACTGTTAGCGACCGGGCTTTCATACCAAAAGTCTCGAAGAAATTCTTGGTGTGGCGATCGCCAGGCAACGCTGTGGCGTCCAGTCCAACATGCCCATAAGCCCGTGCTTCGGCCTCGACTTCGTTGAGTAGTTGCTCACCGACCCCCACACCGCGGGCTTGTTCGAGCACAAAGAAGTGGTCAATTCGAGTGATCTTGGTGTTGTCGTTGAGCAACTGCGGGCGGCCAATACAGTAGCCGACCGGCACCTCGTCGATGGTGCCAACGATCAACGTCAGATTGGCAGTTTGGGCAACGAGCTCAGGCAACACGGCCACAATTTCATCACGAGTCAATGACCCAAACAAATCTGAGGCAATGAGCATCGCTCCCCCGCGGGCATCGACTTTCTCGGCCAACGCCAGTTGCATCATGTCGGCGATCGCTGGATAGTCATCGGGATACGCGACTCGTACTGATTCGTTCATACGCGGACGTGCACTATCGCAGCCAGGATTGTCCGACGATTGCGACCCGCCGTCTCAATCTGCTCGATCGCCAACAAGTCATCGGTAGTAAGTCCACTGAGCAACGGAACAATCTGACTAGCACTCATTTCGGCGTAATCGGCGATTGGACTGATAACCGTGGGTTTGGGAACCACAATGTTTTTGATTTCAGTCGAAACCGCTTCTAGCACAACCGACGGGTTTAGATCCTTGGCCTTTGCCTTCAGTTTCTGCCGAGCCACCAGACCCACTACCTGAGCCGTTTGCTTGGCTTGGGGGCTTCGCTGGCGGACACGGCGCGCGACCGCTACTGGAAGTACAAGAGCCGCTTCAAGCGCTAGCTGGAATACCGGGGCACGACGGGTCACAGGATACTGCGCACTTGTGCGATTCTAAAGACGAGAAAACGATGGGCAGGGGTCCTCGCCCGAGGGGCACTGAGGATTGCTCTTACGACCAAACTGACGAGCATTCACAAAGAAGAAGCACCCTTCGCAGGTCCATTCGTCTTCTCGTTTGGGCGCCACATCACCCGCAGGCGTGGTGGACTGAATGACCTTCGGGTTGAGGTCTTCTTCTTCGTCTTCTTCGTTCTCTTCATCCTCGTCGTCGTTGGACGCGATCCGGTCCTTCAAGATGGTGTCGAGATCTTCCTCGACGTCGTCGGGGTCCGGATCGTCCTCATCATCGTCGTCGCTTGTAGCGGTACGCGATGATGTGTCGTCCTCTTCGTCTTCTTCTTCTTCTTCTTCTTCGTCGGACTCCTCGTCGGACTCGAGGTCGTCGTCACCTTCGAAGTCGTCGTCTTCTGGGTCAGCGCCGTCCTCGACCATGTCGAGAGCATCGATTTCAGTATCTTCGGTTTCGTTTTCTTCAACCATGGCTTTCCTGGGGTTTCTCTTCTGCCTGGGCGGTTAGTTCTGAATGGCATCACGGCGGGCCTCAGCCCGTCGTTCTGCGTCGAGCCGTTCTAATGCGGGCTCTGGTGAGTGGTCAACATAGGACATCATGGCCGCAATTGCGGGATGCCCAGCAACATCTGCAATTTGCCGATGCATTTCTTGGCAGACCTTACGGTATGCGGGGTGTCCTTGTGGGGTTGTTCGTAGTTCAAGCATGTGCATCGCGGCACGAGCATTCATGTGCATTGAGTAGCGGATGTTATAGGCCAAACCGACCGCATAACTGGCCTGGGCCGGAAACTCCGAAACTAATGAGTCATGGAGTGCCGCCGACCGATCGAGACATTCCGAAAATGTGCCCGCATGGCCAGCCAACTCCAACGACTCGGGCAACTGGTATCCGTGCTGAGGGGAAAGTTTCTGCCAGTCGACAGTCATCATCCGGTGGCGCTGCAGGTCGCGGAACGCGCCGTAGTCGCTGAGTATATCGAACCGGTACAGCGGCCGTTCGAGAGCACGCCCGGGCCGATGTCGGCGATTGCGACGCTCGCCTACGTAGGCCTTAACCACAGCGATGCGATCCTCGACACCCATCACCCGAACATGTTGTTCAATTTCGGCTTCGGGCAGAGACGAGTAGGCGTACATCATCGAGGCAACCAGCTTGATCTCTGCATCGGGATCAAAATCAACAAGCGTCACGCCCGGTTGATCGTCGATACTGGACGTTTCGGGCAAGAACTCGTCCACGAGCGCTGACATGCCGGTCTGACGCTCTTCCAAGTACTTACTCCACACCACACCGCGATCCTCTAAATCGACACGCTTAAGGAACGACGGGATAACTTTGCGAAGTTCGCCAAGCATAAGGTCGGCGTAGGTGCGCGCTTCGGGCAGCGGGTTAGCTCGCATGCGTAGGAGCAGGGTCTCATAGGCCTGGCCGCTGCCGTAGATACCCACATTAGACAGCGCCGCTGCTGGCAATAGCCCGCGAACAGCGTCCAATGACTTCGCTTGAATGGCGGTGCGATAGATAAAGTCGCTGTCCTTGTCGCTCCGCGGAAATTGGGTGCGGAAGAAATCTGCCATTTTCGGAACCAATTCCGAATAGGTGTCAAACATGCGGTCCATATCGGACACAAAGCGAGTGCCGAGTGGGGATCGCATGACGTCGGGATCGCGGTAATAACGGTACCGACCGCCAATACGGGAGTCATAGGCGATGTAGCGCGTTGATTGCTCAAGATAAGACATCAGTCGACCACGTTCGAGAACTTTGGTCAATAGGTTGGACGCCTGCTCACAGGCCAAATGCACGCCGCCAAGCTGTGCCACCGAGTCGTCACCATACTCGAGGAACACCCGGTCGTAGAGTTCCTCGGCACGGTCCAAACCAATTGTGGCGTCTACAGAAGTGTCACCCTCGATATCTAGTTCGCCGACAAACTCGTCAAGAAATAGACGACGTAACGTCTTAGGTGAACGGGAGTACCGCGCAAACAATGCCCCCTTGACTACCTCGGGCAAATTGACCAACGCAAAAACAGGCTGATCAAGGTTCGTAAAGTACCGACGGAGAATGTCGGATTCACCTGTGGTGAAATCTTCGGCTACGTAAACGCTCACAACGGTGGAGGTTAGGCGAGGGACGGCACTAGGGGACGGACCTTGCGAACTCAGCTTGTGTTGCCGCCATAACCGATGGGTCGAGCCACAGATCGATAGCCGTCATCGCCATCATTTTGGCGCCATCAATAACGCCCTCGTCGCCGGACGATTCGCCCGCGTACCGCTCAAACTCTGGCGTATGGATAGCGATGTCGTCCGGTGCCACCTTGATCATTGGATGGATAGACGGAACCTCATAGCTGACATTGCCCATGTCGGTACTTCCCATGATTGAGTTATGACCATCGGGGATCGGTGCAGTGCGACCAAGGGTCGAGGCGTTGGCGGCGTAGGCCCCAATCATGGTGTGGCTGTCGATCATGTCGGAATATGGCGTATCGTTCCAGGTAATTGACATCTCGCAGAGGGCCGCGTCGGCGGCGCCCTGGAGGACCTTCGTAAATCGGTCTTTCAATATCGCAAGCGATGCTAAGTCGGGTGATCGAACAAGCCAGTCTGCGGCTGCATACTTCGGAACAATGTTGGGCTTGTCACCGCCATGGCTGATGATGCCGTGGATACGTTCGTCCGACGCAATGTGCTGGCGCAGTGCCGCTACCGCGTTGTAACCCAAAATAGCTCCGTCGAGAGCGTTGCGCCCTTTCTCGGGTGCCGCGGAGGCGTGCGACGCATCACCGAAGTATTCGACCGTGCACGGATGGACGGCGATCGTTGTCATCGCGGCAATATCGAGACCGCCTGGATGCACCATCATCGCCGCATCGATGCCGTCGAATGCCCCGGCATCGATCATGATGACCTTGCCTCCGCCTCCCTCTTCGGCTGGCGTGCCCATTACTACGACAGATCCACCGGCCTCTTCAACGACTTCGGCCAAGGCCAACCCAGCACCAAGACCAGCGCTAGCGATGATGTTATGACCGCAGGCATGTCCTATTTGGGGGAGAGCGTCATATTCGCAAAGAATAGCGACCGTAGGGGTACCGGTACCTTTGCGGGCAACAAAGGCCGTAGGAAGGCCGTAGGCGCGGCGTTCCACGGAAATGCCTTCTGCTTCGAGGGCGTCGGTGAGGACTTGATGGGCGTGGTGTTCGTCGAAGGCCAGTTCGGGGTTGGCATGTAGCTCGTGAGAAACCCCGACCAAGAGATCGCGTCGGTCATCGATGGCTGCGCATACGCGGGCCTTGAAATCATCAAGTTGGTTCATGGGGGTGAGACTAGTGCGCCACGGCCATTACACGTACACCGTGAGTGCCTGCGCCTCGATGCCGATTACGACGTCGGTGGCTGGCGTCAACTGCACTCCGTCGAGGCGAACGCGTAAACGTTGGGCCGACAAATGCGCGGCGGCGGTCCGTCGCGTTGAGATGGACGGATGCGGAACGTGGGATCCATTGCGCAAACGCTGTCTCGATAGCAACCGTTGTCGCCATCCCAGCGAAGAAACAACGGCATCCAACAGGCCATCACCTGGGTGCGCCCGAGGAGCCAGGTTCCAATTACCCAGGTACGCGGCATTGCAGTAGACCGTGGGCGTATCGGTGAACCACCCACCACCGAGCCAGCAGTTGGCCGCGAAATAATGTAGCTTCCCGTCGACAAGCGCCCGGCCCACGTCGCACAGCACCTCGGTGACACTGTCGCCCGGCTCAGGAACGGCTTTCCTACCGCCTAGCGTTCGAAACAGGTCCCCGCCAGTAAGTAGCACTCGAGGTGGGGCTGAATGGGACCGGTTTTGCTGGAACACCAACGCCGCCGACCGATCAGTGTCTGCTGTTGGCACGTTGTTCGGCAAAATCACCTGAGCACCCCAGTCGGCGCCGCGGGTAATACCCATGGTCAAGAATCGCCCGCCGCTCCAACACTGTGACCCAGCCCATCCATGGTGGCCCCATCAGCGGCTACCACACCGCGATCGATCGCATCGGCGGCGCGGCGGGCCACGTTCGCGGTGACCGGATTGGTTGTCGCTTCACCGACTTGGCGCAAAACATCCACCAGTCGTTTAGTGCTGCGCACAAAATCGCCGCCGGTGATGTCGGTTGGAATTGACCCGGCCAGGTCGCGGCCTGCCGCCCACCGATAGGCCGGTTCGGCAAATCCCTCGTCGGGTTGCCGGCTAATTATCTGGCCCGCCCGCCGCTCGGTACCAATAACGTCATCGGCGAGATCGTGAAGGCGGTCAACCGCAATGCGCAGATCCTGCGTTGGGAGGTATTGGTCCAACACCGTCTCGTCGCTACGAGACTCGAAGCTCAGACATGACACAACAGCGGCCAAAGCGGGAGCATCTAGACCATCGAAGATGCCCGAATCTATCGCCTCAACCAGAATCAGATCCTTCTCGTGATGGATCTGGCGCAGAAGCTTCCCCTTTTCGGTCAGCTTCCAATCCTTGAGCATGCCACGCTCATGCAAGATGGTGCCGAGGGTGTCAAACTCGCTATCAAGGCGTTGTCCCCTTTTCTGAAATTGAGCGAAGGACTGACCCAGCAGTTCGCGGGCGGCATCAGGCGAATGGTTAGCCATAAGGTTGACCACCATGTTGTAACTCGGGCGGAAAGCCGAAAGTAGTTCGAAATTGCGACTACCAACCAGGTCGGACAATTCTTCAAAGTCAATCCATGGCGACCAAAGAACCACTGCCGTGCCGACAGTATCGAGGCCGCGTCGACCAGCCCGACCAGTGAGTTGCGTGTACTCAATCGGCGTTAGCGTCTCGTGCGTGTCTCCATTGAATTTGCGGAGTTTTTCGATCACCACCGTCCGCGCTGGCATGTTGATACCGAGCGCCAGCGTCTCGGTCGCAAAGACAACCTGCAACAAGCCAGCCAGAAAACACTCTTCGACTGCCTCCTTGAACGCCGGAACCATTCCCGCGTGATGGGCGGCTACGCCTGAACGCAAATTACGCCGAAAGCGGTCAAAGTCAAGGACTCGGAGTTCCTCGTGACCAATAGGTTCCACGTGACGTTCGATGATGACATCTATCTGCTCGCGTTGGCCTCGACTAGTCAAGTCCAGGTTGGCCTTCACAACAGCAAAGGCTGCGTCGTCACACCCGTTGCGGCTGAAAAGGAAGTAGATCGCAGGAAGCGAACCATCGGCAGCCAGTCGGCTCACTACGTGAGGCCGGCTAGGGGTCCGAGGTTTTGTGCCCTGGTTGGCGCTACCAGCGCCTTTGTCATACTGAAAGCCCTTGTGGTTGGGCTCGCCTTTGCGAAGTATTTTGAGCATCACGTCGCGCTTGGCGCCCGCTAGAGCCACGAGCTCGAAGTGGGTAAGTTCGACCGGCCGTTTAGTTTCCACAACCAGCGTTGTTGGGCCACGTACGGCACGAAACCAGTCGGCAAGTTGATCGATATTGGACACCGTGGCCGAGAGGGCCACCATATTGACCGACCGCGGCGAATGGATTATTACTTCTTCCCACACGGGACCCCGGTGCCGATCGCGCAAATAGTGCACCTCGTCCAAAATGACCCAGGCCAAGTCGTCAAGACGATTTGAACGCGCGTACAACATGTTGCGTAGCACTTCGGTGGTCATAACAACCACGGGAGCTTCACCGTTGACCGCTCTGTCCCCAGTAAGAAGCCCGACATTATCGGCGCCGTACACCGAAACTAGATCTCGGAATTTTTGGTTGGACAGTGCTTTGATTGGTGTGGTGTAGAACGCCTTTTGTCCGGCGTCAATGGCCCGACGTAGCGCATGCTCAGCGATGAGGGTCTTACCCGCCCCGGTTGGTGCCGCTACTAGAACCGATTCGTCACGGTCTATTGCCTCCATGGCCTCAAGTTGGAAACGATCAGGAGTAAACGGCTGTACGTCAGATAAATCCACGATGCCCTATGCCCCGGTTTCAGCGGCGCGGACACGGCGGGCACGTAGTCGCCCAAAGATAATGGCTACTTCGTAAAAGATGTACATCGGAACGGTGAGAACCATGAGCGTAAAGGGGTCACCACTGGGCGTGATGACCGCGGTCATCACGACGATCCCGACCACGGCGTAGCGACGCCACTCGCGCAGCTGTTGGTTGGTCAAAAGACCGGCGATCTGCAGAAAAATTAGCAGAATCGGAAACTCAAACCCAAGACCGAACGCCAACATCATTTTGACTACGAAACTGAGGTACTTGTCGGGTGAAAAGAAGGTGACCAAGTCCTGGCCACCAATATTGTCCAGAAATTCCAACGCTCGAGGAAGACTCCAGTAGGCCAATCCCGCCCCGAGAGTGAACAATAAGACGCCGGACACCACGAAAAGTATTCCATAACGGCGTTCCCGCTTGTACAGCCCGGGCGAAATAAATCCCCACAGCTGCCAAAGTATGACCGGCATAGCGAGAGCAAGTCCCGAATATCCAGCCACGGTCATACGTACCCGGAAACTCTCCAAAGGATCGGTTACCAGAAGCTGGCAGGCAGGGTTAGCGTCGTATAACTCTTCACCTGCTTCAATGGCACTGGCCAGCTTGGCATCACAATTGGTTTGGTAAGGCGCTTTGAGAAATTCCAGGATTGTCTCGTAGAAAATCCAGCCGAGAACCGCTCCGATGGCAATAGCCAGGACCATCTTGATGAGCCGGTTTCGCAGTTCGAAAAGATGTTCCATGAGCGGCATTCGGCCGCCTTTAAATTCTGTTTCGCCGACAGGAGTCATCAGGCGGGTTCGTCAGTTGGTTCGTCAGCGAGGGCGTTCGTCGGCTTTTCCGCATCGGAAGCCTCAGCCTCAGTGGCTGTAACGGGTTGCTCTCCGGCGAACATGCCGGCTGTTTCTGCGGTGCTGATTGGTGGAGCGACGGTGTCATCGCCGACCTCGTCCGCTGAGGGTGCATCGGTCTCATTCGAATCGGTCGTACCTGCGGTTGCGGCTGCGCTAAGCGCCACACTTCTGGCTGGCCATGGTGTTTCAGGCGGCTTTTTTGACGGTTCGTCTTGCGCAACTAGGCGACGTCCCTTCTCGCGTGCCTTGGCCTCTATCTCCAGATCGGACGCGGTACGTTTGAACGACTGGCGGGTTTGGTCAACCTCGCGCTTCAGGTCAAGTACTTCGTCGGGCACGGCATCTTTAATTTCCTGGCGGAAGTCGTTCGACATCGACCGCAGATTGCTCAGAAACTCACCCGCTTGTTTGGCCGCACCGGGGAGTTTGTCGGGGCCAAGCACCAGCAAGGCAACCAACATGATGACGAGAAGCTCGCCTCCTCCAATATTGAACATGGCAAGAGTCTACGAGACTGGGAAGCGCCGTAGTTGCGCAGTAACGGTTTGGATCTCGTTCTGCTGCTGTTTAGTGACCAATAACACGCCCATATGCGTACCAAGCTGCTGGAGATGAGCTATTTGGCGCCGGAGGCCGACGGCCGCAACGAGGACGAATGCCGATCCCGACGCGATCAGCAACACCACGGCGAACCAAATTGTTGTCATGGGAAGGAGATTAGCGCGTACCGTTGTCATGGATAGCTCTTCGGAGTATCCATCGGACCGATCGGCACAAACTTGAGCTTAAGGTTCGCTGCCCGCCTACTATTCGCACTCCAGTCGTCAAACCCGGATTTCCATGTCGCCTCGAATTACTCGTCTCCGCCCGATCCCGATCGGGTTTGCCCATCGCGGTGCATCGGCCACCGCTCCCGAGAACACCCTGCCCGCATTTGCTCTCGCACTCGAACTGGGTGCCACGGGCCTAGAGAGCGATGTCTGGGTGACCAGTGACGGTGTGGCCGTCCTCGACCACGACGGATTAGCGGGTCGTCAAGGACTTCGTCGACCGGCCATTGCATCGGTAGCGCAGGCCGATTTACCGTCGCACATACCGTCAGTCAGCGAACTGTTCGCTCACTGCGACACCCAATTTGAGCTATCCCTTGATGTCAAGGATCCAGCGGCAATACAACCGCTCATGGACGCAGTTGCCTTGGCAGACCCCGATGGGTCTCTTGGGTGCATGAGCCGACTGTGGCTCTGTCATCCCAACGTCGACCTCCTGCAGTCATGGGGCGAGCGGTGGCCCCGTGCGCGCCTGGTGCACTCCGAACGGCTCCCTCGTCTAACTCAGTCACCCGAACAACACGGCGCTCAACTTGCCGAGGCCGGCTTGCACGCGATGAATATGCACTACTCCGACTGGAGTGCTGGTTTGGTGACCTTATTTCATCGCTTTGGTCTGCATGCCTTTGGATGGGACGCGCAACATCCCCGTGTTCTGGCCCAGCTTCTCGATATCGGCATCGACGCTGTCTATAGCGACCACACGGCCAAAATGATGGCGGCTATCGGCGAGGCCTAATCCGCAGGGTGGCGGGACCTACAGCCAGCCAATACCGCTGAGCGGCCATATCTTGACGAAAGCACGGCCCACGATCTCGGTCTCCGATATTGGTCCAAATACCCGACTATCGGTCGAATTGTCGCGGTTGTCGCCCATGACAAACACGTGGTCTTCAGGGACGGTGCAAAGATCAATACCACCGCATACAGCGACGATTTCGTCATTGCGGAATCCGAGCCACACTGTGTCTTTTCCTTGCACATATGACTCGATGAGTTTGCGACCATCGACATAGACCGAACCATCGACAAGTTCGACGGTTTCACCCTCCAAGGCGATGACGCGTTTAATTAGATCTGGGGTGGTGGAATTGAGAACCTCTGGCTTCGAGAACACGACCAAATCGCCGCGGTTGACCCCGTGAAAGTCATAGGACAATTTATTGACAACAATACGATCGTCTTGCCCTAACGTCGGCTCCATCGACTCGCTGGGGATGTAATAAGCAGCCACCAAAAACGTTTTCACCAGGAACGCAACGACGATCGCTCCCGCGATAACAGCGATCCATTCGACAATCGCACGACTGCGGTCCGAATCAGGTTTGTCGCCAAACAATGACGGATCGGGTTCGGCCCGCTGAGCGACGTCATCTTGGTCGAAAACTGAGGCCCGTTGTTCAACTTTGGGGGCTCCGAAGAGGTCGGCGTTACGATTTGGTACTGATTGGGTGGCACTACGGGAGGACCCGTCGTCGCCTTGGCGCCGGCGTTCTGCCATTTCCTGGGCTTGACGCCGCTCCTCGTCGGTCAAAGGGCGTCTCTGAGTCGGCTGGCCCGGCGGGACCACATTGGGGCGCTGTTGCGCTGACCGCACACGTGGCTGAGCAGAAGGGCGGGTGGGATCAGATGGGCGCGTCTGCTCGGTCGGTGCGGTGTCGTCGGCGACAGGAGCTTCCTCAGTTGGAGGCGGGTGCGGCGAGGCAACCTCATCGGTGGAGGTGGCGTTCTTGATCGCCGCAGCCACAATTCGATCAACCCACTCGGGATCATCTAATGCCGCTAAATCATCTGGGGCCGTATCGTCTCCACTCACCGAAAAGACGCTACCTCAACGCGGCGGCGTTGCGGTTCACCCTTCATTGGTTCTGTACCGTTCCAAAATCTTTCGGGCCATGATCGCGGCGCGGTCAGGCGCCGCCACGCCATCTACATCGAGCAGCTGTCCAGCTGGTCCGAGTTGCAACAGCATCCGATCGAGCCAAGCGAACGCACTAATGCCCAGCGTGACCTTAAAGCCATCATCGGTCATCTCGCTAGCCCGGCAGGGGTACGCCGAAGCAATCCATTCACCCGCGGACTGAAGCAACAAGGTCACCTCGATAGGCCCTGTGCTTGGTCGCAAGTTGGTCGGGTCTTCTTCGTTGCGCACAAAGCTGCGACCCGTTAACTCGGTGCTACGAATTCGATCGGCGCGGAACACTCGGATGTCCTGGGCTTTATGGCAGTACGCATCCACGTACCACTGCCCGTCCTCAAGAAAAACCCGATTGGGTTCGATTATTCGGCTCGACCGTTCGTCGCGTCCGTAGCTGTAGTAGTCGATTTGCAATTCATGATTCGCGGCGGCAGCGGCACGCAACGTGGTCAAGATTGGTTCGTCTACTCCACCGAGCCGCACACCAACAGGGACCCCGTCTTCCAGCCCGAGAGCGGCAGCTAGTTTGGCGAGACCACGGGCAAGGGCACCGTCTGGCTCTGCGCCCGGTACGGCAAGAAGGCTGCTCCCCGCCGTGACGAGTGCGAGGGCTTGATCGGGTGTGAGACGCAGGGACTTGCCAAAGAAGTCGGCGTACCGAATCCAGACCATGCCGTCGTCGATCATCACCTCGATGAGCTGATCGGGGCTGAAAGGGTAAACACCGACCATGAACACAATTTCTTCAAGGTCCGAAAGCAAACGGTCTTCGGGATAATCAAAACGCCGACTAATTTCCGCTATGGGAACGCCATCTTGAGCGGCCACCCACGGCACGATCGACAACAGCCGTTCGAGGCGAGCCCTGGCATTCAGTCGAGCGTCGCGGTTCGTCATTGCTGGGAACCCAACGTAATAACGTGGCACCAGTTGGTAACCGCGTCGCGAAGCTCGGGTGGAGACAGAACTTCGGCATGGTCCAGGAAACTAAGCACGAACGTGACAAACGCCGATTCGTTGGTAACCGAAAGCTCCACCACGACCGATCCGTCGTCGTGGCGTTCGACAACCGACTCATGTCCGATTTCAAAAGGCACAGAGCCAGCTTGATCGGCATCAATCTGCACACGGGCAATTATTGGTTGATCAGGTCCGAGTTCCCACGGTTGCGTCCAACGAGCAGTCCCAACCTTTCGGCGCGTCGCCGAGCCAACCTCGCCTAGTGACAGTTGATCGCCCATGCGATCGACCCGGAAGTTGCGTTCGGCCTGGCGATCTAAATCCCACGCTGTGAGGTACCACCGGCCCCGTTGGAAGTCGATCCGCTGTGGCTCGACGTTACGCACCTCGTCTCGGTAGCCAAACTGCACAAGTCGTCGATCGGTCAGCGCACCAAAAAGATCGCTAAGCACAGGCGAACCCGGCATCGCCGCTAACGGCTGTTCGGCGTCTCCTGTGGCTTGCCCGGTTAGCCCGCCTAGCTTAAGAAGCGCTTGGCTCGACGCCCCCTCGTCGAACTGAATTGCACGGGCCGCCATATGCAGAGCGGCTAACTCGTCGGGCTCCAGATCAGGATCCTTCAGGAAGTAGTCATCTTTTCGGATGCGGTAGCCGTCGATCGGCGTATCGCTTAGGTAGGTGTCCTCCATCGTTATAGGGACGCCCATTTCCCTCAGGTCTTCCTTGTCGCGTGAGAAGGCTCGCCGGAAGGCAACCAAGTCATCGGGATAGCCCGGAATACGTTCGCGGATTTGCTCAGCGGTAAGTGGGCGCTCGGTATGAAGAAGAGCCGCCGTGAGATTGAGAAGTCGTTCGAGTTTTGCCATGGGCTAGAGCGAAGCTATGAGCTTGTCGACCCGATCATCTTTTGCCTTGAACGGGTCCTTGCACAATACGGTGCGCTGCGCCTGATCGTTGAGCTTGAGATGGACCCAGTCGACCGTGAAGTCCCGGCGCTTCTCTTTGGCCTTGCGAATGAACTCGCCTCGTAGATGAGCCCGGGTTGTTTCGGGAGCGTACTTCATTGCTCGGGAGATGTCTTGATCGTCGCAGATGCGATCCACCATGTCCCGGTCTTGGAGCCGGTAGAAGAGCCCCCGTTCGCGGTTGATGTCGTGATATTGCAAATCGAGGAGGCCAACTCGGGGGTCATCTAAAGCAAGGCCATGACGCTCCCGGTAGGCCTCAACCAACTTGTGTTTGATTACCCAATCAACTTCACGATCAAGACTAAGCGGATCACTTTCGATACCCGTTAGGCAATGTTCCCACATAACAAGAGCTTGCTTCTCCAGGTCGTCCAGGTCGTTTCGCGTCGCAAACCGTTGGGCCCGTTCGAGGTACTCAGCTTGGATCTGCAGCGCGGTAACCTCGCGCCCATTGGCCAAACGGACCTGACGGCTACAGGTAATGTCATGGCTTATTTCGCGGATAGCACGGATCGGGTTTTCGAGCGTCATGTCTCGTAGGACGACCGTTGGGTCTTCGATCATCCGCAGCATCAAACTGGCCGCACCCACCTTTAAGAAATTGGCGTACTCGCTCATGTTCGAATCGCCGACGATGACATGCAGTCGTCGGAACCGTTCGGCGTCGGCATGTGGTTCGTCTCGGGTGTTGATTATTGGACGAGACCGTGTCGTGGCGCTAGACACGCCCTCCCAAATATGTTCGGCGCGCTGACTTATACAAAACTGTGCTCCCCTGCCGGTATGAAGAATCTTCCCCGCCCCGGCATAGATCTGGCGACTGATCAAGAACGGAATAAGCACTTCGGTGTACGCGGTCATGTCGTCGCTGCGATCAGTCATGTAGTTCTCGTGGCACCCGTAGGAATTACCAGCGGAGTCCGTGTTGTTCTTAAAAAGGTAGATATCGCCCTCAATGCCCTCCTCGCGCAACTGCTCCTGCGCACTCGCCAACAACTGTTCGAGGATGCGCTCACCGGCCTTGTCATGGACAACCAGGTCGTAGATGCTGTCACATTCTGGGGTTGCGTACTCCGGGTGCGAACCTACGTCGAGGTACAAACGCGAGCCATTGGCCAAAAATACATTGCTGCTTCTACCCCAGGAAACGACTCTCCGAAAAAGATAGCGAGCAACCTCGTCCGGGCTTAGACGACGTTGACCATCCTGGGTGCAGGTAATCCCGTATTCATTTTCTATCCCAAAAATGCGTCGGTGCATGGTTAGCTCACGCTACTCGTAAGCCACCTGCGGACCAGCGCCACCTCGGTCTTAGCCACTAATGAGCGACTGCAAAGTATCGCCCTCAATACGGCGAAAACAACGTCGTGGTTCGCCGCGCGTCAACACTGCTACTTCGATGTCGTCCGCAGCCAAAGACCGATCTGGCCCACTTAGTGCATCGACAGCAGCAGTGAGTGCCGCCTCGAATGTCATAGAATCGCTGTAGGCCTGGTCGAGTCGTTCGTCGATTACGTCAGCTTCGCCGCCAAGGACCGTGTGGTCGGTCTCATCGTTGACCGTGCCGTCATAGCGAATATGGAACATTTGATCATCGGCCGCAGTGTCTCCGATTTCGGCGACCAAAATTTCGACTTCCATTGGTTTCATTTCGTGGGTGAACGTTTGTCCCAAAATCTGGGCGTATTGATTCGCCAGACTCTGAGCATCGACGTCCTCGCGACTGTAGGAGTAGCCCTTTAGATCGGCGTGACGAATACCAGCGATGCGGAGTTGGTCAAATTCGTTGTATTTACCTACACCACCGAAAGCGATTCGGTCGTAAATTTCGCTGACCTTGCGCAAGGTATTAGATGCGTTTTCCGCCACGATCAAGATGCCATCGGCGTAGGACAACGCAACCAGACTCCGACCGCGCGCGATCCCCTTGCGCGCATAGTCGGCGCGGTCCTTCATGATTTGTTCAGGCGCTACATAAAATTGATTAGTCATCGGAGCTCCTGCGTGCGCTGTTGAAGGATGGCTTGAAAGCGACTTTCGACATCGGCATCATCGAGTCGTTCGAACCCATCGGCACTAATGCTCGCCACGATCGGATAGATCCGACGCATAGGGTCGGGTCCGCCCGTCGCACTGTCCGAATCGGCAGCCTGCTCGAGGGCAGAAATCGCTAGGGCGGCAGCATCATCGAATGACATGTCGTGGCGCCAACCCAATTTGATGACCTGACCGGCATGCAGACTTCCGGAACCAGTGCTGGTGTAGTCATGTTCTTCGTATCGGCCGCCGGTAATGTCGTACTGGAACAGCCGCCCTTCCGAAAGCTGTAGGTCGTACCCGGCAAAAACCGGAACCACGGCAAGTCCTTGCATGGCAGCCGGTAAATGGTTTCGGAGCATCTGGCCAAGTTGGTTTGCTTTGCCATCGAGGCTGAGCGACGAGCCCTCTACCTTTTCGTAGTGTTCGAGCTGGAGTTGGAAAAGTCGAACCATTTCTATGGCTGGTCCTGCGGCGCCGGCAATAGCGACACCTGAGTGACGATCCGCAGCAAACACCTTGTCCATTTGTCGGTGACTTATCAGGTGGCCGGAGGTGGCCCGTCGGTCACCAGCCATGACCACACCATCGGCATAGCGAATCGCCAGCACGGTGGTCCCGTGGGTGATCGCAAATTCGCTGCCAATAGGCCGGGTCAGTTCGCGCGGTTCAAGCTCTAGGGCTTGAAGAAGTCCCATGAAACTGGGACCTGGGTCGGTAGTTGAGTCAAATAGGGGAAGTGTCATTGGCCCCCCTTTTGGATGTAGGACTTCACAAATTCTTCGGCGTTAGTTTCCAAAACGGTGTCAATTTCGTCGAGGAGGTCGTCCATCTCAGACTTCAGCCGACTGGCAGTCTCGGCTCCTGCGGACGCTGATTCGTCCGAGGCAACATCGGCTGCATCGTCTCGTTCGGTGTTGCGTTGCTGTTTTTCTTGTTCTGCCATGGTGGCTGAAGCTCTTTCTGCTAATTAGCTATTCCCAGCGCTGTCGAGTCTGGCCAACAGGTCGTCAGCTGTCTCACACTCGTCTAACAACGTACCTACATGGGCGCGAGTCCCACGCAACGGTTCGTTCATCGGCACCCGTCTAAGGGTGACTCCGTCGATATCAAATACTAAGGAGTCCCAGTTGGCTGATACAACATTGTCGGGCCAACGTCGGAGGCACTCGCCGCGAAAGTAAGCCCGGGTATCTTCGGGCGGATGGTGGGCGGCTTGCCGTGCTGCGCCTTCATCCACCAAAGTCTCCATACCCAATTTGTTAAATATGGACCTTTCAGGGCGGAGGTCATGGAACTGAAGCGCCATGGCGGCCAACCGGGGATCTTCCCAGCCAACATCATGACGAGTTGCGTAGCCGTCGAGTAGACGGTATTTGGCTACCCAATCGATTTGGTCAGCGAGTTGCATGGGGTCATTTTCAAGTCGTGCCAGAACCGATTCCCATCGATCGAGTATCTGCACTGCAACATCGCCTCCGACATCTGCCGCGCCACGTTCGCTTATGTAGCGTTGGGCGGACGCAAACAGTTGCCATTGAATATCCAGTGCCGTGATGCGCGAGCCATCGGAGAGTTCCAATGGTCGCTGAAGGCTCAGGTCTGTACTAACCGATTGCAACGCCCGCACCGGGTCCACGAAGTCCCAGCCATTGTCTAAGTAGTCGTCCTCAATCATGGCCAAGACAATGTTGGTGACACCCACCTTGAGGAACGTGGCGACCTGGGACATATTGGCGTCGCCCACGATCACGTGCAGTCGGCGGTACTTCCGGGCATCAGCGTGGGGCTCGTCACGGGTGTTGATGATGGGCCGTTTGAGCGTGGTTTCGAGGCCTACGCGCTCTTCGAAGAAATCAGCGCGCTGGGTGAGTTGGAACGGAACGTCACGGGCCTCTCGGCCAAACATCTCGGAGCCCACCTTGCCCGATCCGGTATAAATCTGCCGCGAAATAAAATGGGCGGTGGCGTGGTGAACAACATGGTCGAAAGGTGTGTGTCGGTCTAGGAGGTAGTTCTCGTGGCACCCGTAGGAATTTCCCTTGCCGTCGGAATTGTTCTTATGGACAACAAGTTCTTGGCCGTCGGGAAGCAGACGCTTAGCGGCGGCCATCGACTCAATAGCGATCAGTTCAGCGGCACGGTCATAAAGCACCACGGAAAGTGCGTCGGCGCATTCGGGCGTAGAAATCTCTGGATGAGCATGGTCAACGTAGTAACGGGCGCCATTGGTCAGTACAGCATTGACAAGGTGCGTCTCGGTGGGTGGCGCCAGAGCGCCTTGCGGAGTGGCCCCTCGGGCATCGGCAAAGGGCGACTCGTCGCTGAAGTCCCAAGCAACATCGGGGGCAAGTCCGGAGGCTTCTGTACCGGCGGCCAGGTAGGCCCGAATCAGCAAGGATGACGCCTCAATAGGGTTGGGCTCGGGAACGCCTCGATGCGTGATCCCGTACTCAGTTTCTATTCCACATACCTTCGGGATGGCCATAACCAAGGACGCTAGCTGGCGCGGACAGTTATAAGTATTGTCCGGTGCCGACACCTTCAATGGCCTTACCACCATGGGGATCGGCGTCTTGGGTCATTAGCGTGCGAACAAACACGATGCGTTCGCCCTTCTTACCTGAGATCCTTGCCCAGTCATCGGGGTTAGTAGTATTTGGGAGGTCTTCGTGTTCTTTGAACTCTTGATGCACCGAGGCAATGAGGTCTTCAAGAACCACACCGCGGTTTCCTCCGGCGAGTTCGCGCTTGATGGCAAGTTTTTTCGCCCGTCGGACAATGTTTTCGATCATGGCGCCAGAAGAGAAGTCACGGAAGTACATGATTTCTTTGTCACCGTTTTGGTAGGTGACCTCAAGAAACTGATTCTGCTCCTCGGCCGCGTACATGTCGGCCACGGTTTGTTCGATCATCCCCTGTATGGCTTTGTCGATATCGCCTCCACCCACGGTTTCGACCGCTGTCGGGCCAATCGGCGTGAGTGTGGTCAGGTAACGGCCGAAGATTGCGGTAGCTGCCTCGGTATTTGGGCGTTCGATCTTGATCTTTACATCAAGGCGACCCGGGCGAAGAATGGCCGGATCGATCAAATCTTCGCGATTGGACGCACCTATGACGATGACATTATTTAGCGCTTCGACGCCGTCGATCTCGGCCAACAACTGAGGAACAATGGTGGACTCCATGTCCGAACTAATGCCGGTACCGCGCGTGCGGAAGAGCGATTCCATCTCGTCGAAGAAGACAATGACCGGCCAGCCCTCGGCGGCCTTCTCGCGCGCCCTTTCGAACACGGCACGAATCTGCCGCTCGGTTTCTCCCACATACTTATTAAGGAGTTCGGGGCCCTTAATGTTGAAAAAATAGCTCTTGGTGGGGCCGCCACCCGATGCCGCGGCCACTTTGGTGGCGAGCGAGTTGGCCACTGCTTTGGCTATTAGCGTCTTCCCGCAGCCGGGTGGTCCGTACAGCAGGATCCCCTTTGGTGCGGGGAGGTCATATTCGGCGAACAATTCGCTATGTAAGAAGGGCAATTCAACCGCGTCGGTGATGGCCTCAATTTGAACTTCGAGACCGCCCACATCGGCATAGCTAACATCGGGGACTTCTTCAAGAACAAGCTGTTCGGCTTCAGGTTTGGGCACACGCTCGAGGACCACATTGGCACGCGGCTCGATGAGAACCGTTTCCCCGCCTCGCAGGTTTGCTCCGACGAGGTGTTCAGCCAGGGTGCACACCTTAGTTTCGTCGCCGCGTGTGGAAATGGTGGCACGCCTTCCATCAGCCATAACCTCGCGAAGCACAGCCACCTCTCCAGTGGTAGTGCCGCCTCGAGCCAAGATCACGTTCATGGCTTCGTTCAACACGACTTCTTGCCCGCGTCGAATCGTCTTCGCCAAATCAGGATGGACCTCAACTCGTAATTTGCGGCCCGAGCTATAGACATCGACTGACCCGTCGGTGTTTTCGCCGAGCATCGTGCCATAGCCCGACGGTGGCTTAGTCAGTTTGTCGACCTCGTCGCGCAGTTGGGCGATGTGTTGTCGAGCTTCTTGCAGCGCCAGCACCAGCCTCTCGTTCTGCGACACGGCTTTGGCTAACTGGGCCTTCTGGGTGGTGAGTCGATCTTCTAAGGTGCGTACCCGTTTCGGAGCATCGGCAAGACGGTCGTGGAGTACGCCAATTTCATCCTGCAACTCGGCCGCTTGAGCGCGAATGTTGCTAATCCCACCGTCGTCGTCGGTTGTCTCGTCCACGCAGATCCTCTCGCGATATACCGCTCTTCAAACAAGCGGCTATCCATGCCACCGTACACCTCCATCACTCTCGACTCGGCATAGCACCTCCTTGCATCAATTCACGGCACATCCGGGGTCGCGTAGCGTGCGACATTCGTCACAAAAAAGCTCCCCAATACCGGACCGCAGAGCTGTATAATGTCATACGCACTCACCTTCAAGAAAGAACGAGGCGACCATGAAAGTATGGATTGATCAGGACCTTTGCACCGGCGACGGTCTATGCGAAGAGATCGCCCCCGATGTCTTCACCCTTCTCGATGACGGATTGGCCTACGTAGTAGACACCGCCAAGAAGGTTTACAGCGATCCAGGTGGTCCTGAAGGTCTTGCCGATTTCAATGATGATCAGCTTGAAGCTGTTATCGAATCCGCCGAGGAATGCCCCGGCGAGTGCATCTTCATCGAGGTCTAATACCTGGGTGCGTAAACCGCAGCGCGGTCAGACGCACCCATTGCTACCGACGCACTCCCAACTGGTAGGCCCAAACGAGGGCCCACGCGTCCGCTAGGCCTACCAGTTCGGAAGTTTTAGCTACGCCGGGTCGAGGTTGCTGGACTTGGCTTCGGACTTGGACTCGGACTCGACTTCGGACTCGACTTCGGACTTGGACGCGACTTCGGACTCGGCGACCCTTGCTGGTGGCATCGTGGCTGGAGTATCGGTGAGTAATCGAGCGCTGGTTAGAAATGCGGTGTGCGCGACCATTCGGTGGTCGGGACGGACCGCCCGCCCATCGATATGCCACCCTCGATGCAGAACCTCGATGGTCTCGATCGACGTAAACCCAGCGTGACGCAGCGCATCGTGAAGTTGCATTACTTGGGTGACGCTCGGCGTGTAAGCCACCAAGATCCCCCCGGGACGAAGCGAAACCTTGGCGTGTGGCACGACCTGCCATGGCTCGGGTAAATCAAGAATGAAACGGTCGAAACCAACCTCGTCGATTGGGTCATACGCGCTCTGCATCTTGACCGTGTAACGGCTAAACGCTTCGGCGCCCAAGAATTCTTTCACATTAGACTGGGCCCGATTGGCAAAGTCTTCGCGGATTTCGTAGCCGGTTACGACTGCCCCTGCTCGTAGCAAGGTCATCGACAGTGCCCCCGAACCAACACCTGACTCGAAGACCCGTGCCCCGGGGTACACATCGGCGAGCATCAAAATGGTGCCCAAATCCTTGGGGTAAATAACTTGGGCCCCTCGAGGCATCTTGACCACAAAGTCGCTCAGGGTCGGTCGCAAAATCGTGTACTCGGCGTTGCCAGTGGTCCGCACGCGGCCACCTTCGCCTGCCGCGACAATCGCCGCATGATCGACTATTCCGGTATGGCTATGGAACTGGCCGCCGTCTTCAAGTTCGATAACGTACATCCGCCCTTTACGGTCGGTCAGAAGCAGACGCTCGCCGGCGGACAACACTGAACCCGAAGTGTTTTCCTCGGCCGAGACTCCGGCTCGGGGTAGATCGGACGAATCAGGCACGTTTACGTTTGCGCTTCTTCTTGACCTTCTCGTTGTGCAGAACAACAACACGCTCGCCCGGATCCAGGTCGCGTGTGTACACCGACACGGGTTCGCCCGTACCAAACAGACGCCTGACAAAACGAACGGCCCATGCAGCGCCTCCCCAAATGATCCATCTACGTTGTCCACCCAGGAGTCCCGAATAGAGTGCCTTGCGGCGTAGATATGCCATGGGGTGCAACAAGCGTAGAAGTGACCGCATCAGGTCAGACCCGACGGACCTCTACCACGGTCTTGCCTGCACTGCCGCGCTTGCGGCCGAGCATGTAGACGATGATGAGCATGAACAACAGGCCTACGAGACTGGCCTTCTTCGCCGTATCTCGGGCGCCCTCGCTCGCCGTGTCCACATTGCTTTGGAGTTCGACAAATTTTGCTTCGAGGTCGTCTTTGGTTATGCGGTCGGTGTTATCGGTCACGAGTGATCACTTTCAGAAAGGTCAATGCTGCGCTTCATCTGGAATCCGGCAACTCCGATAAACAATACAAGCATGGCGAAGGTAATGAGGTACGGGGCGAAGGACCAGTTGCCTTCGAAAGAACTTACCTCTGTTTGCATGTAACGCAAAGCGCCCAAACCGACCAGAAATGCCCCGATAGTGAGAAAGATAGCCCCGACAATACCCCACAAAATCCAGCCGCCCAGAGCCTTAATCGGGTCGACCGTTTCTTGCTTCGCATAGGCCGTGACCATGTCTTTGATCTCGGCGAAAGTCTGCTTGGGGTCTGCGTCAGTGGATCGAATCTCAGCCATCTGCCGAAGCCTACCCACCAAACACGACCCCAGTACTGTCCGATGCAGATCCCTAGCGGATTTCTGCCTCGGCGATGATGGTCTTGTACATTTGGTCAATGAGTTCATCGACCATGGACAGCCGCTCTTGGGGATTGTCTACCTGCAGAACTCGTTGGCGGTCGTAGGAACCAAATGGCGCAACACCGGCCAGTTGAAATGAGCCCAATGCTACGTCCTCAGTAAACTGTGCATCGAGGGTGTCAACTTGGTAACCATTGGTGCGGGCGGCCAGCAGAAGTCGCTGCAGGCTTTGAGCGACGTCCGCAACAGCAAGCGCTGTTGGGTCCTGAGTAGTCGCGGTTTCGGAGCGATCGCGAACAACGGCGTTGGGGTATGGATCGTCAGGAAGCCACTGCACCACATCGAAACGTCGAGTGCCTGCAGCGAGGATACGCCAACGGTCCCCTGCCTCTTGTTCGGCCTCTATGATTTGCGCGATCGTGCCGACATCGCTGCGTTGGTCGCCGCCGCCGACCTCTGAACCGCGGGTGATCATCACTACACCAAACTCGCGATGACCATCGAGCACCTCGGCCAGCATCGCGGTATAGCGAGCCTCGAATATTTGCAAGGGCAATTGACTAGCGGGGAGCAATACGGCTCCCAGCGGAAACATCGGCCGCCGGTACCGCCCGCTAGGCATCAGGCTCTGTTGCCTCTGCCGGTATCGGAACAGGGGTCACCGTCGGGGAAGGCGGTGCCGTCGCAGCGTCATATATGGCATTAGGTTCGTCGCCGAGCGGCAGCGGCACCAATTCCTCGGTTGGTGGACCATCGGGGAAATTGATCAAGAACTCCAACAGCGTGGTTTGAAGGTCGAGCATTATCTGGCTTACCGCAGGTTCTTCGTTGACGAGATAGGCGAAGGTGACTGTTTCGTCGCGTGCGCTATCGACGAAACCCGCTAAACCGGTAGCCGTGGTCAAAGAACCTGATTTAGCGTGGACTCGCCCCGACAACAAAGGGCCCGAGAACCTTTCAGACAAAGTCCCGGGCCGGCCAGACACCGCAAGCGCAGCTGCCAGAGCACTGTCCGCTCCGTGCGTTTCAAGGAGGCCGATTACTGCGTCGCACGAAAGACGGTTTACATCCGAAAGTCCCGATCCATCAACAACTCGCACTGAGGTGAGATCAATGGCATCGGTTCCAAGAATTTCGAATGCTGCGAGAGCTCCCGAATCGGTAGAACCGTCGCCGGAAAATGCCAGCCCGAGCTCTTTCAGCAGCAACTCGGCGGTGGCGTTGTCGCTGAAGGTCAACATCTCATCAACGATCTCAATCAACGGAAGTGACTCGATGTTGGCAATTTCAATCAACCCGGCCGGCAGTTCGGCAACATTTCGACTACCGCCCCGGATCGTGACCGCACGAGCTTCCAGGAGATCATCGAAGGCCTGGGCTGCATGCAACGCCGGGTCGGCCGCTGGCGTCGAGAAGATGCCCGGTTCACGCACGGCGGGAAACGCCACAAAACCATCGTTGAGCATCATGGCGCCCAACGGTCCGGTATTTCCATCGCGGGCCAAGCTCGTGCCGTCCCAAGCTGTGGGTTGCCGAAGATTGTCATAACGGGTTTCGTTAGCCACCACGCCGCCCGTGATGGTCGTGATGCCCAGCCCAACTAACGTGTCGGCGAGCGCATCAGCGCTGGTGTAAGGAAAGGCACGAGGATACGACGCGACGTAGGCCTCGCTATGAAACAGCGGGTCGCCACCACCAATCAGGAACAAATCCCCTTCAAGCACACCGTCGACGGGCGCACTGGTCGCCATAACCGCAGTGCGGAATGTAAAATCCGGACCAAGATGTTGCAACACCGCATTCGCAGTGACAAGTTTCTGCAACGAGGCTGGCGCCAGGCCGACTTGACCCTTGGTGCTAAACAAATCTCGACCATCTGCATCGTGAGCCACTAGGCAACTCAACGAGGGCATCTGCGATGCCACAAGCTGCAGATCTAACTCGACCAGTTCAAAGGCCCGCGGTTCAGACAACACATCCGGAATGCGTCGGGCCGAAAGCATGGGCGTACCGGGGGAAACTATGTCGGCGCTTGCTACGGCGGTGGGGGTTTGCGCACCGCGGTCGTCGCTAATGCTAAACGCCAAGAATGCGGCGGCTATGAGGATGGCTGGGAGGAGGAGACGACGCATGAAATTCAAATCTTAGGCCGTACTCCGGACATGTACCTCGCAGGCAACAAGTTCGTCCTGAATTCAGGCCACCGAGGCACCGTGAACAGGGCTAGGGTCAAACGCACTGCTCGCCAAATTGGCCTTCACCCCCTGGAGAACCGTGGAAATTGTAGCCGCCTTGTTCATCGAGAACATCGACATGCGTCAAGCCGCCGGACCATCGACCCGTATCGATCTAACTGGCGTCCATTTCTCGCTGGCTGCGCCCAGCGAGTTTCCCGTTACATTGACGCCGCACCTCGTTGTCCTTGCGCATTGCGCGGAAAATAGCGACGGCTTTGGCGCCTTGGAAGTGGTGTTCGAACGCCAGGTCGACGGCGAGGCTGTCGAAGTTGCTAAGAGCACCCAACCGGTTCAGATCGAACCAGGTAAATTCACTCGCCAACTCGTTCAGGCCCAACTTCCCTTCGACGAACCCGGCACAGTTGTTGCACACTGCCGTCTCGCCGGCGGACCCGTCACCACGGTTCCGTACACCGTCTTGGCTTATGTGCCGGGTGCTGCCGTTGCCCAAGACAACATCTCCTCGTAACCACATTTTCCATGCAAAGCAGCCACCCAAACCGCAGTACTCAGCCAATGAACAGCAGAAAGCCACTTCAGCTATGAGCCCCGAAATCGAACTACGCGCCATTAATGTCATCCGTGGGTTGGCGATGGATGCACCACATAAAGCGTCGTCGGGCCACCAAGGAACAGCCATGGCGCTCGCTCCGTTGGCCCACGTCTTGTACACCCGCATCATGAACTACGACGCCTCGAGTCCCAGCTGGGCCGATCGCGACCGCTTCGTTCTTAGCCCTGGTCATGCGTCGATTCTCCAGTACGCGATGTTGCACCTGACCGGGTTCGGGCTTTCCCTCGACGACCTTAAGGAATTTCGTCAGTGGGGCAGCGCTACACCCGGACATCCCGAGGCGGGCCACACCGCAGGAGTTGAGACCACTACGGGTCCTCTGGGCCAGGGCATCGCTACTGCAGTTGGTATGGCCCTTTCGGAACGCTGGATGCGTGCCCGTTTTGGTGAGGACCTCACTAGCCATTACACCTACGCCATTTGTGGTGATGGCGACCTCTCTGAAGGACTAAGTCACGAAGCGGCCTCCTTCGCTGGAATCCAGGGTTTGGGTCGTCTTATTTGTATTTATGATGACAATCACATATCGATCGATGGACCGACCGAGATTGCCCTGAACGACGATGCTGCCAAGCGCTTCGAGGCCTATGGCTGGCATGTTGAAGATCTGGGAGAGTTGTCCGAGGACCTCGATGCGTTGGAGGCCGCCATCAACCGGGCTAAAGATGTCACCGAACAACCCACGATGCTCATTGTTCGTTCCCACATTGGTTACCCGTCTCCTTCCCATACCGACGACCCTCATGCGCATGGCTACGTCTTCAAAGACGATCAAATAGCCGAGGCCAAGGCCGCTATGGACATGCCTAACGAGTCCTTCTATGTGCCCGACGATGTGCTCGCTTTCTACCGCACTGCTGGCGAGCGCGGCGTCAAGGCCAAGGATGATTGGTCTAACCGCCTCGCCGGGTCGTCGATCGACCAGGCGAGTTTCCAGGCGTGTGTAACAGGCACTACCTCCGAAGATTGGGTTAACGCTCTACCGGTCTATGACGCGGACTCTGCTATTGCTACACGTAATGCTTCCAAGGGCGCCCTCCAAGCCCTCGCAACAGGCCTTACCGGTCTCATTGCTGGCGCCGCCGATCTCACCGGCAATACCGGTGTCGCATTGTCGAGTGACGAATTTCCGCTGAACATCGAGAACCCCGATGGCCGCCAGTTGTACTACGGCATCCGCGAACATGCCATGGGCGCCGTTATGAACGGTATTGCCCAACACGGTGGTCTTCTTCCGGTTGGTGGAACGTTCCTGGTATTCAGTGACTACATGCGACCCGCCGTGCGCATGGCGGCCCTGATGGGGTCAAAGGTTGTCTATTCCTGGACCCACGACAGCGTCGGTGTCGGCGAAGATGGGCCTACCCACCAGCCGATCGAACAGATAGCCGCATTACGCGCAATTCCTGGGCTTCAGGTTATTCGTCCCGCCGATGGCTACGAGACCAACGCGGCATGGCGCATGGCAATGGACACGGCCGGGCCTACCGCACTAATCCTCACCCGCCAGAACGTACCCACACTGGCGGGGTCCGAGGTCTATGAAGATGTTGCCCGAGGTGGTTATGTCTTAGTAGCCGCCGACAACCCCGACGTCGTACTTGTCGGTACCGGCTCGGAGGTTCAGCATTGTGTTGCTGCTGCGCACAGTCTCGCATCGGAAGGTCTGGCGGTTCAGGTGGTCAGCTTGCCATGTTGGTCCCGCTTCGACAGCCAGGATAAAGCCTACCGCGATCACGTGTTACCCGCCGGAGTTCCCACCGTCTCTATCGAGGCCGGGGTCACGATGGGCTGGCGTGCCTACGCCGATGTAACCATTGGCATCGATCGCTTCGGGGCCTCCGCACCTGGTGACACCGTGATGACTAAGTTCGGTATTACCGCCGACAACCTCGCTCAAACCGCACGTAATCTTCTGGCTAACTGAAAGACGCTCTTATGACGCTTCTGCATGATCTCTACAACCACAACCGCCAAAGCCCGTGGCTCGATAACTTGCGTCGCAGTTGGGTTAGCGGTGGCGAACTTCAGCAATGGGTTGATGACGGTGTCCGTGGTATCACCTCAAATCCTTCGATCTTCCAAAAGGCGATCGAAGGCGCGGCAGATTACGACGAACAATTTCGTACCTCAATCGCCGCCGGCAAAACCATCGAGGAGTCCTACTGGGACCTTGTGGTGACCGATATCGAGTCTGCACTGGCATTACTTCGCCCGGTTTACGACGAGTCCGAGTACCTCGATGGCTACGTGTCCGTTGAAGTGGCCCCTAGCCTGGCCCGCCAGACCGAAGGCACTATGACCGCAGCACGCCAGCTCTGGGACCGAATCAACGAACCCAATCTCTATGTAAAGATTCCTGGCACCGTCGAAGGTTTACCGGCGATCGAGCACATGCTGGCCGAGAAGCGCAGCATTAACGTCACCTTGTTGTTCTCGCTTTCTCGCTACCGCGAAGTTATGGAGGCCTACCTCAGTGGGCTCGAGCGGGCCGAGGGTGATCTGTCGCAGGTTTCCAGCGTTGCCTCGTTCTTTATTTCCCGAGTTGATGTAGCTGTCGACGCCGAACTCGACGCCATTGGCAGCCCCGAGGCAATGGAACTGCGCGGCAAAGTCGCGGTAGCAAATGCTGTCCTGGCGTACGAGGCCTTTCGGGCAACCTTCCAGGGCCGGCGCTGGGATGCTCTGGTGGCGCGGGGAGCGAAGTGTCAACGTCCTCTGTGGGCGTCGACGTCCACCAAGGACCCGTCGTTCCCCGACACTCTGTATGTCGATGCGCTTATAGGTCCTCACACCGTCAACACGATTCCCGATTCCACGCTTGAGGCATTTGTCGACCACGGAACCGTCAGCCGCACCATCGATGACGATGTTGCGGGTGCTCACGCAGTGATCGACGGTCTCGCCGCGTTGGGAATTGATCTCGAGGCAATCACCGACGACCTCGAAGCCGTAGGCGTAGCGTCGTTCGAGGGAAGCTTCGACACCTTGTTGGATTCTTTAACCGCCAAGGCCGCCACCTTCTAGCAGAACTTGTTAAATGTTCGGCGGTGAGTTGCAATTGTAAACTCACTCCTTCTACCGTGGCCACATGGTTACCGAAGTGTCCGCTCCCGACTGTTCAATTCAGCGCACGTTAGATGAGATTGGTGATCGGTGGACCTTCCTTGTGCTTCGCGATCTCTTCCGAGGCCAACGCAAATTCGGCGAACTACAAACCGACCTTGGCATAGCGCGAAACCTCCTCACTGCCCGGCTCAACAAACTTGTCGACAACGACATCGTGGCCAAAGTCGCGTACCAGGACCGTCCCATGCGATACGAGTACCGACTTACCAGCAAGGGTCGCGACCTCTCCCCGGCCCTTATTGCACTCATGCACTGGGGCGACCATTGGTGCGCCGGAGACCTGCCCCCCACCGTTCTCGTACATCGTTATTGCGGAGCCACCCTTGATCTAACCGTCACCTGCCCTTCTTGCGACAGCTCGATTGCCGCCGCCGACATCGGTAGTACACCCGGGCCAGGGGTCCATAACCCAGAGAAGACCACACCATGACCGAAGACCACACCATGACCGATCTGAACCGCCCGCTGGCCGAACTTATGGCCGAGGCTCGGCTAATCCGCGACCAAGCCCACGGCTACCGGGTCACCTACTCCCCCAAGGTCTTCATCCCCCTCACGATGCTGTGCAACGACAAGTGCGGGTACTGCACTTTCGCCCAACCGCCTGCTCGTCTCGAGAACCCATACCTGTCGGCTAAACAAGTCACCGACATCGCCCTCCAAGGAGCGCAGATTGGATGCCACGAAGCCCTTTTCACTCTGGGTGAGCGCCCAGAATTGCGCTATCCGGCTGCGGCCGAATGGCTGACCGACAACGGCTATGAATCCACCGTTGACTACCTGATCCAGATGGCGCAACTCGTCCTCGACGAAACCGGCGTTTTACCCCATGCCAACGCCGGGGCGCTCTACAAAAACGAACTAGCTCTTTTGCGCAAGGTTTCGCCCTCCCAGGGCATGATGGTCGAGACGCTTCGCGAAGATCTGGACGCCCACCGGGGCGCGCCTGACAAAGAACCCCAACGGCGACTCGACACCCTCGAATGGGCGGGCGAACTTCAAATTCCGTTCACGACCGGCATTCTCGTGGGTATTGGCGAGAACCGTCAAGACCGCATCGACGCCCTCGAAGCCATCGCCGCGTCCCATCGCCGCCATGGCCATGTTCAAGAAGTGATCGTGCAGAACTTCCTGCCTAAGGAAGGCACAGGTATGCACAACCATCCACCATGCCCCACCGCTGACTACCTCGAGGCCATCGCATTGGCCCGACTCATCCTTCCTCCCGGAATTCACCTCCAGGCTCCACCCAACCTTTCCGACGACTTCGGTGTCCTGCTCGACGCGGGCATCGATGACTGGGGTGGCGTCTCCCCCATCACCGCTGACCATGTCAACCCCGAGCGTCCCTGGCCATCGCTCGAGCGACTCCAGGACGTCACGAACGCCCGGGGTTACACCTTGGCGCCACGGTTAACTATTTACCCCGAATTTGTGCGCCATCCCGAGCGCTGGCTTGATCCGGCCCTTCACTTTCCCGTCGGCGACCGCAGCGATGCCGAGGGACTCGGTCGAGATGACCCAGGCTCCGTTGTCCCCGAACACACCCTGGCCAACGCCAAGGCAGGCACAGGAGCCGAGGTGCTGCTCGTTGGACAAGAGTCATCTGCCTGGACCCCGGGTAGTGCCCACGCTCCCCATGAGCTCATTACTGGCGAGGCCATTTCGGCGGCCGCCACGCCGAACATCGCTCAGGTCCTCGCCGCGTTCCACGATGGCAAGGAGTTGAGTCACCGCGACATCGTCACCTTGTTCAGCGCACGTGGTACCGATGTCAACATCATCGCCGAAACGGCCGACAATCTCCGCCAACAGGTAAACGGAGACGACGTAACCTGGGTTGCGAACCGCAACATCAACTACACCAACGTCTGCACATTCAAATGCAAGTTCTGTGGTTTCTCCAAGGGGCCTTTGTCACTCAATCTGCGCGGCAACCCGTACCTGCTTACCCTCGACGACATCGCCGATCGTACGATCGAAGCGGCTGGAATGGGAGCTACTGAGGTCTGTTTGCAAGGCGGTATTCATCCTGATTTCGACGGCAACTATTACATCGATGTCGCCAACGCGGTTACCGATGCCGTACCCGACATGCACGTTCATGGCTTTACCGCCCTTGAGGTCACCGAGGGTGCTAAACGCCTCGACGAACCACTCGAAAGTTACTTGCGTAGGGCAATGGATGCCGGGCTCAAAACGCTGCCCGGCACAGCAGCGGAAATACTGGACGACGACATCCGCGCCATCTTGTGTCCCGACAAGATCGACACCGGCGAATGGCTTGATGCCCACCGGACGGCTCACGGCGTGGGTCTTCGCTCCAATGTCACCATCATGTTCGGTGCAGTCGAGCGGCCCGAACATTGGGCAACTCACTTAATCGTTACCCGTGACCTCCAAAAGGAGACGGGAGGGTTTACCGAATTCGTCGGACTGCCCTTCGTTCACATGGCCACACCGATATACCTTCGGCGACAATCTCGACGTGGACCTACCTGGCGTGAGGTTGTGCTGATGCACGCCATTGCCCGACTTGCCTACCGTGGACAGATTGAGAACATCCAAGGATCCTGGGTCAAACTTGGCGTTAACGGCATCCGCCAGCTGCTTCGGTCCGGCGTCAATGACCTGGGTGGGACCCTGATTGACGAAAATATCAGTCGCGCGGCAGGAGCCGAGCACGGCCAAGAAATGTCCGAAGCGGACTTTCGGAAAATCGTCGAACCCATGGGTCGCGGTCTAGTGCAGCGAACCACGTTGTATGAGCCTGTGCCACCCGGTACCCCGAATCTGACGACAACGCGCCAGGCGCGAAACCTATTAACCGTCACCGCGGGCTAGACATTTCCTGTGCCCCTACCCGAGTTCCGCAAAAGCCACGTCGGCAATCCAGACCTGTATGCGCCCATGACCCAGTTGGTCGAAACCATTTCGGCTACCACAGACTCGGGTGACAACGCCGACGTCTTCTACGAAGTATTGGCGACCGTGGCACGGTTGGCCGATGGGGCAGCGGACCGCAGCGACCTTGAACGCCTGAGCGACATGCTCAAAGAACTGCGTACTGCCATCGACATTTTTGCCAAGCACGCCGACAAACGGAAGGTGTCCATTTTTGGATCGGCTCGAACCAAACCGGAAGAGCCTCAGTACCAACTGGCCTACGACGTGGCAGCGGCCATGGTTGAGCATGATTGGATGATCATGACAGGCGGTGGCCCCGGAATAATGACGGCCGGTATGGAGGGCGGCGGTCGCGAAAATTCCTTTGGTCTTAGCATCGTCTTGCCCTTCGAAACCGAGCCGCCTGAGATACTCGCGCGCGATCCCAAACTCATTGACTTCAAGTACTTTTTCACCCGTAAATTGCATCTGGTCAAAGAATCTGATGGCTTTGCAATGTTCCCCGGTGGGTTCGGGACCATGGACGAAACATTCGAATTGCTAACCCTGATGCAAACCGGACAAACACCGATTGCCCCGGTCGTGCTTATGGATGGTGGTATGTCCTACTGGAATCGATGGGTTGACTTTGTCAGGACCGACCTGAGCGATAATGGACTAATTTCTGTAGACGACCTTGCCCTATTTTTGGTGACCGACGATGTGGAGGAAGCCAGAGACGAAATATGTGGTTTCTACAGCACATTCCATTCACTGGAGCAAACGTCAGACCAGTTGGTACTTCGGCTGGAACGTGAACTCGAATCAGATGAGTTAACCGCGCTGAACCAACGATTTTCGGGACTATTGGTAAGTGGATATATTGATCATGTCGACGCACACCGCGAGGAAATTGACGAACTTGAACGCCCGCGAATCGGTTTCCACTACAACCACCGATCGGCCGGACAACTGCGACTACTTATCAATCAAATCAATCTACGAGACTAGCGAACTACCACTGCTCGTCCCTATTGGGTTCTTGCAATAAGAACGCTGCCTTATCTACCGCCCGACGAGCTTTCGTGAGTCGTCGTTCGTCAACCGGAAGTTCGTTTCCACCCGCATCTATGGAATCTTGCAGGCGCGAGATGGTTAAATCGGTTAGCTCCTCAGATATGCCGAGAAGGCGGGTCCGGATTTCGTCAAACTCTCTTGCCATATTCACATTGTGCACGCTGGGTGAGACAATGTGCGGAACCGCAAACATTTGTCGGGCCGATGAGCCGATATTTCCGTGCCCGGCATGGGGCGGGCCCTTCTCATGCGTACTATGTCGGAGTGCCGGGATCCCCGCAACTTACACAGTGCTATGACGTCAACGTCGACGAGATTACCGCGGGCCCGACTGGTTGGATTGCTATTCCCCCCGTGCTCGTGGTCGAGCTGAGGCATCCACACGCCCGGCCCCGACGATGACCACACCCGAGCATCGGGCCGAGACCATCGCCGAGATTGTTGCCGACGCACGCGAGTGGGTGTCCTTCACCGACGGCGAAGGCGACACCTGGCAATTCGACCTCAGCTTCATGCTGAGTAACTACGAGTGCATATACGGAAACGGATGTTTAGGTATCGATGCCGAGCCTGCCCCAGAAATGGCCGCAGGATGTTGCATGCATGGGGCACACTTTGGCGACGCCGACGATGAAGCCGACGTCCTCCAGCACGCCCGTCGCCTTACACCAGCGCAGTGGCAGCATCACACTTCCGATGAAGCCCGATGGTTCGTTGATGTCGAATCGGGAGTTCGTGCCACCGCCACCATTGACGGTGCCTGCCGTTTCCTTAACCGGCCGGACTTCGAGGGAGGGCCAGGGTGCGCGCTGCATACTGGCGCGGAGGAGGCCTCCGAACGTCCGCTCGACTGGAAGCCCGATGTTTGTTGGCAAGTTCCCCTCCGTCTTGAGGAGCACATTGATGACAACGAGCATCGCACTTGGTGGCTGCGCAGTTGGGAGCGTCGGGACTGGGGCGAAGGCGGAACAGAGATGCACTGGTGGTGCACCGAAGACGACCGGGCGTTCGTCGGCAACGTCGCCACATACCTAACAATGCGGGACGAGATCGTCGAAATGGTCGGTGACGACGCATACACCATGTTGGTGCAACATATTGAACGCGTTGGCGCTAGTCGATTTGCACGCCATCCTGCAAGCGTGCCTGTTGAGCTCAAAGAAACCAGACGTTAATGCCCTTCGGCACGTCACCCCAGGTTCGAATGCCTCGGATGGTGCTGGCTTCGGTCGCGCTCGGGATGATGGTAGGCGCAACCGTGGCGGCCTTCGAATGGCTCACAGTCCGTGTCATGCTCGAACATTTGCTCGAAAGGCCCCTGTGGCAACAGGCCCTAGCTCCGGGCGTTGGCCTCGCTCTGGCAGCCGGTTTTCTCCGGCTGGGCGGTAAGGATCTCAATTCGTCCACGTCGGACGAATACATACGAGTCTTCCACGATCGCAATCCGCGGTTGCCCAAACGACACCTAGCCCCCAAGCTTCTGGCCGGGGTAGCCACCATCGGGTCCGGTGGGGCCCTAGGTCTTGAGGGCCCTTCGATTTTCGCTGGGTCAACTATCGGACTCGCCATGCAAGAACGTTTCGGTAAGCATTTTCGCCGAGACGAAGCCAAGATGTTGCTTACTGCTGGAGCCGCAGCCGGTGTAGCGGCGATTTTCCAGGCCCCAGCTACGGGTGTGATTTTTGCGCTCGAATCGCCTTACCGAGATGATTTCACCCAGCGAGCATTGCTGCCATCGCTCTTTGCCTCCGCTTCGGCGTGGGTCACCTTTGCCCTTATCGTCGGCACAGATTCAGTCCTGCCGTTCCTCGGGTCCGAGCAGCGAGAGTTGCACATTAGCGACATCGCGGGCGGCGCATTAGTTGGGCTGTTGGCCGGATTCGGTGGTCGCACGGTCGCCTGGCTCATACGCCGTGCCAAGGAGATTGCTACACGCTTCGCCCTCCTTCCACGCCTTGTCGCCGGTGCGGTGCTCATGGCTGCGTTGGTGGTCGCATCCGATGCTGCCTTTGGTGAGCCTCTGACGCTTGGCCCCGGTGTCGGTGCGTTGGCCTGGTTGATTAATGGTGACCACAGTCTCGCACTCATCGCAGCACTCTTCGGCTTTCGACTGGCGGCAACGCTCACCTCTCTGGGGGCAGGAGGCACGGGCGGACTGTTTATTCCCTTGGTAGTACAAGGCGTCATCTTGGGTCGCATTGTGGGCGAAATCGCGGGCGGCAGTTCATCAAGCCTGTATCCCACGCTCGGACTGGCCGCATTTCTTGCCGCTGGGTATCGCGTGCCCATCGCCGCAGTAATGTTTGTCGCCGAATCTACAGGAGCCGGCGCCGCGTACGTAGTTCCCGCTCTCGTTGCTGCCGCCGCGTCGCAACTTTCGGCCGGTTCGTCGTCCGTGGCTGCCTATCAACGTTCAGTCCGGCTTGGCCATGTCGAACACCGCCTCACATTGCCAATTACCGCGGCCCTTGATACGGATGTTCTCACGACTCCTCCTGATGCCACCGCGTCAGAATTTGTCTTCGTCCACGTACTCGGACGACGAGTCACCGAAGTTCCCGTAGTCGAGGGCGGGAAATATTTGGGCATGTGTTCCCTGACGCAACTCAACGATATTGACCGTGACAGTTGGGACGACACGCTCGTTGAACAGCTAATGGACACCGATGCTCCTAGCGCTCAACCCTCCTGGACTTTACGCGACGCGGTGCAGGCCATGGAGAACGCTCATGTGGACCAGATTGTCGTTGTCGACGCCAACGACAATTTCGTGGGCCTCGTGCAGGCTGAGCAAATCGTCAAACTTGACGAAATTCTGGACGCGACGGAGTCTTAGCCATCAGGGTTGTTCTCGCAACAAGACCACTCCCACGTCAGCGGCGGGCGGCATTTCTGGAAGCTTCAGCTAAGCCGGAAAGAGGTCATCGTCGCCATCGGAAGCAGAAACCACCGCACGCTTAGCAGATGCGGTTAGGCACCAGCTTTTGTGATCCTGACCCGGAAGCGCGTCACACTCAATACATGGGTCTTCATTTTCCGAGAAGAAATTATCGAAACCGTCATTCATGTGTTTAAGTGAGCGGGCTTCTTCGTAACGCCGATGGCGACCTTTTTTCACTGTTTTTCTCCAGTGGAGAGGTTTGAAGGTGTCAGCCTAGCCCAGACTTGCCAGGAAGATTCACCTCGAACGGAACGCGCGATCGCTGTTCTAACGTCAGCCCACCCCCGCGCTCGAATGCCAATGCTGCATCGCCGGCGATAAGTTGTTTGATGGGATCACCTGCCATCGCTGCCCGCCAACCGGTGGAAAGCCGACACGGCTCATCACGTAACACACTTTCGATGTCGTTGCGAGTGCCAAGCAGCGCTGGATCGATATCAAGATCAGTCGCGTGTTGCGACAACCAGGCCGACAACAAGGATGCGGCCGGGCGTAAAGCTGCCTGATCACGATTGTTGCGCGGCTTGTCGCGGGTTGGTGGCTCGTTGTCGCGACCCGCGGCAACAGCTTCCAGCAATGAATCGCCGACGGACCCACGAAGCTGGCGTTCATCAAGGCCTCGCAAGCCCTTCAGATCATCGGTCGATCGAGGTACCTTTTGGGAAACACTTACAACCGCCATATCAGACAACACAAACCGCACGGGCAGGTCGCGTTCCCGGGCTCGAACCTCACGCCAGGCGGCGACGGCCTGAACCACCGCCAGTGGCTGCGCTTTCAAGTGCCGTGCCTCTTTAATCCGGGTCCAACATTCCGATGGATCACGAGCAGTTGAGGCCTTACGCAACAATTCGTCGTATTCAGCTTCGACCCACTCTTCGCGTCCCCTAGCGACAAGTTGCTCACCGATAAGGTCATGGATTTCGAGCAACCTGGCCACGTCTGATGCTGCATAGTTGAGTTGGTTCTCGTTTAGTGGACGCTTTAGCCAGTCAGTGAGCCGGTCGCCCTTGGCCAGTGAGACGTTCAAAAAGTGCTCGTGCAAGCCAGCCAGAGATGGCGTACGAAGGCCGATAAACCCTGCGGCGATTTGGGTATCGGCTAGGCGCGAAGGAACAACTCCACAGGCTCGGTCAAAGACCTCTAGGTCCTGGCTAGCGGCGTGCATGACTACCAAACCATCGCCTTCAAACACCGGCGCTAAAGCTTGTAGGTCGACGCCCAGAGGGTCAATTAACACCAACCGGTCGTCCCACTGGATCTGGACTAGCGCTACTTTGGGGTAGTAGGTTCGTTCCCGATGGAACTCAGTATCGATTGCCATGCGGCTGGCATCGACCAACGACGCAACAACCTCGGCCAAGCCTGATTTGGTATCGATGTACTGGAAATCTTGTGTATTTGCCATGCTGGTCTAGTTGGCGTTCGGGCCGGCCACGACGGCTCGGCCAAGTTCGGTCCAGCCCACGGTGCCACCATCCACGTTTGTAACGGTTAGGCCTTTGCTGGCCAGGTACTGTGCGGCCTTCATTGAGCGACCGCCATGAGCACAAATGAGGTGTAACGCCCGATCGGTGGGAACTTCGTCGATGCGCTCGATAAAATCGCTCAGAGGAATCGAGACCGCTCCGGCGAGGTGACCGTCGGTGTACTCGTCGGGCTCTCGCACATCAATGAGGTACATACCTGCCACGGCAGGATCGAAGACATCAATGGTAATTTCTGGAATTGCAGCAGAACCGTTGGTCACGGAAAGCCTTTCTGGGCAGACCGTCAACACTGGCATGGCCACCACCGATCACCCTATCTCACCATCCACCAGGCCATGAAGTTCTTCGGGGGTATCCGCGTCCAAGAACGATCTTGGTGTGGCCGGTTCGAAGTAGGTGACGTCGAGACCCGAAAGAGCGCCGCGTATTGATCTACCGCCACTTTCGAAGGACCGCCCCAGCGGGGCAAGACAGTCTCGGCTCCATACCGAAGTCACAAATGCTCGATGCCCATCGATCCGGGGAATTGCACAATGTTGCACACCATTGCCGCCATCTAGATGTTGCAACAACTGCATCACGACCGATGCGTCAGCCAACGGTAGGTCGCAAGGTAACAGCACCGTAATCGCGGGGTACGACGCCGTCAGAGCAGTCACGAGCGCCCCGAGAGGCCCTTGCCCGGGCCACATGTCCGGTATATGTTCTATGCCGAGTTGGGAAGACAACTCTGTTGTTCCGCCTACGCCGATTATGCGGGAACATCCGGCGTCGCCCAACGCAGCGACCGACCGGGCGCCAAGCATCTCGCCGTTGGCCAGCACGAGGCTGGCCTTGTCTTCGCCCATCCGCCGGCTTCCGCCGCCCAGCAATACTGCGCCAACGAAAAGCGGCGGGTCTACGCCGACGGCCACGCAGGGTCCAGTTGACGGAGAAAGAGCGCACATCGTTCTGCTTCGTGTAGCTCGGCAATTGCCGATGCGGTTCGTCGGAGCCCATCGAGGGCGGACAAGAAGCCTCGGTTGCTCTCGTGTTCCCAGCGTACGAACCCCGAGCCTTTCCAGCCGTTTTGTCGCAAGGCATCGAGTCCGCGGTGGTAACCGACCCGAAAATACGCATACGCCTCAACGATTTGACCGTCTTTTTCGGCCTGTTCACCCAGCGCAGCCCAAACAGATGGGACCTCAGGGGCGAGAGTCGCGATGTCCGCCAGCGCCGTTTTATCCCCGGCCGCAACGGCATCTTGCAAGGCCTTCAAATATTGGTGAGTAAGCGAAGGCAGGATGGTTTCGGGCGGGCCAGAACGATGGAGTGATACGGGACTGTCGGTCATAGGCCAAATGTACTGGCGCCCAGACGCGATGATATGGCCATAGTGCTTTTGTGTGGCCTGAATGCCGCGAGCGTGAAACGCTACGCTTGCTTGCGCTTGAGCACTCCTATAGCGAACTGCGAATGAGTCTGGCAAAGCCGTCGGGGTGACTTAGGTGCACCCCATGCCCTGCCCCCTCCACCACAGTCGGGTGCTCTTGACCAAACAACCATGCATGCTCTTGTGCGCCCCGGAAATGCTTGGCATTGGCCTGTTCGCCAACCCCTACGAGCACGGGAGCGGTCATAACCTCTGGATCGAATGGTCGAGTGTCGCCCACCATGATGAGATCCCCCACCAGTGCTGGGCCATCATCGATTCGCATTTGTTGACCGGCCGACCCAAGGCGTTCCCACGAATGCTCCCCCATCAGCCGTACATAGAAGTTCTTGGCGACCGCTCCAGGGTTTGCGAGCATTCGCTCGGGGTTGCCACCAGCGAAGGTTTCCCACCAAGGTTGCCATGCCATCGGCGTTTCGTAAATGACCACTGATCTTACTTTGTCAGGATAATTCGTGGCTGTGGCCATAGCCACGACACCGCCAATTGAATGTCCAACCAGAACGGCGGGTTCGTCGCCGATTACTGCTGCCAGATCAGCCGCATGATCGGCCAGGTCCAGGGTGGATCCGAGATGGCGACTGGATCGATACCCACGGCGGTCATAGGCGACCGTGCGGTAATCTTCCATTCGTCGTCGGACCCGCTGAAAACTACGTCCGGCATCGAGTGCCCCATGGATAAAAATGATGGGCGCCTTGTCCGTGCGTCCGCTGGAGCGATCAACGCTCAGCGTCTCCCTCACATCCATCGGCTATGGCACCTGGACAATCCGCAGAACGTCGGTGGTACGCAGGCGTGTGTCAATACCCGCCAAGACGCCAACGAGGTCACCACTTGCGATGGCCTTGGTCGCAACGGCCTGGGCAACGGCAGCATTGACGCGTTGTTCGTAGTCGCCGCTCTCGGTAAGCAGCATCGGGGTGACCCCCCAGCTAAGGCTCAGTTGAGCGACCGTACGTGCATCAGAACTGAATCCCAAGATGGCCGAACTTGGACGGAACCGAGCCATGGATCGAACCGTAAATCCGCTGCCGGAAATACAGAGCAGAGCTGTTAGCCCAAGCTGTTCGCTGACGTGCAGAGCAGCGCCGGTCATCGCGTCGGTAACCCGGGCAGTGTCTCCGGTTGGTTCCGATGCGCGCCGGGCGGTGATTCCGCGAAACCACTTCCCGTGATCAAACGCATCGTCGGCCTTCTCGGCGAGTTCAGACATCACCGCTACTACTTGCGTGGGGTGGAGGCCAATGGCCGTTTCCGCCGACAGCATCACCGCACTGGAGCCGTCGAACACCGCATTAGCGACGTCGGAGGCCTCGGCGCGTGTCGGCATCGGTGAGGTCACCATGGATTCGAGCATCTGTGTGGCGGTCATCACAGGTAGGCCCGCGGCAATACATTTTTCGATTACTTGCTTTTGAAGAATGGGGAGCTCTTCCACAGGGAATTCGCTCCCTAGGTCGCCGCGCGCAATCATGACCGCGGCCGATGCACCGATGATGGCATCGAGGTTCTCGATGGCTTGTCGGCTCTCGACTTTGGTGACGATTAATGGACCACGTGGGTGCGGTTCGGTTCCTACGCGCGAAAGCTCATGGGCGGATCGGACGAAGGAGACAGCGACCATGTCCACTTCTTCCTCGACGAATGCGTCGAGGAGTCGGAGGTCCGCGTCGGTTGGCGACAGTGCACTGAGACGGTTCGACGGGATATGCATCCCGGGGCGACCGGTTAGCTCGCCCCCATGAAGAACCGTGGCTCGAACAGAATCTAGGTCTACTGACTCCACAACAATGCGAACAATGCCACTGCCAAAGGCGAGTTCGTCGCCGGGTCGCAGATCGTCTAGTAGCTGGTCATACCCAATGTTCATTGTGTCAGGTGTGCTTGCTCCCTCGCCAACAACGAGTCGGGTAGGTGAGCCCGTATCGAGACGCAGGACATCGGTGATCCCCGCGACTCGGGGCTTCGGTCCTGGCAAATCAGCCAAAACACCCACGGTGCGTCCCATATCCTTGGCAATTGAACGCACCAGCCGGAGCCGGGCGAGACCTTCTTCGAGCGTCCCGTGGGCCAGTCCGAGTCGGGCAACGTCCATGCCTGCTTCGATCATCGCTCGAATCACGGCGGGGCTGTCGGAGGCTGGTCCGATGGTGGCAACAATTTTCGTCCGTCTAGTCACACGGTCACCGTACTGTGGCGCTCTATGGTGTGGCCGTGTCTGGTATGAAGTTTCTTGGTAATAATCGCCCTCTGGCCTTTGCTCACCGCGGCGGGGCAGGTGATTGGCCCGAGAACTCAATGCCGGCCTTCGATTCGGCCGTGGCCATGGGTTTTACGCATCTCGAAACCGACGTTCATGCAACGAGTGATGGGGTGCTGGTGGCATTCCACGACGACAACCTTGATCGCGTCACCGATAGGACGGGGAGCATTGCCGAGTTGCCGTGGAGCGAGGTGACCAAAGCTCGTATCGATGGCCAGGAACCAATCCCTCGCTTTGATGAGCTACTCGAACGCTTCCCCGATTCATTCTTCAATGTGGACGCCAAGGCCGATCCGTCGGTTGGGCCGCTCGTCGACCTGATCGGCCGTACGGGTAGTGTCGATCGGCTGTGCGTCGGATCGTTTTCTGATCGACGTTTGGCCCGCATTCGAAAAGCAGTTGGCCCTGAACTGTGCACCAGTATGGGCCCCACTGGAATAGCTCGACTCAGAGCAGCCAGCTTCGGTGTGCCGGCGGGGCGCTTTAGTGGCGCGTGTGCCCAGGTACCGCCATCAGCCCGAGGCAAGGTGTTAGTGGATGAACGTTTTATCGCCACAGCCCACTCGATTGGCATAGACGTGCATATTTGGACAATTGATGAGCCCGAAGAGATGCACCGATTGTTTGATCTGGGGGTCGACGGCATCATGACCGATCGACCAGCAGTTCTCAAAGAGGTAATGATCGAGCGCAACATCTGGAGCACCTAGCAAGCGAAGAGGAACCAAATTGGGGATTAGTCTGTGGATTAAGGTGGGAGAACTTTGTCCAGATTGTGGATCAGTATCGTTTGGCGGGGATAAGTATGGGGATTACCGGCGAACCCTTGACCGGCCTGGGTTTGTCGGGCAGAGTACATACATCAAGCAGTAACGAAGTGGGCTTCTCGCCCGCCGAAGGCAGCGGAGGCAACTCCAAAACCTTCACGTGAGGGCGAAAGGGGAAACCCGGAAACCCTCGACACACCCAGAAGGAAGATCTTCGGATCAACCCGACGGGGCTAAGAAACCGATTCGCAAGATGAAGTTTCTAAGCAGGAGTGTTTGGGCGTCCACCAAGATGCTGCTTGAAGAACCGGATCTGGTTACGACAACCGCAAGGAAGTCTGAACCTAGTGAAACGTTCGACCAGCAGCCCTGGAACAATGACTTCGGTCAAGGTTCCAGGGCCGCTCTCGTTTTAGGCCAATGCTCCTCGACAGGGAGCGTCTCAGCGGGGCAAGCCGTCATGGGCACGCCAGCAGTACCACGCGGCGACGCTGCGATAGGGCTTCCAATGATCACCCAGACTCTGTAGCTCCTTTGCCGTTGGTACAGCGGTGGCCAGACCCAGCAACGCGTACCCTTGCCGCACTCCGAGATCCCCCACTGGCCAGACGTCGAGCCGCCGTAGCGCACCCATCAAGAACATTTGCGCCGTCCACTCCCCGATGCCTCGCACTTTCACCAGGGCGTCGATGACCTGCTGATCATTGAGGTAACCGAGTCGATCCAATTCAATTTCCCCTGTAACCGATCGTTCCGAAAGGTCGAGCAACGATGCCATCTTGTTACGAGACAGGCCGGCTGCCCGGAGGTCGACGGCTGTTACCGCGAGAAATCGTTCCGGACAAACCTCACCCAAAACCGATTCCACGCGGCGCCAGATTGTTCCGGCGGCAGCGCCGGCCAGTTGTTGGTAGATGATCGCTCGGGCCAACGTTGCGAACCGCTTATCAGCTCGAGGGGGTGTCGAGTACTTGACGGGTCCATGTAGCTCCACCATTCGACCGATGAGAGGATCTTGCTCCCCTAATGCGTAACTGGCTGCGGCGAACGAAAGACGGGGCATGGCATGAGACTACGCAAGAAATCCCCACAAGATCCACTGGCTATCCACTGGTTCCCCACAGGGCCCGCGTCGTACAATGAGCTCTCAAGTTCCCCGAGTGGAGGTGTCTGTGCCCGTATTTGAAATCACCTTGCATGACCGTGTCGAGACTGTTCAATCCGCTGATGGCTACCAGCTGGAAGGCCCGTTGACCACCTTCTTCCGTTCCGACCATGGTCGCGGAAGATTGGACTCGTGGAGCACTCGTATCGCTAGCTATCGCTCCGCGGATGTCGTGATGGTTCGACGCATGGAAGAACTCCACAACAAGGAGCGTTTTCTTACCGCTCTATAGGTCGGCGGGCGGTGGGCCCAAACGGCCAGCAATGGCGTCCCGTAGACCCCGCATCCGAGCCCGAGCGTCAAACCAAGGCGACCGACGCGACGGAAACACCTTCCCTATACCCGTAACCACTACCAAGAGAGCCGACCGCACAACAGCGGGCCACCTACCAAACCGTTGCCGCGTCATGTGCAGTGTGTTGCGCTGCTTGAGGTAGTCAACAACTGCACCGCTTCCACCCGTCCCCGGGTTGTCAACATCAACACCGCGGACCAGGCCTACCTGCCAACCATGGGCTCGTGCTCGCCAGCCCAAATCGGCCTCTTCGCAGTAGGCAAAGAACTCGGGCGAGAACAGGCCAATATCAGTGGCGCATTCTCGATTGATCATGAGCAATGTTCCGTGCGGATAGTCCGCCGGTTCGAATCCGCCGTAGGACAGCGCCGAGCCAGGTAGTGCGCCCATAAAACGGTCCAACGTTGGGCGGGCCTGGTCACCAACATCGGCGCACAGTAGGCCGACCCGGCCCTCTCCGTCGGCCGTTCGCACTAGGTCATCCAACACCGTGGGAAGCATGCGAGCATCGTGCGGCATGACAACGGCCCAGGGAGTTGTGTGTTCCTTAAGCCAGCGCTGCAGCCCCACATTGCCCCCCGGTCCGAACCCCAGGTTTGCTCCCGAATTGATCCACTCAATGCCGTCAAGGTAGCGGATCTGATCTCGGTGCTCATCGGCTGAGTCGTTGTCGACCACGATGATGTGCGGCGAGGCTGTTTGAGCGCGTAGATCGGCCACAGTGCGGCGGCATGCTGCTCCCTGATTGCGGTGAACCACCACAACCGATACGTCGGTAATTGTGGCCATCACGAAAATCTCAGCTAAGGGGCGCTGCGGTTGGCGAGATTGACGAGGGAAGAAGCGTCGAACCCATCAAGGTGCGGTCAACTGATGCGGCGCAGGAACGCCCCTCGGCTATTGCCCAGACAATGAGGCTTTGACCGCGGCCCATGTCGCCACACACCCATACGTCGTCGACGTTCGTTGCCCAATCGTCGGCCCGGGCGACATTGCCACGATCGGTGAAATCGACACCGAGGTCGCTCAGGAGGCCATCTTGTTGCGGGCCAGTGAAACCCATTGCTAGCAACACCAACTGTGCGGGAAAGTCTCGCTCGGTACCTGCAACTGGCTCAAAGCTCATGCGGCCGTCGGTATAGCTTTGCTGTACCTGCACGGTCTTTAGTGACTGAACGTGGCCGGCATCGTCTTTGACGAATTCCACGGTGTTCACCGCAAATACTCGTTCGCCACCTTCCTCGTGGGCGGAGGTGACTTTGTGGGTAAAGGGCCAGGTTGGCCATGGGTGCGCATCGGCGCGCCGATCCGGTGGCTGCGGCATGATTTCAAATTGGTGTACTGAACGGGCGCCTTGACGGTGGCTTGTGCCTAGACAATCAGCGCCGGTATCGCCGCCACCGATAATGACTACATCGAGGCCCGCCGCGGAAATACTGGATTCATCGAGGTCACCAGACTGCACGCGATTAGCCAAGGGCAAGAAATCCATAGCCTGCACAATGCCGCTGGCTTCGTGACCATTAATAGGAAGTCCTCGGCGAACGGTTGCCCCGCCCGCCAAGATGACGGCATCAAAGTCTGACCGGAGTTGTTCGGCGGAAATGTCAACGCCCACGTTCACGCCGCACCGAATGGTTGTACCTTCGGCTTCCATTTGAGCGATCCGACGATCAAGGTGGTTTTTCTCCATCTTGAACTCTGGAATACCGAAACGCAGCAGTCCACCCGGTCGTTCATCGCGTTCAAAGACGGTAACACTGTGCCCGACACGTGTTAGTTGTTGTGCCGCGGCCAGACCGGCCGGGCCTGAACCAACTATCGCCACACTCTTGCCAGTAAGCGACGTAGGAAGAATAGGCTCGATCCACCCTTCTCTCCAGGCACGATCCACTATCTCGACTTCGACCCGTTTGATTGCCACAGGATCTTCGTTGATGCCAAGTACGCAAGCGGACTCACATGGAGCGGGACATAGCCGGCCGGTGAATTCAGGGAAGTTGTTAGTGGCATGAAGCCGGTTGATTGCTTCGTTCCAATGGCCTCGATAGACCAGGTCGTTCCAGGACGGGATGAGGTTCCCAAGCGGACACCCGTTGTTACAAAATGGGATACCACAATCCATACACCGGCTGGCCTGAACCTTCAGAGATGCCTCAGGAAAGGGCTCATAAACCTCTTTCCAATCTCGGAGGCGAACCGGGACAGGACGATGGGACGGCGTTTCGCGGCCATGGTCAATAAATCCTCTTGGGTCACCCATGATCAGCCCCTCACTCCTGCCATAACGGCTTCATCGGGATCGCGCCCTTCGGCCAAGGCCAATGCCTGAGTCGCAATAACCCGCTTGTAATCGCGTGGCATTACCTTCACAAACCGGCCGTGTAGCGCAGCCCAGTCTTGGAGAATTCGGTCCGCCACTGATGAGCGGGTAATGGAGCGGTGCTCCTCGACAATGCCCCGGAGCCAGCGGAGGTCGTCAGGATCTGGAGTTTCGAGATCAACCATTTCATCGTTGACACGGCTGGCGAAAGCGCCGTCCTCGTCGTAGACGAAGGCGATACCCCCGGACATGCCCGCCCCGAAGTTGCGGCCGGTCTCGCCCAAAATGACGGCACGACCGCCGGTCATGTACTCGCAGCCATGGTCGCCAATACCTTCGACAACTGCTGTAGCTCCGGAGTTACGAACGCAAAAGCGTTCACCCACCAGGCCACGGAAGAACGCCGCTCCGCCGGTTGCTCCGTATAACAAGACGTTGCCAGCGATAACGCTTTGTTCCGCGACGAAACCCACATTGTCGGCGGGTCGAACGCTCAGACGACCTCCCGACAGACCCTTGCCAACATAGTCATTGGCATCGCCAACCAGTTCAAGGGTGATACCCCTGGGCAGGAAAGCTCCCAGGCTGTTGCCAGCCGCACCTTCTAGACGGACATGGATGGTGTCGTCGGGAAGTCCTTCGGCGCCATAGGCCACGGTGACCCTATTGCCCAACATGGTGCCTACGGTGCGGTTCACATTGCGGATGGGCAGGTCGATCACAACCTTTTCGCCTCGCTCTAACGCGGGGGCAGCCAAAGCAATCAGTTGGTTGTCCATCGCATCGGCCAAACCGTGGTCTTGCTGGCGTGTGCAGTGAAGGTCGGCGCCTTCGGGCACGTCGGGTTGATGAAGGATGGGGCTGAGGTCGAGTCCGGCTGCTTTCCAATGACCAATGGCGTCAGATACATCGAGAGCATCGACGCGACCGATGGCCTCTTCGATGGTCCGGAATCCCAGTTCGGCCAACAATTCGCGTACTTCCTCGGCGATGTACTCCATGAACGTGACAACGAACTCAGGTTTGCCCGAAAAGTTCTTGCGAAGTTCGGGGTTCTGCGTTGCTACACCAACCGGGCAGGTATCGAGATGGCATGCACGCATCATCACGCAACCTTGCACTACCAACGGTGCCGTGGCAAAGCCAAACTCTTCGGCGCCCAGCAACGTGGCGATCATGACGTCACGCCCTGTCTTAAGCTGGCCGTCGGTTTGCACCACGACGCGATCGCGTAGACCGTTGAGCAAGAGCGTCTGCTGGGTTTCGGCCAGGCCAAGTTCCCACGGCGTACCGGCATGCTTAATGGAGGTAAGCGGTGAGGCACCGGTGCCACCGTCATAGCCAGAAATCAGCACTACATCGGCGTGCGCCTTGGCAACGCCGGCCGCAACGGTACCGACCCCAAGCTCAGCCACAAGTTTCACGTGAATACGCGCCTTCGGATTAGCATTTTTGAGGTCGTAGATAAGTTGAGCTAGATCCTCGATCGAGTAGATGTCGTGGTGCGGTGGTGGCGAAATGAGGCCCACACCAACAGTTGAGTGGCGCACCTCCGCAATCCAAGGCCACACCTTGTGACCCGGCAGTTGGCCGCCCTCGCCTGGTTTAGCGCCCTGCGCCATCTTGATCTGAATGTCGTCAGCATTAACGAGATAGTCGCTCGTGACACCGAATCGGCCCGAAGCAGCCTGTTTGATGGCCGACCGACGCGAATCACCGTTGGCATCGGGTGTGAAACGTTCGGGGTTTTCACCACCTTCGCCCGTATTGGACTTGGCCCCTATGCGGTTCATGGCAATGGCTAATGACTCGTGTGCCTCAGCCGAAATGGAGCCATAAGACATGGCGCCAGTGGAGAACCGCTTAACAATCTCACTTACGGGTTCGACCTCATCAATTGGTACCGCAGGCCGCTCGCCATCACGGAAACGAAACAGTCCGCGCAGGGTGGCAAGTTGGGTGGACTGATCGTCAATGAGCTTGGTGTATTGCTTAAAGATGTCGTAGCGCCTGGTGCGGGTGCCATGCTGCAATTTGAATACGGTCTCGGGGTTGAACAGGTGGTATTCGCCTTCACGGCGCCACTTATAGTCGCCGCCGCCCTCGAGTTCGCGATGGGCGCGTCCTTCGGGTGTCTTCGGGTATGCCAAGGCATGGCGGGCCGAGATTCCCATAGCAATCTGGGCATACCCAATCCCACCCAATCGCGAAACTGTGCCGGTAAAGCAATCCATGACCAGCGGCGTTCCCAGCCCAATGGCCTCAAAGATCTGGGAGCCCGTGTAACTTCGGACCGTAGAAATGCCCATCTTGGACATAATCTTCAGGGCACCAAGATCGCATGCCTTGATGTAGTTGGTGTGCGCTTCGGTCTTCGTAACATTTTCGAAGCCGTACAGACCACGATCGACAAGATTGTCGATCGTATCGAAGGCGAGGTAGGGGTTGACCGCCGTTGCGCCGTAGCCCAACAACATGCAGATGTGGTGCACTTCGCGTGCCTCGCCGGTTTCGACAACGATGCCGACCTTGCTGCGAGTTTTCTGCCGTACGAGATGGTGGTGGATCGCCCCCACCGCTAGTACCGAAGGAATCGGCGCCAAGTGTGCGTTCGTCTCGCGGTCACTCAAAATGATGATGTTCTTACCCGCGGCAATTGCAGCATCGACGTGACTTCGGATGTTTTGAATAGCCACACGGAGACCGGCGCCGCCGGCTTCGACCTCGTACACGCACGGCACAATCTCGGCATTAAAGCCCGGGAAATCGCCGGTGCCGTCGAGGGCAGCGATGTTTCCCAGTTCAGCGGTGGTGATGACCGGGTGAGGGACAAAGATCTGCTCGCATGACTGCGGCGAGGCTTCCAATAGGTTGCTTTCTGGCCCCAGCCAGTTACATACCGCGGTAACCAGTTCTTCGCGCATGGCGTCAAGAGGTGGGTTCGTGACTTGAGCAAAGAGTTGTTTGAAGTAGTCGAACAACAAACGCGGTCGGTTCGACAACACCGCTAGTGGTGTGTCGGTTCCCATAGAGCCGATGGCCTCTTTGCCGCCAATGGCCATTGGCGCCAGAAGTATTTTCAGCTCTTCGTGCGTATAGCCAAATAACAGTTGCCTGCTCGTAAGGGATTCTTCTTCGACGGCTTCCTGTCGGGGGGCCGACTGCAGTTCACTGAGGTCTACCTGGTACTCGTCAAGCCATGCTTGGGAGTCGCGACTGGTTTGGAAACGTTGCTTGATTTCGTCGTCGCGAACGATCCGCCCCTCTTCGAAATCAATCAAAAACATGCGCCCCGGGCGAAGGCGACCCTTTTCGACGATGTGGGCGGGGTCGACATCAACGACGCCCACTTCAGACGCCATGATGACCATGTCCTCATCGGTGACCCAATAGCGCGATGGGCGCAGGCCGTTGCGATCAAGAATTGCACCGACTTGGTTGCCGTCGGAGAAGACGATGGATGCCGGGCCATCCCACGGTTCCATCATGGACGCATTGACTCGGTAATAAGCCCTGAGTGCCGGATCCATGGACTCGTGACGTTCCCATGGTTCGGGGATCATCATCATGATTGCTTCGGGTAGGGAATAACCACCCATATGCAGCAATTCGAGCACTTCGTCAAAAGCCGCTGTATCGGAAGCTCCTGGGTTACAAATCGGGAAGATTCGTTCGAGTTCACCCGGCAGGTTGGCCGACGCTAAAAGGTCCTCACGGGCACGCATCCAGTTGCGGTTGCCCTGCACGGTGTTGATTTCACCGTTGTGCGCTACATACCGGTATGGGTGGGCCAGAGGCCAGGACGGAAAGGTGTTCGTGGAGAATCGTGAATGCACGATGGCCAACGCGCTTTCCACCCGTTCATCCATAAGTTCGGGAAAGAAATCGGCCAGTTGGGGTGTGGTGAGCATGCCCTTATAGACAAAAGTGCGGCAAGAAAAGCTCGGAAAGTAAACTCGACGTATGGTGTTCGTTGATCCACCCATGCCGCCGGACTGGCTGGCGCCTACTTCAACTTCTACTTCGTGCTCAATGCGCTTTCGAAGCATGTAGGCCCGTCGTTCAAGCTCAATGCCGCTGAATTGGCCATTGGTCAGGAAGGGTTGCCAAAACGACGGCATCGCCGAGCGGGCACTGCTGCCCAGCGTGGACGGATCGGTGGGAACCTCGCGCCAACCCAAAACAGTGAAATTCTCTTCTACGGCGAGGGCTTCAATTTGGGTGCGAGCTCGGGCCGAGGCATCAGCATCTGCTGGCAAGAAGCCAATCCCGGTTACATAACTACCTGCCGCGGGGAGTTTGAACTTGACGATGGCTCGAAGAAATTTGTCAGGTACTTGCAACAACATGCCCGCACCGTCGCCGGTGTTCTCTTCGGCTCCAACTGCACCTCGATGCTGAAGGTTACATAGGGCCCCAAATCCGGTCGCCACGATCTTGTGACTCTTGCGTCCTTGCAGGTCAGCCACGAAGTTGACGCCACAGGAGTCGTGTTCGTACGCAGGATCGTACAGACCCTGTGCCAGGGGAAAATCAGGATTGCTAGAGGGTGCTTGGCCTAGTCGGCCTTCGGTGGACAGCGCAGCAGAACGCATTGGCCTTCTTTCAGGTACTTACGGAAGCTTTAGGTATTAGTGGGGGGATCTCGCGCTACTGGGCCATAGTTGTGACCATGGACTTGACACCCAATGACCGCAACAGCCTTCCAGCAGCAGACGCCTACCTTAGCTCGCTTATCGCGTTTCTAGATAGTTCTTCGTCTCCCTATCACGGAATACGATGTTCGATTGAGTTGCTGGAAGCGGCTGGATTTGTCGAAAAGACCGAAAAATCAATGTGGGAGGAAGCGGCTGGACGGTGGTATGTCCAGCGCTCCGGTTCTCTGATTGCCTGGGCTCATAGCGGTCAGTCCCCCGATACTGGGTTTCGATTGGTTGGGGCCCATACCGACAGCCCGAACCTCCGGCTCAAACCCCAGCAAGGCCTGACCTCTGGTCAGCATGCCCAGGTCGCCGTTGAGGTGTACGGCGGGATTCTGGCCAACACCTGGCTGGATCGCGACCTAGGAGTGTCCGGTCGGCTGGTGTTGAGCGACGGCTCTAACGTCCTGGTTCGCATCAACGAACCGGTATGTCGCATCTCACAGTTGGCGATTCACCTCGACCCCGAACTGCCATCCAAGGGCCTGCGACTCAATCCGCAACAGCACCTCACGCCATCTTGGGCACTGGGCGATTCTGCGTCGGTCGTAGAGATCGTTGCCGAATCGGTTGGCGTCGCGGCACCCGACATTCTTGCTCACGACTTGATGTTGCATGATGTTGTAGGAGCAACAGTCGGTGGAGCGAACGGCGAATTCCTCAATTCGGCCCGCATCGACAACCTAGTCTCATGCCATGCCGGAATCATTGCTCTCACCAATGGCCCGCCGGAAGCCGCCGACCACATCCCAATTTTGGCCATGTTCGACCATGAAGAAGTCGGCAGCGTTTCGTCAGCAGGCGCCGCTTCAAACTTCTTGCCGTCAGTTCTAGGCCGCATCATCAGCTCTGCGGGTGGACCGGACTCCGGACTAGGCAGCCAAACCGCGGCAATTGCCCTCGCCAAATCGGCATGTATCTCCGCCGATGGCGCCCATGCTACTCATCCCAATTACGCTGATCGCCACGACCCGCAGCACCACATTGACCTAAATGGGGGTCCAGTCCTCAAACACAACGCCAACAAGCGTTACGCAACCGATGCCACCTCCGCAGCACTCTTCCGCACGGCCTGCGATGCCGCGGGCGTTCCCATGCAAGAGTTTGTCAGTCGCAACGACTCCCCTTGTGGCTCCACAATTGGACCAACCACGGCAGCCAAACTCGGGATTTCTACCGTCGACGCAGGCGTGGCACAGTTGAGCATGCATTCCATCCGGGAAATGTGTGGGACGCAGGACCCGCATGCGTTCGCTCGTGCCCTGACGAAATTCTACGGTTAGTCCACGCATCGCTCAGTACTGGGCGCAAAGGTCACACCCCGGTTTCCCACCCCGACTTACTGGGATCAGCCCTCCCCGTAGGTGCGCTCTTCCGTGATGACGCGATCCAGCTGGACATCGCCGGAATGGGTCGGCACAATATCCACTTTCTGACCTTCGTAGGCAATCCCGGCCAGCACCGTCAAATCGGAGCGTTGGGCCAAAGTCTTGTCGTACCACCCACCACCGCGTCCGACCCGGTTGCATTGGGCATCAAACAACACGAGCGGTACAAAGATGACGTCAATTTGGTCAATCGGTACCCATATTGGCTTCGCTGGCTCGAGCATCCCGTACCTATTCGGCACAGTCGCAGCCAACCCATCATGGACTGCAAACCGCAGTCCATACGTGTCCAAGATCGGTTCGACAACAACTACGCCGGCGGTACTGGCCCATTTGTGCACTAAATTCATCGATGGCTCACCATCGTCGGACAAATACGAGGCCACTATTTTGGCGTGGCACTGTTCGGCCAGTTTGATCGCCTGACCAGCGATTATGCCGTCATCCCTGGAACGATCGGCGGCATTTCGGTCTCGTCGATACGAACGAGACGCCCGGCGCATTTCCGACAACCTAATTCTGATGTTGTCCCTACTACTCATCACGCGTTACCTTTTAGCGGTTACTTATTAACTCTTGAAGGAGATGACGACTCCACATGGACATCGTCCCATATCTAGCAGCACTGAGCGCTCTTGGCGCTCTTGGCCTAGCGGCCTACTTTTTTACACTAGTGAAAGCCGCCGACCCCGGCGACGAACGCATGGTGTTCATCATGACCGAAATCCAGAAGGGTGCAAAAGCCTTTCTAAAGGCGGAGTACACCTGGGTATCCGGTTTCGTCGTCATCATGATGATTCTCCTCGGCGTCGTGGTCGATCCACTGGCGCCTATTACCTACTTCCTCGGTGCGGTACTTTCCGCTGGCGCCGGGTATGTGGGTATGACCGTGGCCACCATGGCCAACGCTCGTACCACCCAAGCAGCCAAGGACGGTCCCGGCGCAGCACTTGCCGTAGCATTCCGTGGCGGCGCCGTCATGGGCTTCACTGTGGCCGGCCTTGCTCTGCTCGGACTCATGAGCGTTTACCTCGTGTTCGTCGAATGGCTTGCCGTTGACAACGCCTTCGAGGTAATTACTGCCTTCGGTCTCGGTGCATCGTCCATCGCTCTGTTCTCTCGCGTAGGCGGCGGTATCTTTACCAAAGCCGCCGATGTCGGCGCTGACCTCGTTGGCAAAGTCGAAGCTGGCATCCCTGAAGATGACCCCCGCAACCCTGCCACCATCGCCGACAATGTCGGTGACAACGTAGGCGACGTCGCTGGCATGGGCGCCGACTTGTTCGAGTCCTACGCCGGATCAATTATCGCGCCAATCTCGCTCATTGCTTTCGCAACCGGGCTTGTCGCCGAGGACGCTGGAAACGAGAACGTCTTACCTTTCCTTGTCTTTCCAATGTTCGTTGCCTTCGTTGGCATGATCGGTTCAATCATTGGTTCGTTCACCGTAAAAGGTGGCACCTCCACTGATTCCAAGGCGCTGGCCAAAGCACTACACATGGGCACTAATGTGGCCATGGCCATCACCGTCGTCGGAGTCATTGGTGGCTCTTACTGGATATTCGGTGACGATGCGCTCTTCGCCGAGGGTAAACCTTGGGGAATAGCCATTTCCGTTATTGGCGGCCTCGTTGTGGGTTGGGCGCTTGGCAAGACCGCCGAGTACTACACGTCTGACCACTTCAAACCGGTACAGGACATTGCTCACCAGACCGAAACCGGTCCGGCCACCACCATCTTAAAAGGCATCAGCGTTGGCATGGTGTCCGTCGCTGCATCCGTCGGGCTGATCCTTATAGGTATCTTGATCGCCTACTGGGGTGGCGAACAGACCTTCGGCGAAGGCGGCATTGGTGGCCTCTACGGTATTGCTGTAGCCGCCATCGGCATGTTGGCAACCACTGGTGTGGTTGTCTCCGTTGACGCTTACGGTCCAATCGCGGACAACGCTGGCGGCATTGCCGAAATGGCCGATCTCGATCCTTCGGTGCGCGAAGTAACCGATGCGCTCGACTCGTTGGGTAACACCACAGCTGCTATGGCCAAGGGCTTCGCTGTTGGCTCAGCCGCACTCACCGCTCTTGCCCTTTTCAAGAGCTTCGAGTTCGCTGTAGCGCAAGCGGGAACTGATCTCAACCTAAACATTGGCGAAGTCGATGTATTCGTTGGCTTGTTCCTTGGCGCTGGTCTTCCATTCTTGTTTGCTGCTCTCACCATCGATGCTGTTGGTCGTGCCGCTTTCAAGATGATCGAAGAAGTGCGTCGTCAGTTCCGTGAGATCCCCGGGCTTCGCGAAGGCAAGCCCGGCGTTATTCCTGACTCGGCTCGCTGTGTGGCGATCTCCACCGAGGCCTCTCTCAAGGAAATGATCGTCCCCGGTTCGCTCGCCATCGTGGTCCCTCTAGTTGTCGGTTTTATCAGCGTGGATGCCCTCGGCGGCTTGCTTGCCGGTGCTTTGGTAACCGGTTTCGCCCTGGCCATCTTCATGTCCAACTCGGGTGGTGCTTGGGATAATGCCAAGAAGTACATCGAAGCAGGCGCCCATGGTGGCAAGGGTTCCGACGCTCACAAGGCTGCTGTGGTGGGTGACACTGTTGGTGACCCCTTCAAAGACACCTCAGGTCCAGCCATGAATATCTTGTTGAAAGTCATGACGATCGTCTCGCTCGTCTTCGCTAGCTCTTTCGTATAAGCAACAAGTCAATCTGCAAAGCGGCCCCGGATAAATTCCGGGGCCGCTTTCGTTTTCGAACTAGAAGCCAAGATGACGCAGGCAGGTATCGGTCCCATCGTCGCCCGCCACATACCCGTCAGGGCAAATGGTGTTGCGCCACGAACTATCGGCGAGATCAGCCCCGACGAACAGTGCACCGGTAAGGTCGGCCCCGTCAAAGGTAGAGCCTCTGAGGTTCGAACCCGAAAAGTCGCCCAAGGTTGCGACCACGTTGGTGAAGTTGGTGTTTGCCATATCGGCCTCCCACATCCCAACCTGATCCATGGCGGCACCCGTAAAGTCGGGCCCCTCAAATATGGCCCACACGCCGGGCAAGAAGGCCTTGGTCAAATCGGCGCCACGAAAGTCGGCGAATGACAGCTGCGAACCCGACAGATAGGCCTCGTGCAACGAGGCTTCCGCAAAACGGGCGCCATTAAAATCGCCTCGGATAAGGTCCTGTGAATCGAGGTTTTCACCTGCGAAGTCAAGTCCGGCCACAAGAACTGGGTCGTCGGGCACCGTAAGTTGAGCGAGCAGGCTGGTTTTCGCGTCGGGGCACAGTCCCGACTTCCACCCGTCCTCGTAAAGGAATGGGACCGAAAAGCTGGACCCCTCCAACGTGAGGCCACGAACCACCGCCAGATTATCACTAACGATCACTGGATCGTCCCAACCTCGGTTCGTGAAGTCGATGGGTTCGACCAACTCGTCGACCACAAATTTGTCAAGCGGGGCTTCGCACCCACTCCACGTAGAGGCAACAATCTCTGCCATTTGGTTGCGCTGGATTGCTCGGAAATATTCTTCAACGGCAACCACAAAGGTGAAGAACCGAGAGGAAGGGCCATCCGACCCAAAAACCGATGGGGGCACCGCCACGGGTGTCGGTATCACTGGGGCCGGGGCGACCGGCGGCAGCGTGATGCTGGACTCGTCGCGTAGGTCTTCGATTGCTCGGGACGAACTGGCCTGGACGAGTACTGTTGTGAGCAGGCCTAAACCAACCATTGCCAGAACAATGATGCCCGCCGGGTGTTGCCACCAATGCCGATGATCAATCGAATCCGGCTCAGTCGGGGTCATGGGTTGGCAGGTTACATCGCCGTCGAGGCGCAGTTGTTGCACTGCGTCGCTCAAAGTTGCCTACAGTCTGGCTATGACCGACACTCCCCCGCCGGAAGGCTGGTATCCCGATCCATTTGGTCGCCACCGCCAGCGGTTCTGGGATGGTGCCCGCTGGTCCTCACGGGTGACCGACGGTAGTTCCGTGGGTATCGATCAACCTGGCCTCGAGGTCGCTCCGGTCGGTGGCGTCATGTTTGAAAGGGCTGTACCAATTCAGGACGCGACGCAGCCACTGATCGCTCGAAATGTTGGGCTGCAGATTGCGTTGACATTGAGCGCAGTTTTGTTCGTCGGACTCGCGGTTTTGGCGGTCATGTCCGTTCTGTAGCAATTAGACCTAGGTCCCGAGCATTAGTGTGTCTAACTTCGTAAAGTGAATTCGATGAAGAGCGCCCGACTTCTAATTAGTGGCCTACTGGTCATTGCGGGTGTGCTCATTTCCCATGCCGCGGGTTATGGCCTAGCCGCAAGCGGAGGCACAGTTTCCGGGCACGCATATACCGACGTCTTGGGTGTCATTGTCGTTCCAGGGTCATTAGCCGTAATTGCGGGCCTCGTGGCCCGTTCGGGTCTGCGCCAACATGTGGTCCAACTAAATTGGGTGGCGATCCTGGCTGCCCAGATGATCTTGCTGGTGGCCCAAGAAACTCTCGAGGCCATCTCCAGCGGAGGTGGACTCGTATCAACTAAGGCTGTTCTGCTGGCCCTGGCGGTGCAGCCAATAGTCGCTGTCTTACTGCGACGTTTCGTCGCGACGTCACGCCAGATAGCCCAGTGGTGGCAATCGTCATCTCATGCCCGTCGGGTCTACAACACCGATTGTCTGCGCTGGAGTCCACAGCCCAGCCTGGTACCAGTGCGTTGCGCATCACTAGGTAGCCAAACCCGAAGAGGACCTCCAACTCGTCGTTGAGCCCATGTGCCCTTATCCCTATCGGCACGTTTTTACACGACTACTTTCTCGGAGAATTCCTATTTACAGATCTTTACTACGCGCTTTTATTTCAGTTCTCGCTTTTCTTATGCTCGCCACTGCGTGCGGTTCTAGCGATTCAGAGTCGCCCTCCGGCATCGCCGCGGAAATTGCAACCGATGTACCAGCAGAGTCCGTGGACGCCGACATGACCGCAGAGGACGAAATGGACAGCGACCTAATAGACAGCGACCTAATGGACATGGAGCAAGACGCGGGCCACGACCACAACGAGGTAACCGACGGGACCGAGACGCTGACTGGCGACACCTCGCTGCAGACCTATCACCTTGTGGTGGCCGATGGGGAGGTACAAACCCCCGGACGCATCACGATCGATCTTGGGTCAGTCGTACAACTCCACATTCATAGCGATGTCAGCGACGAAATCCATGTACATGGGTACGACATCCTGCGCCCGATCGAGCCAGGCGGAGAAGTCGAAATCAACTTCGTGGCTAATCTTCCAGGAGTATGGGAAACCGAGATGGAAGATTCGGGACTAGTGCTCATCGAACTAGTGGTCAGCTAATGCAAAACCGCAGGATCGTGGCAACCGCCGCATTGGTCGGTGCAACATGGATCACTATGTCGGCTCCCGCTTTTGCCCATGGGGTCGGCGAGCGCGGCGATCTCCCGCTGCCAGCTTGGCAAATGATTTGGGGTGCCGCCTTCGCGGTACTCATCTCGTTTGCCGCGGTTGGATTGTTGTGGACCGATCCGAAGCTCCATAAGGCCAACCAGGGGCATTCTGTTGGCGGCTGGACGACACCACTCTTGCGGGTCGGAGAGGCGCTGCTGCGTACGCTCGGCGTTGCCCTATGGGCCGTGGTCCTAACTGCCGGCTTGTTCGGGGTTGACAATGTTCGGACCAATATTGCTCCCATTGCGACTTTCGTCGTCTTCTGGGTCGGCGTGCAAGTGCTTTCGGTGGTCGTTGGCGATATTTGGTCCGTTCTCAACCCTTTCGACACGATCGTTCGGGTCCTTGCACGTCTGCGCCCGCCTCGCGCCGAGCACACCGACCACGCCGTCGGACGATGGGCCCCAGTTAGCCTCTTGGTGTTTTTGTGGCTTGAACTCTGTTGGCACAAAGGGTCCGAACCCCGCACCATTGGCGTAATGCTTGGTGTGTATTCCGCCATCATGATTGGTGGAGGGCTACGCCACGGACGAGGCTGGCTACACCGCAACGAAGGATTCACCGTTCTGTTTCGCCTCTTGGCTTCGCTGGCGCCGTTTCGCCGCGACGAAGACGGCTCATTAGGCTTTCGGTGGCCTTTCTCTGGGATCAGCGGAGTCCAGGGTGATCCCTCGATGATGGGTCTGATCATCGTGGTCCTTGGGGCCACCACCTTTGACGGCATGGGCGGAGTGCAGTTCTGGCTTGACATTACCGCTAACCGTTCGGGCACCAGCCTTACGGTGGTGAACACGTTGGGCATGTTGATGGCCATCGGCGGAGTCGGTTTGGTCTACATGGTTGCCTGCGAACTTGTCGGCCGGGTCACCGGCCACAACGGGGTTGATGTAGCCGAACGGTATGCGCCCACGCTTTTGCCGATTGTCTTTGCCTATGCACTGGCGCACTATTTCTCGTTGTTGGCGTTTGAGGGGCAGAACTTTTTGATCCAGATCAGTGACCCGTACGGCCGCGGGTGGGACTTATTTGGCACACAAGCTGACCCGTGGTTCGGTTCCCGTATCACTCCGATCAATTATCTTTGGATCAGCACTGCCGCGATTGCATGGGTCCAGGTGACCTCCATAGTTGTTGGACACGTTGCGGGCGTCGCCAGTGCCCACGACCGCGCCGTCGAAGACCACGATGCCGATCTGGCCATCCGGTCGCAGTATCC
>Ga0115000_10000137_pt1 | contig 63284 bp, 59 predicted proteins | sample ArcticOcean_MG_C_6_FD_89690 | JGI IMG/M metagenome (GOLD analysis project Ga0115000, IMG submission 89690) | Marine microbial communities from western Arctic Ocean - ArcticOcean_MG_CB8_128 | ecosystem: Environmental > Aquatic > Marine > Oceanic | place: Arctic Ocean: Canada Basin | collected... | reverse complement strand
CTTTTCCCGATACTAAATCAAAAGACAATTGAATATTTTCCACGGCTGTGATAGCTATACTGTTCCTGTGAACTCCGTAATCGGAACTCTCAGTTTTCGCGCAAGAAAACAAGCCCATACAAATTGCTATTCCTGAAAGTTTTAAAATATCAAAACTCATTACTTAGCTAAACTTTCAATAATGTCTTGACGAGTGATAATTCCAAAACCACTAGGTAATTTAACAGTTATGGCTGAGTTGTCTTTGTCCATCAATTTAGAAAGCTCTTCTATAGTAGCGTTTGCTTCCACTTGAGGGAAAGCAGGTCTTAAAATACTTGCAATGCTTTCGCCTTTGTTAGTAGGATTTTCGAGGACAAACTTAAAAATATCCTTTTCAGAAATTGAACCAACAATTTTATCACCATCCGTTACCGGAAGTTGCGATATATTGTGTGTGCTTAAAAGCGAAATAACGTCTGATATTTTATCCGATTTTGAAGCTGAGATGATGTTTTCACTGTTTTTTGATTTAACAATATCAAGAGCAGTTTGATCATTCTTGTCTAAGAATCCTCTTTCTCTCATCCAATCATCATTGAATATTTTTCCAATGTATCGAGATCCACTGTCGTGAAATATAACAACTACTACATCGTCCTCTTTTAGTTCGCTTTTCATTTGGATCAGCCCTTGAACAGCGCATCCACCAGAGTTTCCTACAAACATTCCTTCTTCGCGAGCCAATCTTCTGGTCATTAACATCCCCTCTTTATCGGTCACTTTTTCGAAGTGGTCAATTAATTCAAACTGTACGTTTTTAGGCAAAATATCTTCTCCAATTCCTTCCGTCAAGTAAGAGTATATCTCAGATTCGTCAAACTCACCAGTTTCGTGATATTTTTTAAATACTGAACCGTAAGTGTCAATTCCCCAAATTTTAATGTTTGGGTTCTTTTCTTTTAAATATTTAGCACATCCTGAAATTGTCCCACCCGTTCCAACTCCTACAACAAGGTGGGTAATTTTGCCCTCAGTCTGCTCCCATATTTCAGGAGCAGTGCTTTCGTAATGAGCTTTTCTGTTAGATAAGTTATGGTATTGATTAGGGTAGTATGAATTAGGTATTTCTTCGTTAAGTCTTTGAGCTACTGAGTAGTAGGAGCGAGGATCGTCAGCTGATACATTGGTTGGAGTTACAACAACTTCAGCACCAACAGCACGAAGAATGTCCATTTTTTCCTTGCTCTGCTTGTCTGGCATTGTACATATTAACTTGTATCCACGAGCGATGGCAACTAGCGCTAATCCCATCCCTGTATTTCCAGAAGTTCCTTCAATAATAGTTCCACCTGGTTTTATTAATCCAGCTGCTTCCGCATCATCAATCATTTTTACAGCCATCCTATCCTTAATAGAATTCCCAGGATTAAAGGTGTCCATTTTTGCCAAAATCAATCCAGGAAGGTCCTTCGTGATTTTGTTAATTTTGATCAATGGCGTGTTGCCAATAGTTTCTAGGATGTTATTATACCACATAAGCTTTCTATTGTATTGTGTTTAAAGGTAAGAATTAGTCAATGACAAAAACGAATAAATGATAGAAACTTAAGCTTTGTAAACCTTGCTAGCAGCTTCACATAAATCTTTTACTCTGTTTCGAACTTCTGGAGGAGAAAGTACTTCGACCCTAGAACCGTAGCTGAGGATTTTTTCATACAATTCAAAAGAAGGGACCAATTGCAAGCTTAATTCAAAATAGGTGTCAAATATGCTGATGGTCTGAGATTCGTGCAAAGTTTTAGTTTGCAAGTATCCTAATTGATTTAGTTTAAACTTCAAAAGGATATTTTGAGGTTTGGTTTTGCTTTCGGTAATTCCAAACGAGTATTTAAAAAAGTCTTCTGGGTTGAAGTCATTAATTACATCGAAAGCTAATTCAAGAACGGTTATACTCTTAATTCTGTCGAGTGCGTAAGTGATGATTTTTCCTTTCTCTTTTGAAAAACCTATGACGTACCACCTGTATTGGTACTCTTTTAATAAATATGGGTCAAGTTGCCTGGAAGTCTGTTCGTCCGAATTAAATTTTTGATAGGTCAATTCTATGCTCTGGTTCTTAGTGATACCATTGTATATATCCGCTAAAAACTCATTTCCAGGATAATCTGGATAGGAATCAAACTGTACTAGGTTTTCCAGCCTATCATCTTGAACTTCATCGGCAATATTTAGTCTGTCGAATATTTTTTCAATAGCGAATTTAAATTGCGCAAAAAGAGGTGATTCTCTAAAGTTAAAGAGGGTATTTGCTGCTAGTTTAATAGCGTCAACATCTTCGTTGTTCAGCGGGATGTTTTGAATGGTATAATCAGGGTCAGTATAATAGTATCCTTTGTTTGTTCTTGAATATTTAATTGGAGCTTCAAAGCCTAAGCTTATGTCTTCTCTCATTGCTCGTAAGTCTTTCTCAATGGTACTCATGGAGATGTGCTCACCATCTTCCGAACCAAATAAATCCTCTTCGCATTTAGCCCTTAATTTTTCAATAGTAGGGAAGGGCTGATACTTGTTTTTCAACAAGCTATCAATGATTCGGTACCTAATTAATGCGTATTTGTGAAGAGACATTTACAGACTGTTTAATCTGAAATAAATTTAAAATAAAAAGGGGAGTTCTATATCAAATAGAACTCCCCTTTTAAACAACAACAACATTTTATGTGTGCAACTAATGTTAACAATGTTCCACTCAATATCTGAATCCAATGTTTATACTGGAGATAGGTTTTTTTCGTCTGCTAGTTTTCTTAAATTAATTAGTGCGTACCTCATTCTCCCTAAAGCTGTATTGATGCTTACGTTAGAGTATACTCCAATTTCCTTAAAGCTCATGTCATAGTAAATCCTAAGTTGAATAACTTCTTTTTGCTCATCAGGCAAAAGATTGATGAGTTCTTTCACGTCTTTCTTGATTTGTATTTTTTCCATCAGTTCATCACTGTTTAAATCGTCACCACTAAGGGTGTCCAAAATGTTAAATTCAGGAGTGCTTTTGACCATTTGCATTTTTTTAGATTTTCTGAAATGATCAATCATCAAGTTATGCGCGATTCTCATGACCCAAGGTAAAAACTTACCTTCTTCATTGTATTTTCCAGCTTTTAAGGTTTTAATAACCTTTACAAAGGTGTCTTGGAAAAAATCCTCAGCACGTTGCCTATTTTTGATTGTTACCATGATGTACGAAAAAATCCTACCTCTATGTCTTGTTAATAAGACACTTAAAGCTTCTTCTTGTCCATCGATGTATGCAGATATTAATTGCTTGTCTTCTAATTTGGAATGTACCATATTACTCGTTTTATTTAATGAAATCACACCACTATTAATGATCAATTTCGGTTCGTAAAAATTAAAGAGTAAATATGTATCCTATAGGCAATTAATTATTTTGAATTTGTATTTATTGTAAGTATTGCTACTTAACTTTACGTTGAACTAAACTAATAGTTATTGTATAGATAAAACAATTAATGGTTAAAATAGTTACAATTTTAGAAATTTTAAGATTTTTTTAGACAATACGTCCTGATTTTGAGCAACATAAGTAAAAAAATAATTAATAAGAAAATTGATTTCTCCAAGTTAGATGCTAAGAAGAACATCTTAATCAAAGGTGCTCGTCAGCACAATTTAAAAAATATTGATGTAGTAATTCCAAGAAATACATTCACTGTTATCACAGGAGTTAGTGGTTCAGGGAAGTCAACATTGGCTTTTGATACACTATATGCTGAAGGACAACGAAGGTATGTTGAAAGTTTATCTTCTTATGCAAGGCAGTTTTTATCTCGTTTAGACAAACCAGAGGTTGATTTTATCAAAGGTATTTCACCAGCTATTGCTATTGAACAAAAGGTAATTTCAAAGAATTCAAGGTCTAGTGTAGGCACTATAACTGAAGTTTATGATTTTTTGAAGGTGCTTTTTGCCCGCTTAGGTAAAATTGTTTCACCTGTTACAGGGAATGAAGTTGTTGTTGAGTCAATTGATGATATTGTCAAGAAGTTAGTTCAATATAAAGGTGAGAAAGCGATTGTATATGTACCTGCAAAATTTTTAGCTGATAGGGAGATAGATGAGCTTATTGCTGAAGGGTACTCAAGAGGAAGAAAAGACGGTGAATTCTGCACTTTGGAATTACTCAAGAAAAAGGATAAAGGAACATTTGATTTGATTATTGATCGAATTAAGGTTTCTACTGACGATGACGCTATTACTGCCGTTAAGGATAGTATAGAGGATGTCTATTTAATGACCGAAGGGTATTGCTCAATAGACGTCATGAAAAAAGAGGAAGTAATTACTTTAAATTTTTCTGAGCACATTGAGGAAGACGGCCTTCTATTTGAAGAACCTCATGTGAATTTATTTAATCACAACAGTCCAACTGGAGCCTGTCCAACGTGCGAGGGATTCGGTCAAACATTAGGAATTAGTGAAACATTGGTAGTGCCGGACGTTACTAAGTCGGTTTACGAAGGAGCTGTAGCATGCTGGAATACACCCAACCAACTAAAATGGAAGGACAACTTTATGAAAGCATCTGCTGAACTTGGATTTCCAATTCACCGCGCATATCATGAGTTAGATAAGATTCACAAGGATCTCTTGTGGAAAGGCGGAAAAGACGTAAAGGGAATTGATGCTTTTTTTGCTCACAAGCAGATGAAGATATACAAGATCCAGAACAGGGTGCTCATGTCCAAGTATAAAGGACGAGCATTATGTCCTGAATGTGGTGGTGCTAAGTTGAGAAAGGAAGCGCTTTACATTAAAATTGACGGCGATACCATTGCTGATGTTGCTAGTATGAGTATTAAACAAACCCACAACTGGATTTCGAATCTTGATTTTAAAGGAGACGATTTTAAAATAGCAGAAAGACTGTTAGCTGAAATAAGTAACAGACTTGAGTTTTTAATTAATGTGGGTGTTCCATACATTACTTTAGACAGGGCAGCAAATACTTTAAGTGGAGGAGAAAGTCAGAGAATTAATTTAGCAAGCTCCTTGGGATCTTCCTTGGTAGGGGCATTGTATGTTTTGGATGAGCCTTCAATAGGGCTTCACCCTAAAGACACTGAAAAGTTAATATCGGTGCTGAAAAAGTTGAACCAATTAGGGAATACTGTGGTGGTTGTTGAGCATGATGAGGACATTATTCGGTCAGCTTCCTATTTGATCGATATAGGTCCTTTGGCAGGAAGTATGGGTGGTGAGCTTGTGTTTCAAGGAAAGGTAGCTGATATGCTTTCTAAAGATTCATTGACGTCAAAGTACTTAAGTGGGGAACTTAATGTTGGTAAAAAAGGTAAGGGAATTACTTCAAACAAGAAGATCACACTGAAGAATGCGTTATTGAATAATTTAAAAATAAAGGAAGTCACTTTCCCTCTAAATACTTTAACGGTAATCATGGGGATGAGTGGCTCTGGGAAATCAACCTTACTATTAGAAGAGCTCGTTCCAGAAGTAAGATCACATTTAAATTCAGGATTAACCTCAAAATTAAGTGGTGATTTGGAATTGATTCAAAACTTGGAGTATGTTAATCAGAATCCAATAGGAAGGTCGTCAAGATCAAACCCAGTTACTTACATCAAAGCATATGATGACATAAGAGCATTGTTTGCCTCACAGCCAATGTCGAAATTGAGAGGATACAAGCCAGGCTTCTTTTCGTTGAATGTTCCAGGCGGAAGGTGCGAAAATTGTCAAGGGGAAGGTCAGGTAACTGTAGAAATGCAGTTTATGGCTGATTTGAAAATTAAGTGTACAGAATGCGAGGGTAAAAAATTCAAGGACGAAATACTGGAGGTAAAATATCAGGGATTAAGTATTGGTGACTTACTGTCTTTGACTGTTGAAGATGCAATCACAGTTTTTGAATCGGTGTCTCCTGTAAAAAAGTCAGGTTTTGAGGCTAAGATAATTGCTAAAATGAACCCTTTGAAAGCTGTTGGATTGTCCTATGTTAAATTGGGTCAGGCATCGAGTACTTTAAGTGGGGGTGAGGCTCAACGAGTAAAGTTGGCTTTTTTTCTTATTAAAGGAAACGTACAGAAAAATACACTTTTCATATTTGATGAACCAACAACAGGTTTACATTTTCACGATGTAAATCAATTGTTAAAATCCTTTACCGAATTAATTGACTTAGGGCACACCGTTTTTGTAATCGAACATAACATGGATGTTGCAAAATGCGCTGACCACTTAATTGAACTAGGGCCAGAAGGAGGAGATAAAGGAGGAGAGATTACCTATGAAGGTAGTCCGGATAAATACTTTACTAGTAAATAGCCTTTTTGAGTATCATATTGGCTAATCCAGACTCTATTAGTGATTAATAGTCGTCGGATAACAATGATCAAGTTGGCGTAAAACCTGGTACTTTTCGGTCATTTTACGATTAGAACTTTGAAGAGCATGTTGTATATAAGTCTTGTAGATTTACACCAGTCTCGATCATTGTTATCCATTATTTTTCAACGACTATTTATAGTTTATTCTTTATTTACTATTACTTAACGTAAAGTTTCTTTGTTCCTAAATCAGTTCTTACAACATATACTCCAGTAGTTAATCCTGCTATGTTTACGGTTGACGTATTTGATTCTGATAATAGTAATTGTCCCAAACTGTTGAATACTTGAACGCTTGCTAATTGTGTAGAAAAGTTCAGTTGATCACCAGAATTTGGATTTGGATACATCGTGAAATCATTGATAACATTAGTGTTCACCGATTGTGCCGTTCCAGTTCCTATTTTTACATAGTTAACACTAACTGATACATCAGTAATTGGCTCTGGCTCCCAAGCATTTGTTTCTGGCTGGGTAGCGTTTACAAACGTCAAGTCAAGTCCAACCACTTTAGAATAATCAAAAGTTTGTGTATATACTGGCCCTGGCCATGCTTTGTAATAACCTCCTGTGAAGTCACCAGAAAGAATTTTTGTTTCTCCAGGAGCGATTGAAGTCAAAGCATAGTTCGCTTTGCTACTGTTTGCGTTAAGTACATTCTTAGATTCATCGCTTAATGAAACGTTGAAATAAACACTTACCGTTGATGAATTATTAGTTACTTCAATTTCAAATGTTGCGTTGTTAGAAAGGTCAAGTTTAGTTGAGACTCCCATTGGTTGCCAACATTTGTTTCCTTGAGTCACAACGACATCCATTTTTCCACTACCGCTTCTTGTAATAGCTGTTTTATGATCTAAAAAACATTGATCAGTATTTGTTGGAGCGTTTGGATCAACCCCAGTAGCTGATTTTCCCCACCAAAAACCACCATCTGGATTTAAAGTATCAGTTGGATTAGGATCAGTATAAACAACTGTTGTTGCGAAATCGTCATACAATGAAGTAGCGGTGTACCCCGGAGTTTGAGCTGTTGCTGAAAGTGTTACAGCACATAATGATAAAATAGTAAATGTTCTTTTCATGTCAATTGAATTATTAGTTAGTAAAAAATTGTTGACACAAACCTAGTTGTAAATATTAGTGATCACAAGAAATGACCACTGACGAAACACATCCTAAGTGAAAATTATATTTACGAATAATCCATTAAAGTATTGACTTAGAGGTAGTTATTTTGAAATAACCCCGGAGCCAATAAGTTGATCATCTTGGTACCAAGCAGCAAATTGACCAGCAGCTATGCTTTTTTGAGGCTCATCAAAAATGAGGTACATGCCATCTTCTTTTTGATGCAATGATACTTTTGTTAAGGGTTGACGGTACCTGATTCTCGCCATGTAATTTGCATTTTCTCCAACGGAAAGTTTCAGGTGATCTTGCAACCAGTGCGTTTCACCATTTTCAATCAATAAACCTTTTCGAAGTAATCCTGGATGTTGTTTTCCTTCACCAACATATAAAATGTTTTCATCTACATCAGTAGCAATTACAAACAAAGGTTCGGTTTTACCGCCAACACCAATTCCTTTTCGTTGTCCAATAGTGAAATAGTGTGCCCCATTGTGAGTTCCCACAACTTTTCCATCCGTTCTTTTGTACTTGTATGGTCGTGACTTTTCGTCCACTGTATTTTGGACGGAGTTGTATTCTGTAAAATCGGAAGGTAGTTCAACTATATCGCCTTTTTTTGCTGCAAGTTTTTGTTGTAAAAACTCAGGTAAATGAACCTTCCCTATAAAACATAAACCTTGAGAATCCTTTTTATCGGCGGTAATGAATCCTTGCTCAGCGGCAATTCTTCTCACTTCGCTTTTTTGTAATTCTCCAATAGGAAATAGGGCTTTTGATAACTGTTGCTGATTGAGTTGACATAAGAAGTAGCTTTGATCTTTTCCTTTGTCTAAACCCGACAGCAACTGATGTTGATCTTCTCCATTAAGTACGGTTGTTAATTTACGGCAATAGTGACCAGTTGCAACATATTCAGCTCCTAATTCAAGAGCCTTGTCCAAGAAAACGTCAAATTTAATTTCACGGTTACACAGGATATCTGGATTAGGAGTTCTTCCTTTCTTGTACTCAGCGAACATGTAATCAATGATTCGCTCTTTGTATAAAACAGAAAAGTCAATGACTTGAAAAGGAATGTTTAGTTTTTCAGCTACCAACAATGCATCAGTGCTGTCTTCAACCCAAGGGCACTCAGCTTCCAGGGTGACTGATGCATCGTCCCAATTCCTCATGAACAAGGCAATCACTTCGTGACCTTGCTCAACTAGCAGGTGAGCAGCAACACTTGAATCAACCCCTCCGCTTAAACCGACTACTATTTTTGCCATTTCAAGTAGGTTTAAGTTGATTTATGTTGATAAACTTTCTCTAAAAACTTGGAGTTTTTTCGAACTTCACCTAATACAATCTTCACAACACTCCATGCTGGAATAGCTATTATTAAACCTACTATTCCCCAAAGGTTTCCAAATACCATAACGATCAAGAAAATTTCCAATGGATGTGCATTAACGCTTTTACCATAGATGTAAGGTTGAAATAAAATGTTATCAAGCAATTGAACGGCAATGAAAACAGCAAACGATTTACCAAGTAAAGTAAAAATGGTATGGATGCATTCTGGGGTGGCAGAGCAGTAGGTAAAGCTAATGATAGTAAGACCGAAGGCAATGCCGATAAGAGGCCCTATGTATGGTATTACATTAAATATAGCGGCAACAATAGCAATGATGATAAAGTACTTTACATCTACGAAATACAATCCTACGCTTAAGCAAATGAAAACTGCCAATACCTCTACGCATATTCCTATAAAGTACCGAGTGAGTTTAGTTTTAATTTGAGGCAAAATACTAGGCGCTTCATCACGGTATCTGCTAGGTATAATTGTTTTTGATTTTTCAAAAAACATCTTCCCATCTTTCAGTAAAAAGAAAGTAATGAATGAAAGGGCAAAAAAGTACATCAGGAAATTCCCTGTAATACTACTAATAGCATTGATCCAGTGAGAAAAGCTTGTGAAATTTACAACGCTAACTATTTTTTCTCGGCTGTATTCCTCAACAGAAAATTGTTTGTTAGTGTATTCAAAAATAAGTCCTTCTACTGTGTTAATGGGACCTTGGGCACGTGCTAGTAATTCGTTAGGATTAATGTCAGCAAAGTATTGCGCTTCTTGACTAATTAAAGGAAGTACGACTAACACAGCTACTGTAACAACTGTATAGAAACTCAAAAGAGTTAAAAAGGAAGCCAGGCCTTTTCCAATTTGGAATTTTTTGAATTTTACTTTCTGAAAAAGTTTAACCAGGGGAGAGCCTATGATAGCAAAAACAGAACTTATAGCAACGTACACTAATATGCTCCTGAACAAGAAAAAAAGCAATGCAAATAATAAAGCCGTAAACGCTGCTATTAATATTTCATTCTTGTTCATAATGTAATGTATAAAGTGTTTGACAAAAATAACAATTAAGCTGAATTCAAAGCTTCCCAAATCAAATTTGATTCGTAACCCTTATTAAATAAGAAGTTGGCAATTTTTTTCTTATTTATTGGTGAAGTACAGTTTCCTAGCTGCTTACCTTTTTTGGCGATCAACTTATCAATAGTATTTAAGTAGTCACCTTCGTTGATTTCCAACATCCCCTTCTTTAAACAAAAATCAGAAATTTTCCTCTGTTTAAGTTCCATCAAGATCTTTTGTCTGCCCCAGTCCTTATAATAAAATTTGCCACGAGCATAGCTGGTGGCAAATCTTTCTTCATTCAAAAAATTATCCGTTATTAAATCGGATATTATACTTTCAATTGACTCGTGTGGGGCACCAATGTCATACAGCTTACTTCTAACTTCCTGCTGGCATCTGTCTTGGTAGGCGCAATATTTCATAGCCTTTTTGAAGGCTTCACCGTGAGTCACTTTATAAATTTAATTCTTGTCCTTTCATGTTGTAAATATGATGCTCAAGGATGTCATTGTCATACAATGCCAGGATCTCAATTTTAACACCATATTTCTTTTGCCACTTGTACCTTAAAGAAAACAGTCCCTTTGTCATATAGGCGGCTAAGAAAGGATGTAATCCAATACTTACTTTTTTTGCTTTGGCTTTATCGATCATTGAAATTTTACTTTCTAATATATCAATGTGATTGATAGTAGCTTCAACTTTTCCACTTCCCTGACAAGAAGGACATTCTTCCGTGTTGACCATCTTAGTAACAGGTCGAACTCTTTGACGAGTAATTTCAATCAGTCCAAATTTACTAGGAGGAGTAACACTGTGCTTAGCACGGTCATCCTTCATAAATTCTTTCATTTTTTGAAACAGGAGTTTTCTGTTCGCAGCACTTTTCATGTCAATGAAATCCACTACGATAATACCTCCCATATCTCTTAGTCGAAGTTGTCTTGCTATTTCTTCAGCTGAATCAATATTTACTGCTAATGCATTTTCCTCTTGGCTCTTACCTTTTTGACTTCGGTTTCCACTGTTTACATCGATAACGTGACAAGCTTCTGTGTGCTCAATTACAAGGTAAATACCATTAGATAAAGTAGCTGTTTTTCCAAATGAATTCTTAATCTGTTTGGAAACTTTATTTTGTTCGAATATTGGCAATTTACCATCGTAATATTCAACAATCTTAGCCTTTTCAGGAGCAACTTGAACCAAGTAATCTTTGATCTCGTCGTATAAAACTGGATCGTCAACCGCAATCCTTTCAAAAGAGTTATTTACGATATCTCTTACAATAGTTGAAGTTCTGCTTAACTCACCAAGAACACGGTCCTTAGGTTTTGCAGATTTCAAGTTACCATATAAAACTTTCCACTTTTTAAGAAGATCTTTTAAATCAGCTTCTAATTCAGAAGCTTTTTGATCCACCGCGTTAGTTCTAACGATCACACCAAAGTTCTTTGGTTTGATACCTCTCATTAATTTTTTAAGACGTTCCTTTTCTTTGATTCTTGGGATTTTCTGTGAAATAGAAACTCTGTCTGAAAAAGGAACGAGTACTAAGAATCTTCCTGCTAAAGATATTTCTGTTCCGATTCTTGGACCTTTAGTGGAAATTGGTTCTTTGGCAACTTGTACCACCAATTCCTGTCCGCTTTTAACTAAAGTATCAATTTGACCTTCTTTACTTATGTCTTGATCCCTTTTGAAATACAAAAGGTTAGACGTTTTTTCTTTGCCTGTTCTGACGTTGTTAACAAACTTACTTAAAGATTTAAACTGAGGTCCTAAATCGAAGTAATGTAAGAAGGCGTCTTTTTCGTATCCTACATCAACAAATGCTGCGTTCAATCCAGGAAGCACTTTTCTTACCTTTCCTAGGTAAATGTCTCCTACAACATATTTAGTATTCTTTGGCTCCTTTTGAAGCTCTACAAGTTTTTTATCTTTTAATAAAGCAATTACAACATCAGACGGCGTAGAACTAATTATTAATTCGTGCACGCTATTCTGATTAAATGTGAAAAGTACTTGCAATAAATAATTGCAGCACTCCGTGATTGAAGTTCCTAAGTCACCTTGGGATTCATTTAATAAAACAAGTTGTGAGGTATTGCTGTATTAAAACACCTTTGGTTGCCTGACTTCCGCAACGCAATGACCTAGGTTAGCTTAAACACGCAAACTCAAAGTCTTGTGAACTTTGAGTCTGTGTGCATTAAGAAGTTATTTATTTCTTCTTTTTGTGTCTGTTTTTTCTAAGACGCTTCTTCCTTTTGTGGGTAGCCATCTTATGTCTTTTTCTCTTTTTTCCGCTTGGCATAGCTTTAATTTGTTAGTTTATATCTAGTTTCTTTAATTTCTTAATTCTTGCTCTAACGTCCTCAATAATAATTGAATCGGTGTTAAAGTTAATAAAAGTTTGATAAGCATTCACTGCTTTATCGTTGTTCTTATTCTTTTCGTAGGCTTGTGCAAGCATAAACCAATATTGTGCAGCTTCTGGATTTAACTCAATTAGCTTTACAAACCTCGGAATAGCTTTATCAAACTGTCCGCTTTTTATCGACAAGTCCCCTAAGTAAAAAAGGGCTTCCTGATTTTCTGGATCATCAGCTACTACATCTTTTAGCATCATAATCCCTTTCATTGGAGCACCACCTTCTTCAAGTATCTTTAGGGCCTTTTGAATTTTTTCTCCGTTAGTCAAATTAGCGTTTTCTTCAGTTTTTTCTTCAACTTGAATGTTACGATAATCTGCGTTTGGAGTTGGTAAAATATATAAAAGAACAAGTGCTGAAAGGCTACTGACAATTAATATTACTTGTTTCCAGCCCATCAATAAATACTATTTAACTTTACTTTTAACTCTTTCAGTAAATGTCTTTGCTGGTTTAAAAGAAGGTACGTTATGAGCTGGTATGATGATAGTAGTATTTTTCGAAATATTTCTACCAGTTTTTTCAGCTCTCTTTTTCACTACAAAACTTCCGAATCCTCTCAAGTAAACATTTTCACCTTCGGTCAATGATACTTTGATTGATTTCATGAATGCTTCAACAGTTGCTTGCACTGCTACTTTTTCAATGCCTGTTTTGTCAGAAATTTGACTAACGATGTCTGCTTTTGTCATATGATGTAAATTATATTTTTCTCGTTTTCAGGCTGCAAATTTAGATTAATAAAATTGATAAGAAAAACTTTAGCAGCAAATTTTTTACGGAAATTGCTTGTCTTCAAAAAATAACGATATTTTCGACCTCGATTTTGTTTTCGACTTGAAAATAAATTTTTGTAGAAATTGAAAAGTGTTTTCATGAAAGGATTCTCTAAAATATTAATTGAGTGGTATAATCTACACAAAAGGGATTTGCCTTGGAGGCACACTAGAGCTCCATATAAAGTGTGGCTTTCAGAAATTATGCTGCAGCAAACGCGCGTAGAACAAGGGTTACCTTATTACAACAAGTTTGTGAAATTGTTTCCTACCGTTTTTGATTTAGCCGAAGCATCTGAAGAACAGGTACTCAACGCATGGAAAGGCTTAGGATATTATTCACGAGCTAGAAGGCTTCATGCTACAGCGAAAAAAGTGGTCCTGGAAAATGCGGGGGGATTTCCAAATTCATTTTTGGAACTACAAAAACTTCCAGGCGTTGGGGAATATACAGCTGCAGCTATAGCAAGTTTCTGTTATAAAGAGTCAGTGCCAGTTGTTGATGGAAATGTATTTAGGGTTTTGTCAAGGTTTTTTAATATTGCTGACCCTATTGATTTAGGAAAAAGCAAAAAAATATTTTTTGAGTTAGCCTCTGAATTAATTGATAAGAAACAACCAGATGTTTTTAACCAGGCAATAATGGAGTTTGGAGCTCTGCAATGTGTTCCTAAAAAAGTAGCTTGTGAAAACTGCCCTTTGGTTTTTAATTGCGAAGCGTTTGAATTGAAAAAAGTACATGAATTGCCAGTTAAGGTCAAAAAAATAAAGAGACGATCGAGGTATTTTACTTATTTGGTGGTTCGTAAGGAAGATAAGTACTTGACTTCTAAAAGAGGGGAGAATGGTATATGGGCTAATATGTATGAGTTTCCATTGATCGAAACTACGGGACAAGTTCTGAATCTTATTCAACTTGAAGAATCAAAGATAAATGATTTGCCATTTGATTTTAAAGTAATATCTACTGCGGATTATTCAAAACATGTACTTACTCATCAGGATATATTTTATACTTTTTGGCAGGTGGAATCTAAGGAGGTATTTATTGATAATTTCAATTTTCGAGACAAGACTGAGTTGAATGAAATGCCTTTCCCTAAATTGTTAGAAAATTTCATTTTAAATCTTTAGAAGTATTCATATCTTAGTGTCTTTGTAATCAGATAAGAAAAAATTATGGCAGGAGTTAACAAAGTTATTTTAGTTGGAAATATTGGTAAAGACCCAGAGGTACGATATTTAGATGGAGGAGTAGCGGTTGCTAATTTCCCATTGGCGACATCTGAAACTTATAAAGACAAAACTGGAGGTAGGGTTGAGCAAACGGAATGGCATAACATTGTGCTATGGAGAGGATTAGCTGAGATTACTGAGAAGTACTTAAAAAAAGGAAGTCAAGTGTACGTCGAAGGGAAAATTAGAACAAGAACTTGGGACGACAAAGACGGGATTAAGAGGTATACTACTGAGATAGTTGCAGACAACATGACCATGTTAGGGGGTCGAAGAGATAGTGGCGCTGGACAAGCACCAGTTAGAGGGCAAGGAGCTGAAACTCCAAAAACATCTTCACCTTCTGCCTCGACGGAGTCCAATGATTTACCATTTTAAATGCAAATTAATTGCTAAATAATTTCAAACTTAAATTGTTTCAAAACAATAGTCTTTAATGCCTGAGGGTGATATTATAAATTTAGATTTTGTTCCCTTGATAGCAATGCTAATCACGATGGCTGTGCTTCTAGTGATGTCTGCTTTTATTTCAGCATCTGAGGTCGCTTTTTTTTCCTTGAAAAAATCTCAAATTCAAGATTTAATCGACCATAAAAATAAGGCAGGGAAAATAGCCGCTGAATTGGTTCATAACCCTAAAAGATTACTGACTACTATTCTGATATTTAATAATACTATCAACATTGGATTTATATTATTGTCGTACGAGTTTTTTGATAGGATTTTTCCTGGTGAGTCAAATGAAAGTTTCGTTGTAGGAATTCAGTTAATTGCTGTTACTCCGCTGTTGTTACTATTTGGAGAAATTATCCCTAAAATATATGCAACAAAAAAAGGGTTAAAGACTATCCTTTTTATGGCTAGACCAATTAAGTACTTAAGCGTTGTTTTTTATGTTTTTTCAAAGGCGTTGATTTCAATATCAAGTTTATTTGATAATGTATTCAAGGAAGAGAAAAGGAGCATTTCAGTAGCTGAATTGTCTAAAGTTCATGACATTGTTGAAAATCATCAAGCGAGTGAGGAAGAGCAAAAGATGCTAGATGGAATTTTGGAATTCGGAAGTACAGATGTGAAAATGGTAATGAAACCAAGGGTAGACGTTTCCGCTATTGACACCAAACAGAATTACGATGAAGTGAAAGAGTTTATTCTGACCAGTGGATATTCTAGAATTCCCATATACGAGAATAGTTTTGACGAAATAAAAGGAGTGTTATACGTAAAGGATTTGTTGCCTCATTTGACAAAAGGCAATGATTTTGCATGGCAGTTAATTATCAGACAGCCATTTTTTGTACCTGAAAACAAGAAGCTAGATGATTTATTAATTGCATTTCAAGAAAAGAAAATTCACCTTGCCATTGTGATTGATGAATATGGGGGGACATCTGGTATTGTAACAATGGAAGATGTCCTGGAAGAAATCATTGGAGATATCAGGAATGAGTTTGATGATGAGAAACTACAGTATTCGAAATTAGATGATAACACTTATGTGTTGGATGGCAAAATTCAATTGAAGGATTTGTATCGCGTACTTGAAATAGAAGGAGAGGATTTTGATTTAGAAAAAGGTGATTCAGATACTTTAGCAGGGTTCATTTTGGAGCAAAAAGGTGATTTTCCTTCAGCAGGAGAAAAAATCGTTTTCAAGAACTACACTTTTACCGTGGAGGCGATGGATAAGAAAAGAATTAATCGAGTTAAAATGGTGATAGAACAATGAAAAAGATCCTTACGAAAATTAGTGTCTTTGGATTATTCATCGCATTCTTTGGTGGAATGGTTTCTTGTGAGGATGTGGTTCAGCCGAAACCATCTGGATATTATAGGATTGACTTACCGGATCGTGAGTTCAAACAATGGAGAGAGTCTTGTCCATTTGAGTTTAAAGTGTCCAACCAAGCTGTTGTAACTAAGAGTAATAAAGTAAAATCCTATTGTTATTACGACCTTACTTATCCAAATTTCAATGCCACATTGTACTTGTCCTACTTGCCGGTTAAAAATAATTTAAAATCATTAGTAGATCAGGAATTCACCATGAGGGAGAAACATAATGCGTTTTCTACCGGCACTAACGAAAGGCTGTTCCGAGATTTAGAGCATAAAGTAAGTGCAATGATATTTGATGTCAAAGGAGTTAAAGCTGCAACGCCTTTACAGTTTTTTGTAACTGACAGTGTCAATCATTTTTTTAGAGGAGCCTTGTACTTTTACAATTCACCAAACAATGATTCACTTGCACCGGTAATAGAATATATCCGGCAAGACATTGATACTTTGATTTCTTCTTTTAGATGGAAGGACTAAACTTCAACTGAAGGATCTCCTATTAAGAATGGTATTCGATAAGTTTTGCGATTGGTGCTTTAATAACTAATCCAACTGATGCATTGTGCTTTTTAGCAACTTCTTGCAGTACATCTTTAAAGTAAAATGCAATTGATCCTATAAAGTTTACTGGAATCTTTTGATAGCTATCGTACTTGTGAATGTGTCTTTTGAAAAATTCATCAAAACTATCGAGAATGATTTGCTTAATTACTTTGTTCTCTTTGTTTTCAATTAAAAACTTAGCGAAAGTTGCTAAAAATGAATTAGGTGCGGGGTGAGCATAAATATCATCCAGCAACATATCTCTAGAAATATTATAAGTTCTTTCCAGTTTTTGAGCCATGTCTTTAGGTAGTTCATTGTAAAAGTAGCACTTGATCAATTCTTTCCCCATGTGACTACCTGAGCCTTCATCTCCTAATAAAAAACCTAAACTTGGATTGTTAGCTATAACGTAAGTTCCATCATACATACAAGTGTTTGAACCAGTACCTAAAATACAAGCTATTCCTGGTGTTTTACCGCACAAGGCTCTTGCCGAGGCAAGTAAATCATGTTCAACTTCGATGATAGTATTTGGAAATTGCACCTTGATTGCATCTTCAACAGATTTGCATTTTTCATCATTACTGCAACCAGCACCGTAAAAGTATAAATCTGTGACATCGTCAAGATCATAGCCTTCAAAATCCTCGTTTAAAATCTCGGTGATTTGGGCGGTTGAATAGAAGTAAGGATTAAATCCTCTAGTTTGAACGTTTTTAACAACAGTGGATCCGTCGGTAAAACTCCAATCTGTTTTTGTAGAGCCCATGTCAGCAATTACAATCATAATTTATCTGTTATCTTGTTAAAGAGATGGTAAAGTACATAAACTTCCAATTGTAAACAAAATGTCGTTAAAAAATCAGAAAGATTAATCTATTAGATGTCTTTCATCGCATTATTTTTAAAATGCTTTGCTACCTTAGTATTTATGACTTTATTTCAAAAAATTAAGAGGTTTAACCCTTTTCTATTGTTGCTAATTGTTTTGTGTTTTGGGGCATGCGGCATGATGGTTTCTAGTTCTGAAAACACAGGGAAAGATGTCAAAACAGGTGATTTAATTGCAAAACTTGTTAGCAATACTCATTATAACCAATTGGAAATAAATGATGAGTTCTCTAAAAATGCTTTTGATGCAATGTTGGACTTTAGTGATCCAAACAAAAGATTCTTTATCCAAAAGGACATTGATGCTTTAAAAAAGCATGAATTGTTAGTGGATGATTATTTTATACAAAGCAATTTATCTTTTTTTAATGACTTCTTTCCTCTGATCGAAAAGCGTGAGGAAAAAGTTAAGAAACTTGTTTTAAAAATTCTTGAGAATCCGATTGAGTTTTCGAAGTTGACAGATGTTCAAACAAATGCCGATTCATTAGATTATTGTAAATCAGAGAAACAATTAAAGGAAAGGTGGCGTAAAAACTTGGCTTTCATGGTTAACGATAAACTATATTATTTGGAGAAAAAGCAATTAGCGGACACGTTAAGCTCTGATAGTGTAAAAGTCATTAAGACAATGGCAGAGTTAGAAATTCAGGCGAGAGAACAAATATTAAAAAGACATAAAGAATGGTTTAAACGACTTTCCAAACTTGAGAGAGATGATAGGTTGTCAAACTATTTCAATGCACTACTTTCAATTTATTGCCCACACACCAAGTTTTACCCACCTAAAGACAAAGAGGATTTTGACATAGGATTCAGTGGTAAGTTAGAAGGTATTGGCGCTACATTGTCCATGAGAGATGGGTACATTAAAGTAGAAAAAATTGTAGCTGGAAGTGCAAGTTGGAAAGCTGGTGACTTAAAAGCTGGTGACTTGATTTTGGAAGTAGCTCAAGCTGATGCAGCACCGGTTGATGTTTATGACATGAGATTAGACAAAGCAGTAAGGTTAATAAGAGGTCCAAAAGGTACAGAAGTAAGGCTTACTATAAAGAAGGTGTCAGGAGAGGTAGAGGTTATTTCTATCATTCGTGATTTAGTTGTGATTGAAGAAACCTATGCAAAGTCTGTCCTTATCAGTGATTCTGCTTCTAGCGATGTATTTGGGTACATTCATTTAGCTAGTTTTTATGCGGATTTTAACAACAGAAACGGAAGGCGTTGTTCTAAGGATGTACTTAAAGAGTTAAGGGCTTTAAAAAAGCACAATGTAAAAGCTGTAATCTTGGATTTAAGAAACAACGGTGGAGGTTCACTTACCGACGCAATAGAAATGGCAGGGTATTTCATAAAATCTGGTCCGGTAGTGCAAGTTGATGGTGTGGGTGAAGATCCTAAAGTGTATTCAGATGTTAATCCATTAACTCAATTCGAAGGAGGACTAATTGTTATGGTTAATGAATTCAGCGCTTCAGCATCTGAAATTTTTGCGGCAGCAATTCAGGACTATAAACGAGGAATAATAATTGGTACAAATACTTATGGTAAAGGTACGGTTCAGCGTTTTTATCCTTTGAAACAAGTCGCGAAAGCATACGATATAGATATACAAGGGCAAGAGATTGGTGAGGTTAAAGAAACAATTGCAAAATTCTTTAGAATTAATGGTGGTGCAACTCAATTGAGAGGAGTGGCTCCTGATGTTTTATTACCCGAGGCATACATGTACTTGGACATGGGGGAAGGGAGCAATGAATATGCATTGGAATGGAAGGCTATTCCAAAAGCTAAGTATGAGACATTTACTTTTGGGTATAGTATTAAAGATATTGCATTAGAGGCTCAGCAACGAATTGATACCACTATGTATTTTAAACAAGTAGATGCAAGTGCTAAAATATTAAAAGCTGGTAGAGACCGTTCTTCTTACTCTTTAGACTTTGAAAGTTACAAGAAAGCGAAGAAGAAAAGAGAAGGAATTGTGATTGCAAATGAACCTGATAAACAAGAAATTTCTGATTGGAAAATATCATTTCATTCTACCGATTTGTCTACTTTTGAAAAGGATTCAATATCTTCAGATAGGATGAATAAGTTCAAAGACAACATTAAAAACGATATGTACATTCGTGAAGCACTTCGTATTGGAGCCGGGATGTAACACCCACTAAATAAAATTATTCAATAACACTTAAGCGGCGATGTCAACATCTGCTGCTTTTTTGTTTAAAAGTATTGAATTCAATTTTTCATTAACGCCAATTATTTCGCCAACTTTGAGATGCTTGATTTAATGTAAATCAAGTTATCTAAAGCCTCTGAAATAAATGAAGATTTGCATTGCCGAAAAACCAAGTGTTGCAGGAGAAATCGCAAAGATTATCGGAGCAACAACTCGTAAGCAAGGATACTTTGAGGGGAACGGATATCAAGTAACCTGGACCTTTGGTCATTTTTGTACCTTAAAAGAGCCTGGAGACTATTCTGAAAAATATTTGAAGTGGGATTTGTATTCACTTCCAGTTTTACCTGAAGAATTTCAAATTAAATTAATAGAAGACCCAGGTGTTCAGAATCAGTTCAGGATCATTGAACAATTAATGAAAGGAGCTACTGAGGTAATAAACTGTGGTGATGCAGGTCAAGAAGGGGAGCTTATTCAGAGGTGGGTATTAGAACACGCGAACTGTAAAGCTCCTATCAAAAGACTTTGGATTTCGTCTTTAACAACTGAAGCAATTAAAGAGGGGTTTAAAAACCTGATGAAGTCGGAAGATTTTGATTCATTGTTTGAGGCCGGTAAATGTCGCGCTATTGGTGATTGGTTGTATGGAATAAATGCAACTAGGTTATTTACTCTTAAGCACGCTAAAAATAAACAAGTATTAAGTGTTGGCCGCGTTCAAACACCAACGTTAGCACTTATAGTAAAACGTCATTTTGAAATTAAAAACTTTGTACCGAAAGTATACTATGAATTAAAAACAAAATATAGGGATACTGTTTTTACTTATGGCAAAGGAAAGTTTGAAAGTAAAAATCAAGGTGCAAAAGCTTTAGAACATATTAAGCAAAGTGATTTGGTCATTAAATCGATTGCTGTTAAAAAGGGGAAGGAGCATCCTCCAAATTTATTTGACTTGACTTCATTACAAGTTGAAGCAAACAATAAGTTTGGTTGGAGTGCAGACACTACATTGAAGAATATTCAAAATTTATATGAAAAGAAGCTAGTCACGTACCCTAGGGTAGATACTGTTTTTTTACCCAATGATCAGTATCCCAAGATCAAAGGAATATTTAATGGATTAAAGGATTATTACGATTTACTTGCTCCATTAAAAGGGAAGAAAATCAAAAAGTCTAATAAAGTATTTAATGATAAAAAAGTAACTGATCACCATGCAATTATTCCAACAGGGATGCACGCTAACAATATAGGTGGTGATGAGGAGAAATTGTACAAGCTGATCACTTTAAAGTTCATTGCAGCATTCTATCCAGAATGTTTGGTGTCGAACAGTACTGTCACTGCTGAGGTGGGAAAATTAAGTTTTAAAGCAACGGGGCGTCAAATTCTAGATTTAGGATGGCGTGCTGTTTACAGTACAGAAAAGAAGGAAGAAGAGAAAAGCAGTAAAGGTATATTGCCAAATTTTGAAAAAGGTGAGTCTGGACCACATGAGCCGCTATTTGAGGAGAAATTCACTAATCCTCCTAAGGAATACACAGAAGCTACTTTGCTTAGAGCGATGGAAACTGCAGGTAAAGCTGCTGGTGATGATGAACTCCAGCAATTGATGAAGGAAAATGGAATTGGTAGACCTTCAACAAGAGCAAACATAATTGAGACTTTGTTTCGCAGGAAGTACATTGAAAAAAGTAAAAAGAAATTATTGCCAACGGAAGTTGGAATTCACTTGATTCAACTGATCGAAAATCCAACTTTAAAATCTCCCGCTTTAACAGGTCAGTGGGAAAAGAAACTGCGTGAGATTGAAGATAATAAATATAGCTCTGCCGAATTTATTAAGGAAATGAAAGAGTTAGTTACTTCGCTTACTGATGAAGTAAGAATGAGTAATCCTGCACATGCTAAGATTCGATGCCCTAAATGTGAAATGGGAAGTGTTGTGAAAGGCAAAAAGGCTTTTGGGTGTTCTGATTGGAAAAACGGATGTGATTTCACTATACCCTTTCAAATTGAAAATGTGTTGATTTCTGACAAGAAAGTTGGGGAATTAATCCATCACAGAAAACTACCAATTCAGGAGCAAGTTAGCTTGGTGCTAGATAATTGGTTCGTAACTCATTTAATAAAAGAACAAGCGCCTTGTCCAAAATGTAAAGACGGTGTGGTAAAAAAAGGAAAGTCAGCTTGGGGGTGTTCTCAGTATGGCAAGACCTGTGAATACATAGTGAGGTTCTGAATGGTCAACATAATTGCAATAAAAAAAGTATCTTTGCGCACAGATGAATCAATTGTTCTCCGATAAAAATGCGCCTAAGTGGTTTATTCTACTAACAGATGTTATCATTTGTTTGGTGTCAGTTATCATCTCGTATTTATTAAGGTTTGATTTTGATATCGCGGATGCTGAATTTAAACAACTACTTTCTGTATGTGTTGTCGTAATTTCTGTTAGAACACTAAGTTTCATAATAGGTCGTACATATCACGGTATTATTAGGTATACAGAGAGTAGAGATATTCAAGGGTTGTTTGGTATTCTAGCGTTAGGAAGTTTTTCGTTGTTAATCATAAATTTCGTTTGCTGGTTTTTTGATGTCAACTTTAATATTCCCCGTGCTGTTATATTAATTGACTTCATGGTTACCTTCTTCTTGATGGTGCTGTTCAGGCTGACTGTTAAGCAAGTGTACGAGCAGTACAAACATGATCACAAAGACAAGAGAAACGTAATTATATATGGAGCTGATGAATTAGCTCACATGGTTAAAAAAGCATTAGAAAGAGATGCCGGAACAAAATATAGAATTATTGCATTTGTTGATGCGGGCGAAGGCAGGATTGGAAAAAAGATTGAAGGTGTAAACATTATTGATGAGTCCGATTTAGAATCTGTATTGGAAAAAAGTGATGTTCATCATATTACCATTTCGGTACAAAACCTTAATGCAGTTAAAAAACAGCAAATTGTCGACTTATGTTTAAAATATGATACTCGAATTTTTGACGTTCCTCCAGCTGCTAAATGGATTAGGGGAGAGCTTAGTTTTAAACAGATTAAGAGCGTTAAGATAGAGGATTTACTAGGTCGGAAACCAATTTTACTTAGCAATGAATCAATTGAGGAGAAGACGAGAGAGAAAAACATATTAGTTACTGGTGCTGCAGGTTCAATTGGGAGTGAGTTGGTAAAACAAATTGCTTCATTGAAGCCATCAAAATTGGTGATATTGGACCAAGCTGAAACGCCTTTAAACGATTTAGATTTAGTAATCAGGGAGAAGTATCCATACATAGATATTGTTACAGTGATTACCGATGTAACCAATCCTAAACCGATGAATGAAGTTTTTGCAAAGTACAAGCTTCACTCTGTGTACCATGCAGCTGCTTACAAACATGTTCCGATGATGGAGCAAAATCCTTTGGAGGCAGTTAGGGTTAATATTTTTGGAACTAAATTGGTAGCTGACTTGTGCGTGCAACATGGAGTCGAAAAGATGGTGTTTGTTTCTACAGATAAGGCTGTAAACCCTACCAATATCATGGGGGCTTCGAAGCGAATTGCAGAAATATATGTGCAGAGTTTGAATGCTACTGCAACTACAAATTTTGTTACCAGTCGATTTGGGAATGTGCTAGGATCAAACGGTTCCGTTATTCCTCGTTTCAGAAAGCAAATAGCAACAGGAGGACCTATTACTGTTACACATCCAGATGTCACTAGGTTTTTCATGACCATTCCAGAAGCTTGTCAATTGATAATGGAGGCAGGAAGCATGGGTAAAGGTGGAGAGATTTATGTGTTTGATATGGGTGAGTCAGTTAAGATCATAGATCTAGCAAAAAAAATGATCAAGTTGTCCAGGTTAGAACTCGGTAAGGATATTGAAATCTCTTTCACTGGATTACGTCCGGGTGAGAAATTATATGAAGAGCTATTGAACAACAATGAAAATACACTAGCTACTCATCATCCAAAAATTATGATTGGGAAAGTTCGTGAGTATCCTTTTGACGAGGTTTCTAAAACTTTCGCCGAACTGCAGGAAAAACTAACATCTAATCACATTGATGAAACCGTTCAGCTGATGAAGGAAATAGTTCCTGAATTCATTAGTAAAAACTCTCGTTTCGAGACTTTTGACAAAAAATAAAAATCAATCGTATCAGTGGATACTCAAACCACATAGCTGTTCAGTTTTTTCATCTGTTCCTTTTCCTTTTCTCTTTTAGAAAAACAAAACCCTAGCAAAGGATATGCTTGAGTTTTTCGCCTTGATAAAATAAAAATAATCTACGTCAAAATTCCAGAAAAGCTATCTGGTTTGAGTATATAAAACAGCATTTTAAAACAATTGTGATTAATACCGCATTAGTTTTGAAAGCTGCGGTTTACATCGTAAATTTGCACCACAAATTTTGAGAATAAGAGCTGTTTATGATGCCTACAATTGAAAATATTTTACCCGTATTAAAAGCTGCAGGTGATGTGATTTTGAAGGTGTACAACAACGAAACGATTCAGGTAAACTACAAGGACGATGATTCTCCGTTGACTCAGGCTGATACAGCAGCCAACGAAGTAATCGTGAACTACTTGAACAAACACTTTGAATTTCCCATTGTTTCTGAAGAAGATGAGCAAGTTGATTTTGCAACTAGATCAAATTACACCAGTTTTTGGTTAGTTGACCCTTTGGACGGAACAAAAGAGTTTGTGAACAGAAATGGTGAGTTTACTGTGAACATTGCATTAATTACCGATGGAAGTCCAGTATTCGGAGGGATTTATGTTCCAGTAACTGATACATACTATTTTGGTGTTGTTGGTACTGGTTCGTTCATTAAAAGAGGAGAGGATGAGTTGGAGCCTATCAAAGTAAAAGATGGGTCAGGAGATTGGACTGCTGTGGGTAGTAAGTCTCATGCTAAAAAAGAAGAGGCTGAATTTTACCAAAGGATAGGGGTGTCAAAATCTGTGTCGGTAGGAAGTTCATTAAAGTTTTGCATGATTGCAGGAGGAGAGGCTGATGTGTATTACAGAAGTGGTCCAACCATGGAATGGGACACTGCAGCTGGGCATGCTATTGTGAAAGCAGCAGCCGGTGAAGTGTACAATGATTTAGAAGGAAAGGAAGTGTTCACCTATAACAAAGAAAGTTTATTGAATGGGCCATTTTTATGTGCTAGTAACCTTAAATTTGTAAAATAAGAACACTTAAAAAATTACAGTTATTTTAAAGATGAGTACAGAGAACATATTTTCCATAAAAGACACATTACTTCAAAAGGAAGACAAGGAGACTATGCTTGGTCACAAAGGTGTTGTTTTGTGGATGTGTGGACTTTCAGGTTCTGGTAAAAGCACATTAGCCAGGGCATTGGAAAATGATTTGTACGCAAAAGGAATTCAAACAAAGTTGTTGGACGGGGATAATTTAAGGTCTGGAATTAACAGTAACCTTAGCTTCACCAATGAAGACAGAATTGAAAACATAAGAAGAGCTGCTGAAATTTCTAAGCTTTTTGTAGAAAATGGTGAAGTAGTTATTTGCTCCTTGATTAGCCCTACAAAAGAAATTAGAGAACAAGCAAAAGCAATAGTTGGTGCAAGTGATTACCGAGAGGTTTTTATTAACGCATCATTTGAAATTTGCGCACAAAGAGACGTGAAAGGGTTGTACAAGAAAGCAATGGCAGGTGAGATTAAAAACTTCACGGGCTTAGATGCTCCGTTTGAGTCACCTGAATCACCATTTTTGGAATTGAATACTGGCGAGTCAAGTTTTGATGATTGCCGCAAAGAATTAGTTAGTAAAGTATTAAAAGAAATAGCATTATAACATGAGTTCACACACATTAAATCACTTAGCACAATTGGAGTCTGAAGCAATTCATATTTTCAGAGAAGTTGCTGAGCAAATGGAAAACCCAGTGTTGTTGTTTTCTGGAGGGAAAGATTCAATCACGATGGTGCACCTGGCTTACAAAGCTTTTTGGCCAGCCAAAATTCCCTTCAAATTATTACACATTGACACCGGTCATAATTTCCCGGAAGCCATTGAGTTTCGCGATAATCTTGTTAAAATATACGGTGTAAACCTTGATGTTGGATTGGTGCAAGATTCAATTAACAGGGGAACTGCGAGAGAGGAGAAAGGATTGAATCCTTCAAGAAACTCTTTGCAATCGATCACTTTGTTAGAAAAATTAGAAGAAGGTCAGTATGATGCTGCCTTTGGTGGAGGTAGAAGAGATGAGGAGAAAGCAAGAGCTAAGGAAAGATTCTTTTCACACAGAGATGAATTTGGACAATGGGATCCGAAAAATCAACGTCCAGAATTATGGAACTTGTACAATGGAAAGAAGTCAATGGGTGAGTCGTTCAGAGTTTTCCCAATTTCAAACTGGACGGAAATGGATGTATGGCAGTATATCAAACAAGAAAAAATTGAATTACCTAGTATATATTTCTCTCACATGAGAAATGTAGTGAAGCGAAATGGCACCTTGATTGCTGATTCTCAGTTCAATACTTTGATTGGTGACGAAGCATACGAAGAATTACAAATCAGGTACAGGACTTTAGGTTGTATGACAATTACGGGAGCAATCATGTCTGAGGCGGATGATTTGGATAAGGTAATTGAAGAGGTTGCTGCAGCTCGTGAAACAGAGAGAGGTAACAGGGCAGATGACAAGCGTTCAGAAGCTGCAATGGAAGACAGAAAAAAACAAGGGTATTTCTAGATGGTCATTCTGTAAGTGATTGTTAGCTCAGAAATCGATTGTAAGAAATAAGGTTTAAAAGAAATTATAATGAAGATAGATACTAAGGGTTATTTGGACATGGATTTGTTGAGATTCTCAACTGCTGGAAGTGTAGATGATGGTAAAAGCACCTTGATTGGTAGGTTGATGTATGATTCAAAAGCAATTTTTGAAGATCAGCTAGAAGCGATTAAGCAGTCTAGTCAAAAACGTGGAGATGAGCAGGTTAACTTAGCTTTATTAACTGATGGGTTGAAGGCTGAGAGAGAGCAAGGTATTACTATCGATGTAGCTTACAGGTACTTTGCAACTCCGAAAAGGAAATTCATTATTGCTGATACTCCAGGTCATATCCAGTACACAAGAAACATGGTGACCGGAGCTTCAACATCTAACTTAAGTATCATTTTAGTTGATGCCAGACATGGTGTTATTGAGCAAACAAAACGTCACACCTACATTGCATCTTTACTTAATATCAAGCACTTAGTGGTTTGTATTAACAAGATGGATTTGGTCGATTTTGAGCAAGCTGCATTTGAGAACATCAAAACAGATTATTTAGCCTTTGCAAAAAGCTTAAACATTGCGGACGTTAAGTTTATTCCAATCTCTGCATTACTAGGGGATAACGTAGTAGATAAGTCTACAAAAATGGATTGGTTTACTGGAGCTCCTTTATTGGAAACTCTTGAAAATGTTGAAATATCACAAGATTACAACTTCACTGATGCGAGGTTCCCAGTTCAAAGGGTGATCAGGCCACAATCAGAAAAGTACAGAGACTTTAGAGGGTTTGCTGGAAAAGTAGAAGGAGGTATTTTCAAAACAGGGGATAAAGTTATTTCATTGCCTTCAGGATTTGAATCAACCATCAAGGAGATATATAACGGTGATAAATTGATTGAAGAGGCATTCCCTCCAATGTCAATCACAATGACCTTAAATGACGAGATCGATGCTTCTAGAGGTGATGTAATCGCTAAGAACGATAACAAGCCAGAAGCAACACAGGAACTAGATGTGATGATTTGTTGGATGAACAGTGCTAGTCTTAAGCCAGGAGCAAAGTATATTCTAAGAAATACTTCCAACGAGGTAGTGGGTATTGTCAAAGAAGTGACTTACAAAGTTGATATCAATAACCTTGAGCCTCTAAAAGACGACAAGGAAATTGGAATGAACGACATAGGTCGCATCAAGATCAAAACATCCAAACCAGTAATGGTTGATCCCTACAAAAGAAACAGAGGTACTGGGAGTTTAATTTTAGTTGACAGTTTTAGTTTTGAAACTGTAGGCGCTGGAATGATCTTGGAGAATTAAGGTTATTTCATAACTTTCGAATTGACCTGAATAAACCTCTTGGTGGTATTTATTACATTAAATTCTACCACTACTAGAGTTGTAGTTATATCTTTGAAAATATTATCATGAAAAAATTGAATCTACTTTTCAATTTTCTTGCCTGCTAGGGATTGTCTCTTGCGGAGAAAAGCATGTTGTTCAAACTCTTGAAAAAGCCGCATTGGCAGATACTATGTCGGTTGAAGCACTTCAAGTAAAAAACAAAACGAAGGCCAAAAATGAAATTGAAGGAACTTGGAAAGTAAATATTGAACAAGCAAGTTTTTTTTTACAGACAAAGGTTTACGAATCGTCTTTTATTACATTTAAAAAAGATTCGTTTAAATTATCCTTTGAAAATGAATCGTTAAAATCTTTTGAGTACTATCTAGATAAAACACATCCCATTTCTTTTATTGGTGATGTTAGGATTGTTAGTGATTGTAATTTTATTGATTCTTACAAAATAACAGGTGATTCTTTGTTGCTATTTGGGCCAGGGGAAGATCACTTTAATTGAATTAATCATAGTTGTTACAATGTAAAGGCTACACGTCATTGCGAGGAACGAAGCAATCTCTTGATGTTTCAAGTTTGACAAGGACTTTAAGAAATGTATTTCGAGCTTTTATTAATGCCATTTTATAGGGAATTGAGATTGCTTCGTTCCTCGCAAAAACGATTATTATTGACGTATAAAGCGATAAAATAGAGAGCGGTGTTTTTTAAGAGCTTAATTTTGCAGCGACAAATGCTGTACTCCATGCGGCTTGGAAATTGAATCCTCCGGTAACACCGTCTATGTTTAGTACTTCACCAGCAAAGTAAAGTCCAGGACATGAATTACTTTCCATAGTTTTCATGTTTACGTCACTTAATGATATACCACCACAGGTTACAAATTCTTCTTTGAAGGTAGTCTTCCCTCTTACGTCGTAAATGTCATTAAACAGTACGTTGACCAGCTTATTCAAACCTTTCTTTGGACATTCAGCCCAAATAATAGTTTCATTAACTTCAGCCTTTTTCAGTAAGTAACTCCATAGTCTTGAAGTTATGTCCTCGAAAGGATTAGCCTTGGCAATTTTTTTCTTGTGCTGGAGGATCTTAATCTGTTGCAGACTCTGTCTTACTATATCTTCATTTTCAAAACCAGTCCAATTCACAGAAATCACATACTCGTAGTTCATTTCACTAAGCGTTCTTGCTCCCCAAGCTGATGTTTTCAAAACAGCTGGTCCACTCATTCCCCAATGGGTAAATAATAGTGGACCTTGCTGTTGAATTTTTGTTCCCTGTACTTTCACTTTCGCATTGGGCGCAACAAGTCCCATCAAGTCTGCCGTGTTTTCACTAGGCATGTTAAAAGTAAACAGAGAGGGTACAGGTGTCACAATCTCATGACCTAGGTCTTTTAACCAGTCAAACCCAGCTAGTTTTGGACTTCCTCCAGTGGCTATGATTACCTTGTCGTACTTGTGCTCGGTATCGTCGTTTGTAATGATAAAAACATCACCATCTTTTATAAGTGAGTCTACACTAAAACCTAATTTTACATCAACACCCAATTTGTCTACTTCATCTTGAAAACAATTGATGATGGTGTGTGACTTGTCAGTGGTTGGAAACATCCTGTTGTCTGCTTCAGTTTTTAGCTCAACATTTCTTTCTTTGAACCATTGAACGGTGTGTTCTGGATTGAATTGATAAAAGATCTTTTTGAGCTTTTTTCCCCCACGAGGGTAAAACTTAAGTAAGCTGCCAATGTCCATGCAATTGTGAGTCACGTTGCATCTTCCGCCACCTGATACTTTAACTTTCGACAGGGTCTTGTTTGATTTTTCAAGCAAGTCAACTTGGTACTCTGGAAAGTTTGTCTTACAATTAATTGCAGCAAAAAAACCTGCTGCGCCACCTCCAATTACTGCTATTTTTTTACTTGATGTAGGAATTTGACTAGACATGGGTTTTCAGATAAGAGTAAATCAAGAAGGGATTTCAAATTTTCGATAATGGAATTGTTTAGACTCTAAGAAGTCAACCTCTCCAATGTTGTTACTGTAAAGACTTCCTGTTCCTAATCCTTGTGGCATTTTATTACCTGTAACGTAGGTGAACTGAGCAATGGCGTTTAAACCCACATTACTTTCCAATGCTGAAGTTATCCACCATTTTATACCGAATGTTTTTGCTATGTTAATCCAGCCCTCTGTACTTTTGAAACCACCAATAAGACTAGGTTTTAAAATGAGGTATTGAGGGTTAATGGTCTGTACTAATTTTTGTTTTTTCTCCCAGCCAACAATACCAATTAACTCCTCATCCAAAGCAATTGGAATAGGAGAGTTGGCACAAATTGATTTCATCTCTTTCCAGTGTCCAGCTTTGATGGGTTGTTCAATAGAGTGGATGTTAAATTCGCTGAGTATCTCTAATTTTTGCATTGCGTCTTTAATAGCAAATGCCCCGTTGGCGTCAAGTCTAATGCTTAACTGGTCCTTTGGGTATTTCTTTCTGATTTCTCTCAGCAAGTTAACTTCGTCATCAAAATTCAGAGATCCAATCTTTAACTTGATGCAATCGTAGCCGTTTTTGAGTTTAGCTTCGATTTGTTGTTCCATGAAGCTTATTTCGCCCATCCAAACTAAGCCGTTAATTTCTATACTGTCTTTACCTTGGGTGAATTTTGAAGGAAACATAACCTGTGTTCCTCCTTGTTCCAAATCTTTTAAAGCCATTTCTAGGCCGAAATAGATGCTTGAATAATCGACCAAACGATTGAACATCCAAGCTTTATAGTTGTTAATGTCGTCACAAATATCTCGCAGTAAACTCTCGTAATTATCTTCTGGATCAATACTTAATCCCCACAAGGGACTGCATTCGCCAATTCCAATAACTCCAGGATAATTGACATATTCAATGTAAATTATATAGCTTTCCTTTTTACGCATCACTCCTCGTGATGTTCCAGCAGGCTGCTTAAAGTTAAGTACATGCTTTTTGCAATATGCTTTTAACTTTCTTTCAGGAAGATGTAAATTAAATAACGCCATACTAAAAGCTTATGTACATGATTACCATTAATACTATTGAAAGTAAAAACGTGGTGAGTGCAATTTTTTTCAATTCAGGGTCGTAGTCTTTTTCGTTGGTGACGTTCCATACTTTTATGAGATGGACGATGAAAAGGATGTTTGGGATACTCAGTATAGAAAAGGTTATTCCACTAAAATGACTGACAAATCCAAAATAATACATAGAAGCCATTCCTGTTAGAATTAACAAGCTGTGATAAATTTTACTTCCTTTTTTCCCAAGCCTAACTGCTAAGGTAATTTTTCCAGAGTTTTTATCATTAACGTGATCACGCATGTTGTTCATGTTTAAAACTGCGGCAGAAAAGCAACCGATAGCTATAGCTGGAAACAATGATTCAATTAACAGAAAACGATTGATGTATTGTAATTGCAGGATCAACGTTCCAATTACTCCAACTAGGCCAAAAAAGATAAAAACAAATAGATCCCCAAGTCCTTTGTAACCGTAAGGATTTTTTCCAGCAGTGTATTTAATGGCAGCAATGATGCTTGCAATACCCAAAACTAGAAATATTAAAAACCATTTTAAGTTGATGGCTTTTGTTCCTTCAATTATTAAGGGGATCCCACTGCACAAAGCTAAAATGGAAAAAATGATCATGGCAGTTTTCATCTGCCTTTTACTTATTGCTCCACTTTGAACAGTTCGTTCAGGTCCAATTCTTTCATCATTATCAGCACCATGCTCGCTGTCCCCATAATCGTTCGCTAAATTACTGAGTACTTGAAGAAACAAAGTGGTTACCAAAGCCAAAGTGAAAATTAGTCCATTAAAGCTACAATGATAACAGGCAATAGCACTTCCCGTAATTATTGACGAAAACGCCAAAGGCAGAGTCCGTAGCCGAAAAGCAGAAAGCCAAGCCTTAATGTTCATTGAGTTCAAGGGAATGATGTTGTGGGTTGTAAAAGTAGATATAATTATACGTATTTTTAAGCCCAAGAATAATTATTATGCTCAAAAGAATTTTAAAAACACTTACGATCTTTGCGTTAGTTGTGGGTGGAATTATCGGCTATTTTTACTACGCTAATTTCATTGGATCTAACGTAGATACTAAAGAGACGGAATGTCACATATTTATTCCGAGAGATTTTGATGAAAATGATTTGTTTGCATCGCTAGTAGCAGCAGAAGTAATCAAGGATACTGCTTCTTTGAGTAAAATGATTAAGCTTAAAAAACTGAATAAAAACAACATTTTACCAGGGAAGTACAAGATTGAATCTGGTTGGTCTAATAACACCTTGATTGATCATTTGAGATCGGGAAATGGAAGGTTGGATGCAGTTGTTCAATTTCATAATGTTCAAACAGTCGAACAATTGTCGGGTAAAATGACAGTAGAATTACTGCTGGATTCTACGGAAGTTCTTTCGTGGTTACGGTCACCTGTAAACATTAGTAAATATGGTTTCAATGAAAATACTTTTTTGAGCATGTTTATTCCCAACAGTTATTTTGTTGATGTAGACATTTCAGTGCAAGAATTAATGAACAGAATGGCAAAGGAGTATAAAACTTTTTGGAGCCCTGAGCGAGTAAAAAAAGCAAAGGCGTGTGGATTGTCACAGTCTGAAGTAGTCACTTTAGCCTCTATCGTTTATTGGGAAACCAAAGTTGCCGAAGACATGCCAATTGTTGCAGGAGTATACATGAATCGATTACGAGTTAGGATGCAGTTACAAGCTGATCCTACTTTAGTGTATGCACTAGAAAGAATGGGTAGAGGGAAGGTGAAAAGAGTATTGAATGCTGATAAGAAAATTGACCACCCTTATAACACATACAAACATGCAGGATTACCACCAGGACCGATTTTAGTTCCACCAGGAGCATATGTAGATGCCGTTTTGAATCACCAAAAACATGGTTTTTATTACTTTGTGGCCAAAGAAGATTTTTCAGGAAGGAGCTATTTTGCTAAAAATTACAGACAACATTTAATATATGCTCGCAGGTACCAAAAGGCATTAAATAAAATGAAAGTTTACCGGTAGTATTCAATTTGTGAAAATGCTAACAATAGACTTGTAAATTATTTCTTATGAAGTTCGACGTCTAAAAATGTAAATTAAGACTGTTGTCAAATTTCAGCATAATTTCATACAAAGAGTTTCCTAATATTTCTTTTTGAATATTTTTTGATCGTTGTTCAAACTCATGATATCGAGAGGTGTTGCCGGAATAGCTAAAGTCGAAACCCCTAGTATTCATTTGCACAATACAGAGGATAAATCCTGAGAGAAATATTATTGTAGTGATTTTTTTAAGGTGAATCTTTCTCAACGAATTAACCGCATGAACAATCAAATTGGCAACAATTACCGAAAATATTATTAAGAAAATATCGTAATTATTCCACCACCATATTTTTCCGAAACCACCGTAATAAGTGGAAGTAGGCCAAAGGAGATTCACTCCTCCCCAAACACTTGCAGGTGTGGGCATGTCCTCAAGTAAGTGAATTGTAAATCCTAGGAAAAAGGTCAAAATCATTACTTTGCTGTTTTTTAATTTATTTACAACATTATTAAAATAGGTTGTGGGTTTACTAAGAGAGCTGAGCAATATGTAGAGTAGAGGTAGCAAAGCTGCAAAAGTTAAAGAATGCAATGCTGCATGATGAGAGTACCAAAATTTTGAACCATAGATAACACCACCGCTGTGTTGTAAATTGAAGACCTTACCAATTGATCCGTCAAATTTTGACCACATAGATATTGCATCTAAATCAGGTAATGCCCCAGCAAATGTGCCTAACAACATGATTCCTGCCTTTTTTTTAAATCCGCCTTTTGAAAAAGAAGCAATAACAGTAGCAATAGCAAGTCCTGATAAAGTGTGGGAAAGAATATCCATAGCAGCTATAAATGATGGTTTGTTATCGACTATAAAGTACTAAATTTGACATCAAAATATTACATCATGAAACACATTCTTTCTCTCGCACTATTGATTTTAATTTTCGCTTCCTGTTCTAAAGAAGAGGAGTACGGCGCAACCTCTATCCATACAATACCTTTTGGTGAAGAAGGAACATTGTCTGAAGGAGATTATAGTGGTGATGGAGCTGTAACGAATGTTGCAGGAACGACAGTGACTATTGAAGGAAAGGTAACGGTTGATGCTTTTAGCGCTAGCGGAAAAATTTACGTTCCTGAGGGAGCAACTTTAATTGTTAATTCTGTTATGACAGTAGGAGGTGGGGCCGTTTTGGATATTCATGGAACTCTAATTACACAAAGCTATACACAAATTGGAAACACCTACATGACTAATGGTATACTTGGAGTAAGCGGAAAGTTTACTGTTGGAGGTGGAACGACATTGTATTTAGAAAATTCTGAAGTTGAAGCTGGAGAATTTGTAATTGTTGGTCACGTTAAGGCTATCAGTAATGATGAAACAATGGCAGCTAATTATTATTCAATTATTGAAGCTATTGGTGTTAAGTATCTAAATAGAGGAGGAGGAACAACTGTTTGTGGTCCAATTCTTTTTACAATGCACGAAGATCAAGGAGCGTCAGGAGTTAACATGAGCAACGTAACTTCTGCAGCGTTGGGTAATAATTCAGCAGTACAAAGTGCTTATGGATTATCAACGTCAACCACCCTGTATCAGTACGATGATACTTGTCCGGCTTTGGCAGAAATGCCTGCGCATTAATACAAGTAATTTACTTTATTGTCTGATAATAAACCTCTATCGAATTATGTAAGTTGTATCATTTCTTTAATTTACTTTTATCAAAAAATAAGAAAAAAAGCATGTACATACAGAGACGATTCCCCTTTAAGAATGTTTTAATTTGGACAAAAAGAGAATTAATTTTCTTCTTCATCATGTCCACCGTTGTAACTGTGATTTATGAAGTTTTAGATATAAAATGGTTTCAAATTCCTTTAACTATAGTTGGACTAATAGGTACGGCCGTGGCCTTCATGGTTGGTTTTCAAAACAATGCTGCTTATGATAGAATATGGGAAGCGAGGAAAATCTGGGGTGGGATAGTTAATGCATCCAGGACATTAGTTGTTACAGTTCAGGATAGTTTTTACATGCACAGATCAGAAGCGCGGAAGGATGAATCCGATGAAGTGAAAATTGTCACAAAAAGACACATAGCTTGGTTAACAGCCTTGCGATATGCTATGAGGTCCAAAAAATCATGGGAAGCAACCTATCATGGGATTGGAAAAAAATCCACTTTTGATTATAACGTTCCTGAGCACAATTCAACATTAGAAGAAGAAATAAAACCTTATTTATCACCCGAAGAATATGAGTATGTAATGTCAAAGGGCAATAAGCCAAATGCTATTACTAGCTTGCAGTCTAAGCATTTGAGGAAGCTAACTGATGAAAAAAAACTTTGGGACTTTTCGCTGCTTAACTTGCAGCAGATTCTTCAAGAATTAACTGCACTTCAAGGTAAATCTGAAAGAATTAAAAACTTTCCTTACCCTAAGCAGTACGGTACAATTGGTTATCATTTTGTACACATTTTCATGTGGTTACTCCCTATGGCAATAATTCCATCTTTTGCAAAAATGGGGATGACGATTGCTGAGACTAATCCTATTTTTGCAGACTATTTTATTTGGATGAATATACCTTTTACAGTTATTGTAATTTGGATTTTTAACACCATGTTGCGAATTGGTTTAGCTGGAGAGAACCCATTTGAAGGGTCGCCTAACGATGTACCTATATCAAATATTTCAAGAGGAATTACGATTGATTTACTGCAATTAATAGACGAAGATCCTGCTAATATTCCTGAGCCCTTCAAAAACTTTAATGACGTTGAAATGTAATTTTTTTTAATAGTTTGAAACTTACTAGACAGATTTGTCTTTCTAAAAGAAAGGGAATAAAGGTAAGTGGCTAAAAAAATAAAATACACATTAGTTTTTGGAATGGTAGCATTGCTCTTAGCAATGGCCTCAGTTTTCTTATTTACATCTTCTCACGAAGAAGTATTCCCAAGGGTGGATGATGTAAACTATTATTATGGTCATTATCACGAAGACATCGAAGAAGACTGGTCTGAGGTTAAATTAGATTCTTCGAGCAATTCATTTAAAATGTCCTATAAGCTCAGTAGGGCCACAAGAACCCCGTTCGTTGCTAGTTATATTGTCATTGACGAAAAGACGAAAACACTTGCCGAAATAAAGGATCACAATACTTTGAGAATTAATTTGGAGTCAAAAGTAGGGATGAGGATTCCAATCATGGTGACTTTTGACTACATGGAAGGACAGGTTAAAGAAAATGGAAAGCCTTTTCCTATGATGACTTTAAAATATCAAATTGAATACACAGAAGCTGGTAATTATGATATTGCCATTGACGAAATGCAAATTCCCGATTGGTGGTTCAGAGTACATAGATTGCATAGAAATGAAGTGGATCGGAGTAAGATTACCAATGTTCGAGGAATAATTGTTGGCAGCTGTACGATACTAAAAGAAAAAAACTGGGATACCATTGAAGTTAATAAGATTGAGTTTTACACTGATAATTCAAACCTTTATCGGAAAGTATTTGGCTGTGTAATGGGTTTAACATTGTTGGTTCTGGTACTTGTTTTAAAGAAGAATATTGCTTGGAAACAGTAGCAGTTAATTTATTTGCTCAATAGTATTTTTTCGTAAACTATAAGATGAACGTGATAAATCTGTGATACTTTTTCTATTATTTTACTCATATATAAGTTGAAAAGATCAAATTAAACTTAAACCTTCATTATCATGAAAGTAAAATTATTCGGAGCGCTAATTGGTTTCGTTATCACATGTTCATCTTTTTTAGTGTTACAAAACGGAAGTGCAAAAATTAATTCTAACTACAATACGTAACAATGGTTACGTTGCAGAAGGCTACGATGTAGTATCATATTTTAGCTTAATAGCAGTAGAGGGCAGTACTAATTATGAATATCAGTACGACGGTGTCAAATTTAAATTCATCAGCAGCGAAAACTTAATGTTGTTTAAAGCCAATCCAGTGAAGTATATTCCGCAGTATGGAGGATGGTGCGCTTACGCTATGGGATTCAAAGAAGATAAAGTGTCTATCAATCCTAAAACATTTGAAATAAGAGGAGGGAAGCTGTACTTGTTTTACAATGCTTGGGGGACAAACACTTTAAAGAGTTGGTTAAAGAGCGTCCCGAAAAGTTAAAAAAACAAGCTGATGCCAATTGGGCGAAAATATTGAAAAAAGGCTAAAGTGGTTATAATACTTGGGCTGCTGGAGATTATCTATTAGAAATGTTCGATAATTAATAGAATTATTGCCCCAGAGCTGACCGTCCCCAATAGTTTATTATTGAATGTCCTGTTGGAGCAATTACGTTAATGTTAAACGACCATTCTTCGTTATTAATTTGAATGCATTTTCCTGTTGTGCTAATGCTTAACCATTTAGGAAGTTTTACCCCAAGTACCTTGAGGTCTATAAAGTTGTAGAGCATTGTATCGGTGCTAATAATTTCAATTTCCATTTTAAAAGAAAAAATACCTAAGGATTCAGTCATCGTTAAATCGTCTTTTCTCACTCTTGTCACGAATTTTTTATTTTGAAAAAATCTTGTCCATTTTTCTCGTTTTCCACTTCTGTCAACTATTAAGCGAAAACTGCTTGCACCTACGGAGGGAGGCATTGCCACAAGCTTTGACAATGTTTTTAGTATAATCCCTTTTCCAATTTTCGTTTGATAATTTCCTGAAGCTACTAAAGATTCTGACGAATTATGAAGAACGTCAAACACAAAAGGAAATTTACTTGGAATCGCAGGTGTTTTCATAACTGCTCATTGTATGGGGATTAAATTATCTAAGGCATTTTCTAATTTACTATAAGTAAATCGGTAGCCTGTTTCAACTATCTTTTCTGATGAGATTCTACTTCCGGTCAGAAAAATGACGGCCATTTCACCAAAAATTAATTTCAAAATGAAACTAGGAACATTAGGCATCCAAAAGGGCTTGTTAGCTTTTGTGGCAATAGCTTTTGATAAATTGTAATTTGTCACATGCTCTGGAGCAACTACATTGTAGGTTCCTTCGAACCCTTTTGTTTTTAGAGCATGTAAAAACATGTTACATACATCTTGAACATGTATCCATGGAAGGTATTGTTTTCCAGAACCAATGCCAGAACCAATTCCCATTTGTACTGGTTTGAGAAGCTTCGTGAAAGCTCCTCCCTTGTTCGTCAACACAACGCCTATTCTAAGAGTAATCAATGGTATGTTCAAGTCCGCTAATCCTTTTGTTGAGTTTTCCCAGTCCTGACATAGTTTACCTATGTAGTCCGAAGCAGGAGGGTCATTTTCAGAAAATATTTTATCTGTTGTTACTGTTCCATATATTCCCACTGCAGAAGCTGCTATGAAACCTTTAAGATTAATATTATGCTTTTTAATGCGGTCTAGTAATAAGTGTGCAGTATTTATTCTACTTTCAAATATTTCAATTTTTCGTTTTTCGGTCCATCTTGACTCGCTTAAGTTGGCACCAGCAAGATGAATTATGTAGTCAGCAGAAGAAATTGCTTCTTGATCAATTTCGTCATTTTTATGGTTCCAGTAGAAGTGATTTTCTTTTTTGGCTTTTTCTTTAGAGCTAGTTAAAATAGTAACATGGTAGTTCTTTTCCGTTAATAGTTTTGTTAATTCTTGACCAACTAGTCCAGTTCCACCTGTGATTAAAATAGTTTCCATGTTGCAAATTTTGTTCTATAAAGATATGTTATTAAACTTTCAGTAACTACTGAAAGTTTAGTATTCGAAGTTAAAATTTTGTTAAAAGCAGGATAGAGATTAGTGAAGTCTTATTGATCAATACTTTATACTTCCTTCATGCTCAAAGCAATTCTCTTTCTGGCAACATCAACCTCCACAACTTTAACTTGTACTTTTTGGTTTAAACTAACGATCTCATTAGGGTCTTTAACAAACTTATTTGCCAATTGAGAAACGTGAACTAATCCATCCTGGTGGACTCCAATATCAACAAAACAACCAAAGGCAGTTATGTTTGTTACTATACCAGGTAACACCATGCCTGAAGATAACTCTTGAATGCTATTTACGTTTCCAAATTCAAAAACTTCGAGTTGTTCTCTTGGGTCTCTTCCAGGTTTGCTTAGTTCATTTAAAATGTCTGTCAAACTCAACAAACCCATAGATTCGCTAACGTAATTTTCAATATTAATCAATGTGCGCTTTCTAGTAATTGACTCATTTTGGTCCATTAACTCTGCAACCGAAACTTTTAAATCTTTTGCGATCCGGTTAACGACAGTGTACGATTCAGGGTGGACCGCCGAATTGTCTAGTGGGTTTTTAGCACCAACTATTCTAAGAAAACCAGCTGCTTGTTCAAAAGCTTTTGCTCCAAGTCGGGGAACTTTTTTTAATTGTGTCCTTGAAGTAAATTTTCCATTCTCCGATCTGAAATCGACAATATTTTGAGCTAAAACGGGTCCTAGTCCTGAAACATAGCTTAACAAGTGCTTACTTGCCGTATTTAGTTGAACACCCACTTGATTTACGCAGCTAATTACTACTTGATCGAGATTCTCTTTAAGCAATTTGGGGTTTACGTCATGTTGATATTGTCCAACACCAATTGATTTTGGGTCGATTTTTACTAGTTCAGCAAGAGGGTCTTTTAGTCTTCTTCCTATTGATACTGCTCCACGAACCGTGATGTCTTGTTCTGGGAATTCTTCTCTGGCTATCTCTGATGCGGAGTATATTGATGCACCTTGTTCTGAAACCATGTGAACAACAATTTTGTCCAAACAACTGTTGTTTGCTATTATTTTTTTGATGAAAGTTTCAGTTTCACGACCTCCAGTGCCATTCCCAACTGCAATAGCTTCAGTATTGTACTTTAAAAGAAGCTCTTTAATAGTTTTCTCACTTAATTGCTCGTTTTTCAACGGATAAATGACGGTTTCGTATAATAAATCACCTAATTCGTTTAAAATAATCGTTTTACACCCGGTCCTTAAGCCGGGATCTATTGCCATTATTCTTTTCTGACCTAAAGGTGCTCCTAAGAGTAATTGCCTCAAGTTGGTACTGAAAATTGAGATTGCTTCTTTGTCTGCTTTCAATTTAGACAAGCTGTCATATTCTTTTTCGATACTAGGTAATAATAGTCGGTTATAAGCATCCTTAAGGGCTTCCTTTATTTGCTCAACACTTTGATAGCTGCTGTTTGGTTTAATGATTAGCCTCTCAAGTAAACTGATGGTTTGAGAGTTGTCGACTTTTATTTTTACATTTAGAAACCCTGCTTCTTGGGCACGCTTAATAGCCAAATAACGATGAGAAGGAATACTTTTGATAACCTCAGAGAAGTCAAAATAATCTTTAAATTTTACAGCTTCAGTAATTTTTGCCTTTTTTACTTTTGAAGTAAGTTGTGCTCCTCGATCAAATGCTCGACGAACAGTGTTTCTAGCGTTACTGTTTTCATTTATCCACTCAGCAATTATATCTCTGGCGCCACCTAGTGCATTTTCAATTGTTTTGACTTCTGGGGTAAGATAGTTTTTTGCTAATGTCTTTATGTTTTTTTCGTTTTGAGAATAGATAGTCTTAGCTAAGGGAGTTAAACCAAGTTCCGCTGCTGCTAAAGCTTTTGTTTTTCTTTTTTGCTTATAGGGTAAGTATATATCTTCTAGTTCTTGGAGGGTGGATGCCGTTTTGAGGAGGGAAGACAATTCAGGTGTGAGCTGTCCTTGGTCTCCAATAGTTTTAATAATGCTGCTACGACGCTTATTTAATTCAACCGCAACTTCATGGTTGCTTTTTATCTCACCAATTTTAACCTCGTCTAAGTTAGAGGTTGCTTCTTTTCTGTATCGAGCAATAAAGGGAATTGTAGCACCCTCATCAAGTAATTGGATTACTGTGTTTACTTGTTTTTCAGTAATCGATAATTGTTGAGCAATAGACTTATTTAGCATGAAAGCAAAGATAAATTATTTGGCAGAAAAGAGAGGTGAATTACTATAAATGAAAAAAATCAGGGACGGGTGCTGATTAAATGTGAAGAGTAATTGAAAATCTATTTAATTTTTACTTTAGCGATATGATTAGTTTAATCAGCACCCGTCCCTCATTGTTGCTTTCCGAAGCAAAACCCACTACGGAACCCACTCAAGACAAAAAGCGAATCAGCAGATGTTACTGAAAGGCTTGATATCATTGGTGGAGAATAGCGGATTCGAGCCGCTGACCTCCACACTGCCAGTCAGGAAGATGTGTTTTGGTCAAATGTTAGGAAAGCCCCGTACAGCATGATATGTATAGGATTTGGACTATTGGGTAGGGTGGTGGTAACACCTGCATATACCTGCATATGGGTGCATTTGAGTGCAAGAACCCACCAGAAAACCCACCAGAACCCACTAGGTTTTGATACTCGAATTCTGATGAATTAAAAGGATTGATTACTTTTAGAAACGGAACTGCGGTAACATCAACAATGAGAGTATATCAAGCGACATTAATTTTAACCTTGTTTTTAGGAGGATTCCTTTTTTCTTCTCAATCAAAAGCTGCTGATATCTTATTTTTCGAAACGACAATTGGTGGTCAATATAGACCGTCATATGAAGACAGGTGTCTATTAGATTCCTCATTTTTCAAAGTGCTCAAAGAACAAAATATTAAGAAAGTCACTGCAAAGAAAGACGGAGGTTTTTATGAGTATACAATAGATTCTCTGGGTCATCCTATTAGGCAAGTATCTTATACTTACGTTGGAAGAAAGATAGGAGGGGAGAAGAAAAAATGGATTTACCGCACTGTTTCTAGAAAGTATGCCACTTCAAATATGATAGTTGCTGTTGTGGATAGCTTATTTAGTTTAAATAAAATTGAATTGATAGAGAGCACTTACGACAGCTTGGGAAGATACACTAGCTCCTTACTAAAATGGCGGTATGAAATTGACAGTAGTAAGCAAAGTACTGAGACTGTTTTTCATAACTATCATAAAGCAAAAGATTATAAATCAGCGGTAATCCTTATTAGTGGTAAAGATAGTGTCTGGGTGAATAATAAAAATCAGGTTATCCTTTCTAAAACAAAACAAGGAAATGATTCTCTTGTTTCAGTCGTTCGTGGGAATGACTCAATTGTTTGTTGTTGGCACAAAGGAAGTAGAAATCTTGATTATTATACGAAATCAATTGAAGTATGGAGTGGCGGACAGCTATTATCAAAAAAATATAGACGTCCAAAAATGTTTTCCCATTTTAAGAAAAAGAGAAAACCTTGGGATGAATTAAAAGGAAGTAGAATTAATACGATTGATTACACGTATAATGAACAGGGCTGTTTAGTGATGATTTCTGGGGTGTATGGTATTACTAGACTAACTGGAAGGGATGAGTTTAATACGTTCATTAAGTATAATGAAAAAGGTCTCCCTTCAGAGTATACCACAGAACGAAGTCATGAAAAGGTATCTAGCATTTTCTTTTATTATGAATAGTTGTATTGCATGTTGCTTTTCCTAGTTACCATGTGTTGTCACAGACTCCACCACACCACACCACACCACACCACACCACACCACACCACACCACACCACACCACACCACACCACACCACACCACACCACACCACACCCATTCTAAACCACCCAATCACCATAAGCAACACATTGCAATCCAATGCGAATTAACGCCCTGAAAAGCTCCTGTTTTTGATTGTGGGTTTCAAGTTGTTGCAGGGTACGCTGCTTGTAATGAATTTTGTAAATTTGAATATATTCCCAGAACTAAACCTAGTACCGCAACTTGTGGTTTAAACATAATCAAGATGTCTTTACAAGAATTAAAAAAGAACATTAAAAACTGGAAACTTGTAGAAGTTTTGGATGAAGTCACTGTTGTAGCTGAAGATTCTGTGGTAAAAAGTAATGAGCTACTAGCAGAGTTGAAATTACCATTACCTGATTCATCTGTAGGAATAAATAGGGCTGAGACAAATATTGATTGGAATAAGATGCCCAAGTACCATAAGTTCTTTTTTGATTTGGAAGGTTGGGAGGAACGAATTAAGGAATGGTTTGAAAAGTCAGATTTAGCAATGTCACAAAGCATTATAATAACGTATGGCTGGGAAGAACCAATGGTTAAGGTGCCAGTAAAATTATTTCTGGAAGATTGGGAAGGCTTCATCAGGAGTACGATATGGGAGACAATTATATTTAGTGAAGATTATAAGCTGATACTTGAAGTAAGTAGGGATTATAACTTCCATAGTAATTTTCAAATACAACCAGATTAATACTCATCTCCACACCTTCTCACCATCAACTCTAACGCACCATCTCACCACAAACAACACATTAAAGCTCAATGCGAATTAACGCCCTGAGAAGCTCATGTTTTTGAGTGGGTTTGGTGTTGTTCGGGTGCTGGGTTTATTGAAATATCGAACCTATTTGAATCTAGCGAGTAGGACTATCAATCGATAAATTGTTCTATGTTATTTCTAATAAAACAAATAGTGACAGACACCGTTTAAGTGAAAAACAAATAGTGACAGACACCGTTTAAGTGAAAATAAAACGGTGTCTGTCACTATTTTATGTCACTATTTTATATGTGCGTTTGCAAAAGATCTAAAGGCCAAAGAAAGGCCAGAAAAGGACCAGAATATTGATAAAGTTGGTCCAACTAGATATCAATACCACTTCCAAACAATCCATTCAATTCGCCCACCTAACCACCCATGTGTATAGGATTGATTAAGTTTGGGGTAATCTTCATGTTCTATGATTTTTAAACCGATGAAATACGAGAAATGTGCCTTGAAGGCTTGTAAAAAGCTTCAAGAGGTTCAACCAGATTTCTTAGAGAAATATAATATTGATAGTTATGATAACTGGTTCTATAATCAGTCCAGTGGACTATTGAGATTGTACAGTGAAGACAAAGAAATCTATTTCCGCTATATACCCGTTGGAACGTTTTCGACTAATACGAACACTTGGTTGTGGGCATGGGAAAATGAAGATTCTGTTGAAAGTATGAAGTTTCGAACTCTTGAAATCAAAGAGTTTGGAGAAAGGAAGAAGTATGAAAATTTGACCAATGCTTATTTTGAAGGAGACAAGTACACTGGATGGGAACTTACGTCAATTGCTTTTGAATTAATAGGAGGAATTGGTACTTATAGGGTTGTTTCTGACCATTTGGAAATATATTTTATTTTGACGGATGAAGTTAAAAAAGAAGAGGTTGATGCGATTGAAAATGAATTGATTGAGTGTGATACACACGGTAAAATTAGAACTGCTTTTATTTGTCAGCATTTAAACACGAAAGATAAAACAGGTTTTGAGGAAGCGTTTGATACATATAAAGGAATGGAGTTGGAAGATGATGATGATTTTCAAGCTTGGTGTTCTAGTTGTGAAAAGGAACGTCTAAAAACAGATGGTTGGAATGATGAGTCAATGGAGTTTTCTCAAATAAAACTGGTTTGCGAAAGATGCTATTTTGATGTCAAGGATTTTAATCAATCCATTTGATTAGCCCGTCTAACCACCCATGTGTTAAGGATTGATTATGTTTGGGGTATGTCCAAATCCGTTTTAATATTATTTTCTTTTTGCTTTATATTATCTGTTGCGAATTGTCAAAACAGGGCAGGAATATACCTAGCTAATAATCAATTTGATTTATGTTCTAATCCAGCCTTAGATTCTTCACTAAGTAATTTCAAAGTGTTTTTTACTGGCGAGTACCATGCAGTTGCTGGCAACAGCAAGTCACAAATAGCTATGATAAAATATTTGAACAAAACGCATAGCTTAAAGAAAGTAATCTATGAAACTAGCTTTAGTCACGAAGACTATATAAATGCATATGTACTACGAGGTAATCTTGATTCGCTTAAGTTATTTGGTCCATATTTGGGTTTTTTAAATTCCTTCGGGAAAGTCATGGAATTCTTGTACGAATACAATCTAATTTTGCCGCAGGGTGATAAAATATCTGTAAAATGCATTGATACAGAATCCGAATATCAATATGCTATAAAGGTGTTTCTTTCAGAGTTTGAAAATAGACCGTTACCTTCTGAAATTAAACTGAAGATTGACAGATTGAAGAAAATAAATACTGAAAATAAAGACTCATCAAGTATTTCTCATATGAAATTAATGATTGACACTATTTATGCAGACATGAAGGCCAACAGGAAATCCTATGAGTTATGTCTGAACGGAAAGTATTTGAAGTGCGAAAGGCTAATAGAAGGTACTCGTCTAGGTGTGGGAAGCACGATTGAAGAATCATTTTCTCCGAACACGCTTGAGCAGCATATAAAAGATAGTGTTGATGCTACAGCAAGAGAGCTATTTATGTTTAAGAATATTGTTAATATTATAAAGGAGTTTCCAAATGAAATATTTTTCGGTCAGTTTGGGAAAGCACATTGCACACTTTCACCAAAGGTTATTGATAAGTACTCTAAATCATGGACTTCTTTGGCTTCAATGTTGTATCATTTTGACACTTCGCCTGTTCAAGGAAAAGTATGTAGTATTGATAGAGTAAGAAAAAGGGGAGTGCGATATGCTGTAATAAATGCGGAATACTCTTGGGGTAATGAAGAGGAAAAATTATTTGACGGTCAATTTAGGCACACCTTATATAAATTAGATAATCCTAACAGTCCGTTTTTGGATGAAGCTTTGCGTCACCAATATATACTCCAATACAAGAAGTATGGAAGCACTTGCAAGGAATACAAATAAGTAATAAAGGATTACTTTACATCAAATAAGTTACCTTTTGATATCCGCTTACATTAAGAGAAAAAGATATGAAAACACAATTCTTTCTACAGTTAAAAATCAGCTCATTGCTACTAATGGTATTGTTTTCGGGAAAACTATATTCTCAAGAATATAGCTTGTATGCTAAGAAAATCGAATATACAGAGGCGTATGATAAGGCTAAGACCTATAGAAACGTAAAGAAAGCAATAAAGGTTGCCGAGAATGTTGAGTCATTAAAGATTACTATTTACAACAGCACTTACGAATATTTAGTATTCATGAATAACTATAGTAAGTTCTCAAATTTAAAAAAGTTAGTAATTGAAAACTGGAGTAATGACTCGACATTGAAGTTTGTTCAAGATTTATCAGTGTTTAAAGATATTGAGTATATCCGAATGATGAGTATTAGCATCCCCGAGGATGTTTCTGGGTTTGATAAATTACAGAAATTACAATACTTAGATTTATCTGAATGTGGTTTTGAATCTGTACCAAAAGGAATATTCCATTTGAAACATTTGCAAGTATTAAATCTATCAATGAATAAAATAAGTTTTTTAGATTCTTCTTTTACTAAACTAGACACTCTTAAAGAATTAGATATTTCAAATAATAATTTTGACTCCGTGCCTGAAGTTGTTTGTAAAATGAAGTCTTTGTTGTACTTCGATTATAACAATGCTGAAAATATTTTATTTTACCCTAATGGGAGAGAAGTCTACGTAAACAGGCTTAGAAAGTCACCTGAATGTTTGTTTGAACTAGAGAATTTACGCAAGGTATCGTTTTATAAAGTACCTTCTAATCCAGACATCAAAACTGAAGTAAAGGACTTAAAAGGAAAAGTTAAGGTGCATTGGTAAAGATGATATCTTTGAGTGGAGAATAGGGGAGTCTCCACTTCGTAAACAAATGAAATGTTTGTGGAAAACGTATTTGACTTTAGATGCAGTAAAAAGAAGGTGTGAGAAATCAGCAAGTGATGCTAGTTTAAATCCAGCTTTAGCGCATTATATTAATGATGAAGCGATGGTTCAAGCTGAAGTTGATGATTTTTGCTAGTGTAAATGTACCCCAAAATGTACCCCGTTATGAAAATTACAAACTGTCAGAAAAAACAAAACCCTTTAAACGTAATGTTTAAAGGGTTTTTCACTCGTAGCGAGAAGCAGGCTCGAACTGCCGACCTCAGGGTTATGAATCCTGTGCTCTAACCAACTGAGCTACCTCGCCATTTGTCCCGTAAAGGGCTGCAAATATATTATATTCTTTTAATCTAAGGATACAAGCAAGAGAAATAAATACCTAATTATTTCTTTTTAGCTACTCCTGCAACTCCGTTGATGATCGCAATAGAGCTTTTGTCAACTCTAATCTTAGCAGCACTTTCAATTGCTATAACAACAGTTTCAGCGTCAACATCCATTACTTTTCCGTGTATTCCACCAGCTGTAACGATGTCATCATTTTTCTTCAATGCCTCTCTAAGCTTCGCAAGGTCTTTTTCTTTTTTACGTTGTGGTCTGATGATGAAAAAATACATCACAACAAAGATTAGCCCCATCATGATTAACATTTTCGGGTCAAATCCTGCATCTAATAAAATAGTAGTCATAATTGATAAGTTTTAAAATTAAAGTTTAATATATAGTTAGTTAATTGGCTTAGCTTTTACTTCTGGTGTTCCCATTAATGCAAGCTTCACGAATTTGTTCTCGGCATTGCTTTCAATTTGAACCGCAACCCTAAATAATTTCCCTTCGTTTTTTCCCGATGGATCAATTTCAATGTCAATTTTTTCTTGTTGTCCTGGGTTGATTGGTTCTTTTGGGAAAAATGGAATAGTGCATCCACAACTTCCTTTAGCATCATTAATAATCAGCGGAGTATCGCCACTGTTAACAAAATAGAAAGTGTATTTTAATTTGTTTTCCTTGGTTACTGTTCCAAAATCATGTTCGTATTCATTGAACGTAATTTGAGCACCACCTTCAAATTTATCATAGTTACGTAACGCAGGAATTGCAATAGTTTCTTCACTATTAGGTACTGCATTAGTTGTAGTTCTGTCACAAGACGTTGAAGTTGCGATTAAGACAACTACAAGTGTTTTTAAAATAATAGATGTGTATTTTTTCATAGGGCTGTTAATTTATTAAACTAATTCATGAGTCCTCGACCTCTTTTTTTAATTTTTCCATCACGTTGGTAATCTGCAACTATTTTGTCCAAAACTCCATTGATAAACAGCTTGCTTTTTGGAGTAGAGTAGTTTTTAGAAATATCAATGTATTCGTTTAACGACACCTTTACTGGAATTGAAGGAAGTTTTTCTAGTTCAGCTAGCGCCATTTTCATTAAAATGAAATCAACGTTGGCAATTCTATCGGCTTCCCAGTTTTTTGCTTTCTTCATGATGACTTCTTGGTATTCTCCATCATTAACTAATACTTGTCTGTATATTGTTTCAATGAATTCAATGTCATCCTCCTTGTCCTTGAACAGGGCAGGTAGTTTTAAGTCTGAAGCAGTTTTTTCATTGAACTGTTTCAAAGCTTTTACTGCGTACCCACAAACAAAGTAGTGATCATCTTGCCAGTGAATGTTTTTTTCTTCTAAAATATGCTGAAGCATTTCATGATCAGCAATTTGATTTTTAAATAGTCTTATAACAATAGCCGCATCTTCTTCGTAGGAACTTTCAGATGAAGCTTTGTACTCTTTATAAGATTCGGTTTCAGTAATTTTTGTGTGAACTTTTTTAATGAATTCTTGCTCGTCCTTCCACGAAATATTTAATTTTTCTATTTCGCTAACAAGGTGAGCATTTTCGGACAACTGCCCTAACAACTTGTTATTGATAAACTTAACGTTAGGATTTTTATCTTCTTTCGTTGGGAGTTGTTTCTTTTTACGCTCTTCAATGAGTTTTTCCTCGTAAGATTTAAGTTCAACTAAAATAGATAACAAGTGAATGAACAACTCGTAGTTTTTGTTGATACTTCGCATTAATTCTTTTTCGCCAAGTGCAATTTCTGATACACTTCCTTTGTAATACGAGTAAAGTGCTTGAAAAATTTTAATCCTAATATGGCGTCGACTTAGCATAGAACGTTTTTTTTTACGGAGGCAAAGATAGTTAGGATATCTTTTTATTCACTACCAAACACAACATTTTTATGTTTGCTCCGTCTAGTTAGTTGTATTGCGTACTTATTAGTATTTTAGTATTTCTACACTCCCTTTATTAAACTATGTCTGGAATGAATAAGAGTTTTTGGTTGAGATTTTCCTTTTCATTGGTAGCCGTTGCTATATTTTTTACCCTTTTTTCAGGATGTAAAAAAGATGCCGAAACTACTTATTATGACTCTGTAGTGCTTTCGTCCACAACTAACTCCTTGGCATTTTTAATTACTTCATCTATTATTCCTCCTGCAGGGGATTATGGACTGCCTGTCATGGAAGAAATCGCTAATGGCAGTGTGTCCGGTTTAGCAACTGACGAATTTTTTTACATGAGTCTTTATCCGCATTTGTCGGATAACATGTACAACCCATTCGCAGAAAACTTCATGTTTAAATTTGATGAAAATGGAGACGACACTTTTGAGAATTACCCTTCATTCATTAATAACTTAACGAATTATAGTTACGAATTAGATGATTTTAGTGCCAGCGTAGTTGCTCACCAGGATACAGTTTCAATTGTTAGGGTTGGGAATTTAGTCAGGTCAAGCAATGGAGTATTAAATATGTATGTTAAACTTAAATATTATACATCATTTGAAGAAAGACATTCTGTAGCAGTATACCTGTACGAAAAGGAAGTGATTGGAAGCCAAGAGACCATTAATGGAACAGTTGAAAACTTTGTCCATAAAAATGTTTTCAGCACTTACGTAGGATCGCAATACGGTGTTCCAATCACAGGAACATTTGATGCCAACCATGAAACAGAATTATTTTTCACTCATGATTGGGGAAGTAAGGACCTCAGTAATTTGGGTATTTTAACAGTCGTTTATAAGTTGAACTGCAGAAATGAGCCTACTGGAGTTTTCACGGTGTACAAGAACTAGGGAGTATTTATTGCCTGGACGAAACTACTTTAGTATTAATAATTCCGACTACCTACCTTTTCTAATAATTTGATCTACTTCGTACATTATTTATGTACTTTTGCGTAAACTTTTTTAAGGTGAAGAATCACTGGTGGAAAATACTTTGCGTCCTGTTGTTGTGCTACATCTTAGTACAAGGATTTTTAGGTGAAGTTCCTCGGTTGAACATTTTAAATGAGACTATCCGAAACTTATATTTTCACGTTGGAATGTGGTTCGCAATGATTGCCATGATGACCACTTCTGTGGTTTATGCTATTATGAATTTAAGTACTGGCAAATTGGTGCACGATTTACATTCTACAGCATTTGCGAAAGTCGGAGTCTTATTTGGTTTCTTAGGCTTGTTTACAGGAATGTTATGGGGCAACTACACTTGGGGAAGTTATTGGCCTGACGATCCCAAAATTCACGGAGCAGCTATTACGGTACTAATTTATCTGGCCTATTTCACTTTAAAATCAGGTGTTCCGGACTTAGAAAAAAGAGCCAGAATATCAGGAGCTTATAATATTTTCGCCTATATTTTATTGGTGTTATTTTTAATAGTTTATCCAAGAGTGGCGCCTTCTCTTCATCCTGGAAGTGGCGGTAATCCCGGTTTTAACACTTACGATTTAAACAGTAACATGCGGACCATATTTTACCCAGCAATAATTGGTTGGATACTTTTAGGGGTTTGGATAACACAGCTTCAATTCAAAGTTTCAAAACTTGAAAACCGAAAAATACTTAAAGAATTAGATTCATGAGTTCACTAAAAAATTACATTAAATCTGGGACGATTGTATTGATGTTGTCTTTTGTTTCCAATGCAGCATTCGCAGAAATGTATCAAAAGGTTGAGTACGTTTCAACGTTCAGCTATACAATAGCAGGTAATGAGGGTACAATTATAGTTAACGATAGCATAGTGGTGCCAGATAGTACCAGTGTAAATCAGTTTAATAGAGGGGATTATACAATCTTAGTTAATACTAGTGGGGGGAAAAATGTTGCTCAATTGTTTAACAGAGATTATGTTGAAATGGCTGACATGATGTTTGTGAATGGAAAAATATATGTGGTGGTAGGGGTGCTGTTAATTGTACTTTGCGGTATGTTCGTGTATTTGATCACTTTGAACAGAAAGATTTCCAAACTAGAAAAGGAGTTAAATTAGTTGCAAATTAAAGTAAGAATGAATTGATTCGAACTTTAAAAATAAATTTAAAATGAAGAAGAGTTCTGTAATCATATTGGTAGGTATTTTAGGAGTTCTAATTTATCTACTTGTTGAGTCGATAGATGGTTCTGGTAGTTATTCTACTTTTGCTGATGCAACTGAAAAGACTGGTCAAAATGTTACCATTATCGGTCAACTCAACAAGAGTAAGGCAATAATGTATGACCCACAAACTAATGCCAACAGAACGGAGTTTTACGTAGTTGACAAATCTGGAGTAGAACAAAAAGTTATCTTTCACGATGCGAAACCAAGAGACATAGAGAAGTCTGAAGAAATTACAATGGAAGGAAGAATGATTAATGGTCAATTTCACGCAGTTCACATTCTGTTGAAATGTCCAAGTAAATACGAAACAGATAAGATTGGTATTAAAGATCCAATTGAAACATCTTTTGGAGCGCCTATTCCTGAATCAGAATCCGGTGTATCTCAAGACTTAATTTCAGAATAAGCATGAGAGTTGACTACATAAATGAACACTTATTTGTAGGTACTATTGGACACATATTGGTTTTATGTGCTTTTGTAGCTATTGCCTTCTCATCAATCAGCTATTTTTTATCAGCTCAAAACAACAGCGATGAACATTGGTTAAAAGTAGGTAAGTGGCTTTACAGAGTGCATTCATTTACAGTACTTAGTTTAGTAGGTTTGCTATTTTACATGTTGCTAAACAACATGTACGAATATCATTATGTGTTTAAGCACAGTAATGATGTAATGCCTTTAAAATACATATTGTCTTGTTTTTGGGCAGGGCAAGAAGGAAGTTTTTTACTCTGGATTATTTGTCACGTAGTACTTGGTAATGTTTTGCAGTTAACTGCTAAGTCCTGGGAGCCTCATGTAATGGCAATATATGGCTTGATTCAAATGTTTTTGGTGAGCATGTTACTGGGTGTGAATATCCCTGGTGGAGTTGGTTTGGGATTATTAGTAAGTGTTATTTTACTGATACCAGTATTGTTGTTCATTAAGAAATTTAGTAAAATAGAAGGGTTGACCTTCGTAATTGCTATTGCCTTTATTGGTGTGTTGTTTGCCATGATGGATATTGATGGATTTACTATTGGAAGCAACCCTTTTGTGCTGTTAACAAGAGATGCTGAAAGTTTTGTTAAAGAAGCTATTTTCACAACTAACATTAATAATGGCGAAAACAATAACTACATTGATCATATTAAGGGTCAAGGACTTAACCCTCTCTTGCAAAACTATTGGATGACCATTCATCCACCTACGCTTTTTGTTGGATTTGCTTCTACATTAATTCCTTTTTGTTACGCTGTAGCTGGATTATGGCAGCGAAAATTTAATGAGTGGATGGCTCCTGTATTGCCTTGGATCTTTTTTGGTATCATGGTACTAGGAGTGGGAGTATTGATGGGAGGAGCTTGGGCATATGAGTCGTTAACATTCGGTGGCTTTTGGGCTTGGGATCCTGTAGAGAACGCTTCATTGTTTCCATGGTTGACATTTGTTGGAGCAGCGCATGTAATGATGGTTCAAAAAAAGAAGGGTGAATCTTCGTACATGACGTTTCTTTTGACAATTTTTTCTTTTGTCTTCGTAATATATTCTACTTTTTTGACAAGGAGTGGAGTACTTGCAGATACTTCTGTACATTCCTTTGCTAGTGGAGGTTCTGGTCAAATTCTATTTTTTCTAATTTTTGTTTTTTGGTTCGCAGGAATGATATTACTGCAAAATAGAATGACAAGAACATTGTTCACCGGAGCGGCCGTAACTATGTTTTGGTTGAATTTATCATTTGGCAATACTTATTGGGTAAACACTGCATTTGTCATCGCATTGATTATACTGTTTGTGTTTGATTACCTGAAGTTTTTCGACAAAGGAAAGAAAGAGGAAGACAATTTCAGCTCAAGAGAATTCTGGATGTTTATGGGAGCTATTTTGCTGTTGTTGAGTTGTTTTCAGTTAATTTTTAAAACTAGTATCCCAGTCTTTAATGAAGTTTTTGGAATGGATAAAGTGCTTAATAAGACAGGTATTGTCAGTGATTACGCAGTTCCTCAAATGATAATAGGTTCGTTTATTAGTTTGGTATTAGGGTTTTCATTGTTTCTGAAATATAAAAAGACTCCGTCAAAACCATTTTTTAAATACACATTATGGGCCCTAGGAGTAAGTTTAGCAATAGTTATTGTAAGTATTGAGTCCACTGCTTTTGATTTTGGGGAAAGTACCAGTACGAAGGTTATGTATCCCATATTTTTCGCACTTTCCTTGTTCGCTGTCCTTGGAAATCTCTTTTATTTTATTTTCATTTTAAGAGGGAAGTTCAAGAAAGCAGGATCGTCAATAGCTCATTTTGGATTTGGAATGATTTTATTAGGGTCCTTTATTTCTACCAGCCAAAGTGAAGTAGTGTCTGTTAATACTTCAGATGCTGATCTTGAGATGGAATCTCAGGGCGAATTGTTGAATTCAGAAAATTTAAAAATTGTTATAGGTGATACATTGCCATTGGGTGAGTACTTTGTAGCTTATAAGAGTAAGTATCAAGAGGGAGTGAATGTTTTCTATGATATTGAATACTACAAAGAAATTGAAGGAAAGAAGGAGCTCGAATTTACCTTAACTCCGTTTATTCAGACCAACGCTACATTTGGAAGAGTAGCTGAGCCGGACACAAGACATTACTTGTTACATGATTTATACACTCACTTAACTTCCGCAATTTCGGATACATTATCTAATGCTAAGCCTGAATATGAATCCTTTGCATTGGTAAAACTGAAAAGAGATAGTTCGGTGATGCATAGCGGGTATGAACTGCTATACAAAGAGGTAAACAGTACTAAAACAGAAGAAAATGCTGATTCTTTGATCTTGAATATAATGGTGACAAACCCTAAGGGAGAAAAGGGTTTACTTGAGCTGCCTATGGTTCTGCATAAGAATAAATTGTATCCAATTCCTAATGCTAATTATGATATTGGTATTGCAGGAGAATGGTCTAAAACTGACCCATCCAGCGAAACATTTGAATTATACATAGCAGTTTTAAAGCCGCAAATAAAAGACTTTGTTGTGCTAAAGGCCATCAATTTCCCTTTGATTAACTTGTTGTGGTTAGGCTGTGTGCTAATGGCTATTGGAACAATGATGGCTGTTGTTCAAAGGGTAAATCAACTTCGCAATTCTGCTGCTTAACTTAAGGACTTATTTCTACGACTTACTTAGACGAATTAAATTAGCAATTTTAGTCGGTTATTTAAAACAACCAGTAAACTCCAAAAGTACCTCCAAATGCTCCGTAATCATTGACTGGGTTAAAGTACTCAATGACCGTATTACTCCTTTTTATGTAGGGTAAATAGTATTTGGCTTCAATGTTGAATTTCAATTTCTTTGATCCAAAGTTGTATCCTAAATGAGGGTTGAAAAGAACTCTTTGCCCTTCAGAAATTTCATAGTCATCCTGTCTGTCTAGTTCAAACCACGTCGTTGCTCCAATGTATAAGAACTGATTTAGTCCTCTGTCTTTCGGACAATCACAATGATAGTGAACGTCACCCAGAAAATGCCAATAAAGATTGACGTCGACTTGAGGGTAAAATTTAAAGTTCCATTCCTTGTGATCAAAAATTAAGTTTCCCATTAAATTACTTGTGAAACCAACCTTAGATTTCTTATTATAATACCATTCTCGAAGGAATCCTCCTTCAAGGTGATAAGTACCAAGTACCATTGGCGTTAGGTGAATAGCTGCAATCCTTGTTGTCTTCTTTGAAATTCCATAGGCATAACTAGCACTGACCATGGGAAGAGGTACAGTTGCGTCTAAAGTCCTAGAATTTACAATAGGGCCACCAATACTAACGGAAACTGCTCGTTCTTTTTTGCCTAATGGAACAACATGTCTACTGGGTGAGCAGCTTACAATTACTAAAACTAATAGGAAAAGTGATGTGATCTTCATTCAAGGGTAAAAGTATAGGATTTAAACCTAACTGCAATTGAACTTGGATTTAAATACTAATTTATTGAGGGAACACAGTATTGCATAACAGTCGTTAATATTTTGATCAAACCATTTTTACTTTGTCCTTTCGTTGAAGCATTTTAATTACTTCCTGATCAACCAGCGATGTAAAATCCATTTGGCGAATTTTCTCTATTTCCATCCACCTAAAAACTTGTTTGATCTGAGGAGGGAATGCAAATGTTTTTTTAACGGTGTGAATGACTTTGCTGTCTAATTGTTCGATTACAAAATAAATACTCACGATCTGTTCCCGAGCATCCACGGGAGAGGCTTGGTAAAAATCATTAACATAAAAGAGTCTGTCAATTTTAACGTTAATATCGAGTGCGTCTTTGAAAGAACGAATTAAGCATTCCTCAATACTTTGGCCAAACTCTAGCTCGTCACCCGGAAAATTAGTCACTGCATTGCTTCCCAATAATTCATCGGACACTAGTATTTTATCGTCTTTTACTAAAAGTCCAAAAACCTTGATGTTAAAGCTTTGCGGTGTCATTTATAGGGTCATTAATATATTCTAATATCGTGCTTGTAAAACAGTGTACGGATGTCACAGGATAAGGTTGCAATTTCTCAAGGTATTTTTAATTAATTACTCACATTTTAACACAGCAACGCAACCATTTGGGAAACATTAAGTTTTGTAATTGTAATTCCTATTCTCTTATTAGGAGCTCCAAGGAAACGTTAATTTTATAAAATTCACATAATTGGAAAAAGTAATCTTAGTAAACGAGCAGGATGAGGAGTTAGGAATGATGGAAAAAATGCAAGCACACAGTTTGGGTTTACTCCACCGTGCATTTTCTATTTTTATATTTAATAAAAAAAATGAATTACTTCTTCAACAACGTGCTAAATCTAAATATCACAGTGGAGGCTTATGGTCAAATACATGTTGTAGTCATCCCAGACAGAACGAAAGTGTGTTGTTAGCAGCTGAAAGAAGGCTTGTTGAAGAAATGGGATTTACTACAGACCTAAGTAAAGTATTTGATTTTATCTATCGAAAACAACTTGACAAAGGTTTGTTTGAACATGAGTTTGATCATGTCTTTGTCGGGGAGTATGAAGGAGAATTGTCTATAAATAGATCTGAAGTAGAAGCTTTTGAATACGTTAATATTGAGGAACTAACCTCCCGAATTCAAAAAACTCCACACCTCTATACAGAATGGTTCAAAATTAGTTTGCATCAAGTACTGACCTTTGTAACAAGATGACTACAACATTTGAACAAAACCGTTTAATCTTTCGTAGATAGTTTCTGTAAGGTTGCTGTAATGAAAGTCTAGTGTCCAGTAATAGGTTCCAGTAGGAACTTTTACACCATCAACAGCTCCATTCCATCCGGTTCCTAAACCGTGAATTGTGGCAAGTTTAACTCCCCATCTGTTATAGATAACTAGTACTGGATTCAATATATTTCTGCACTCTACAGGGGCAAAGAAGTCATTTACTCCATCATTATTTGGAGTCATGATGTTGGGCATTTTTATGTAATGCGTGCAATCTCTTGAAAACACTTCTAAGCTATCTGTTGCCTTGCAGCCTTGCCTTGTCAATTCTACCCAATATATACCAGATGTATCAATAGTAATAACATCATTTGTATCGGTTCCAAACCAAGCTAGCGTTACATCATTGTCATGAAAAGCTACGATACTAGTGTCACTCGTGAAACAAATGGTAAATTCTTCTCCTAAATCTGCTATTGGGTCATATGGAATTTGAGTAGTGGACGATGTGTCCAAGCATCCTTTTTGAGTGAAAGTCACGAAATAATCACCGTATTCTGAAAAGTTTAAACTATCGTTCGTTTCACCAACCATTTGTTCTCCATCCTTGTACCATTGAAAGGTGCTTGGTAAATTACTTGATGAAGTTAATATCCCAGGTGAACAGGTGTCCAAAGCTGTAGTCATAAAGGTCGCATCATCTGAAGTGATAATTAACGTATCAATAGTTCTGCAATTTTTAGCATTATTCATTTCTGCCCAGTAAATCCCTGCAGAGTCAATTGTTTTCAGAGCTGTTGTGTCAGTGCCAAACCAACTAAATTGTGTGCCGTTAGCAAAAGTGGGAGTGATGAGGGAATCTCTACCGGGACAGAGGTAGAAATCATTACCTAAATCTACAATTGGAATAGGAAGGATGGAAATGATACCCGAAGTATCCAGACATTCTTCTTTTGCGAAAACAATGTGGTAATCTCCTTCTGAGGAGAACTGTAAGGTATCTGTAGTTTCCCCGAATAATGGTATTCCGTCTTTGTACCATTGGTAAGTGCCATTTAAATTACTTGCAGTTGTTAATACTCCCGGAGGACATTCTTCAAGCACAGAAGAGGTAAATTCAACTCGATCAAAACCACTATAAAACCCTCCATAACCAGCAGCTCCAGAAACTCCAAAGAAGCCAACTACAGCAATTGAGTTTGATGATACCGTAACATCACCAGTTAGGTTTTCGATTTTATAAGCTTCGTAAATTGATCCTAAAGCAGGAACAGGTGCAACAGTTGGAGCCAAACCATTCACAAGTACTGTTGAACCTGTTTTTGTCACAATTGTTATTCCCCCAGCATATGTCTTTGTTCCAATGCCTTCAATTAGTGGTATACTATTTATTTCTGCAGTACTGTAGCAAGTAATTGGAGGAACAAAATTCATTCCCTGGGTATTGCTGGTATTATTTCCTCCCATAATAAATTGGTAAAGGTAAGTAGGTTCACTTGTCGTAATATACATCACGTCATTATTGTAAAATGTGCCATCTAACAACCTATGTTCTCCAGCATTTATAGTGTCAACAGCAACAGTATTTCCATTGACAAATATCATAGTGCTGTCTGAATGAGCAACCACCATGACTTGTTCCATGTCATCATCATCTGCGCCGGCCCCTTGACCACGCACGGTAACATATTTAACACCAACTAATGATAAGTCAACAATTTGATCAATTCCAATATCAGCACCTTGGTTATTCCGAAGGCTTCCAGCCCACGATCCGGTATTAACAGCGATTGGCTTATTAGCTGTAATTAAAGTCCCTACAAACCCAGTATCTAAATTATTTATTGAAGTTTGACTATGAATGGCAGCAACATAACTTTCGCCAGCATTTAAATTAATGGTCAACGGAACAGTTGAGCTAGGAGGAGTTGCTCCATGAAATACCATTCCAGTAGATTTAAAGCTCACAGTAACAACAGTAGCGTTTTCGGTTGCCATAACCGAATATCCAGAAACCTTTCTTGAGTGAGAACTAGGAGATGGAATATGACCGAGTCGATAGATAGTTCCTAAAGCATCTATTCCTTTACTGGTTAGTGATCCGCCTTGGGAGGGAGAACTGAATGATCCAGCATTAACTCTCAAGTTGACATAAACAGCACTATCAGATGTTACAATTAACCCTTTAGTTGTTAGGACTTGATTTAACTCAGTGTCATCGCAAACAAATGCCGTACCGGCGCCAAGCATATAGTAATTTGCGCTGACCCCATTTTGAACAGTTCCAGCCTGAAGTACAATTCCGCTCCCATCAGTAATGGTATAATTAGCGTTCACATGTGGGGTGGACAAATAAAGTACTTGTTCTTGAGCTGTTATAGTTCCGTCAATAAGATCCGCATAAAAAGGAGGTATATAATGTGTCATACTTAACTGACTAAATCCAGTCAAAAAAGAAATGCTTAGTAATAATGCGAAAAGGGACTTCATTCACTGCGTTTATTATATGTACGAAACTACAAGTATTTTGTTACTATTTTATTCTTTCTAACAAAGCCATAAAAAACCCATCGGTTCCATGGTCAGATGGAAGAATTGTTTGTTCCTTAACTAGTCCAAAATCCTTACCGAAAACTGAATTTAAAAATGATTGAACAGCATGTTCGTTTTCTGACGGCAAAACACTGCATGTAGCATAAACCATTAGTCCTCCTGGTTTTACCATGGTAGAATAAGAGTTTAAAATTTCTCTTTGAACTTTTTTTATTTCATCTATGAATTCTAAAGTTAACTGCCATTTTGCGCCCGGATTTCTTTTTAAAGTTCCCAATCCAGAACAAGGGACATCAAGAAGCAAGTAATCAGCTTTCTCCTTGAATTTTGCAATGGTATCTTTTTCAATTAATTGCGTTTGAACAATATTAACCCCAGCACGTTTAACTCGTCTACTTAATTCTTTTAGCTTGTATGAGTGAATATCCATTGAAACAAGCATTCCTTGGTTTTGCATAAGTGCAGCAAGGTGCAACGTTTTTCCTCCAGCACCTGCACAAGCATCAATCACCATTGCAGATGGCTGTGGATTTAAGTAAGGGGCAATCATTTGCGAGCCCCTGTCTTGAACTTCAAAACATCCTTTTTGGAAACTTTTTAAGTGAGACAGTTTTGCTCTTTTATTTAGTGTAATACAATCTGCTTCATTTAAGGTAGTTTCATGACCTTCTTGCCCAAGTGCTCTTACACAGTGATCGACATCTGATTTAATACTGTTGACTCGTAAGTTAACTTCTTGCGGTGCATTTAAATTCGCTAGGCAATTTCCCCAAGAATTTCCGAGTTCATTTTCTCCAAGAGCATCCATCCAATCAGGAATGGATTCTTTGACTTTTCTTATTTTATTAAACTCAACTTTTTTTGAATTAACAATTACCGAATCTAGTGCCGAAAATTCATCCATCACAGGAAGTTCCTCGTTATTTAAAATCCAATGAATTCCTAAAATATGCCACCATGCAGATGTCGTTTTTGGTTCCTCACCAAGTATTTCATAATACAGACGATACCACCTAACTACAGAGTAAGTAGTCTCGGCTAAAAATCTCCTGTCACGACTTCCCCATTTAGGATTAGATTTTAATAATAAATGTACAGCATGATCAGCTTGAACATTTTTTTCAAAAATGTCTTGCAATACTAAAACAGTAGCATGAACTAAGTTGGGGTATAATTTCATCATTTTCGGTAAGTAAAAATACTTATTTTTTTACCAAAAAATGTTGTACTAGAGCATTGATTATATAAAGATAGAGGTGAGGGATCATAAGTTGAAATATAATTTTATATCAGCTTGTAAATGAATGCCTAATGTGTTCAAAAGTTATTTAGCAATCTGCCATATAACTGTTTGCTTTAAGTATATTTATTATCGCATTTAAAAAAAAATCTTCATTATTTAAACAATCTAGCATGAAAAAGTACATCAACATTTTATTTGTATCGTTAGTTGGGATACTTCTGTATTCGTGCGCAACTTCAAGTTTAACAGATGGTTCATTTGTAAAAAAGAGAAGGTATAACAAAGGATGGCATGTAGATTTAGGAGGTAATCATAGTCAAAGCCTTACAGCAGGAACATCTGCAGAAAGAAATATGGTTCCTAGTCTTAAAGATTTTTCTGCTAGCGAAGTTTCTCCCGTAACGAATTTGGAGTCCACTGAAAACCTGCCAGCTGAAAAGAACACAACGGAAAGTGATACTTTAAACAATATTCCCGCTAGCACTAAAAATGGTGGTACTAACCAAGATTCGTTGGCTTCCGTAAATGTTGAATTTACAGACTCTCTTGAATTCAAATGTGATACTATTGTTTTCAAGGACGGAAAACGAATTCTTGCAAAAATAGGAACAATTAATAAGGAGAAAGTTTCGTACAAACTTTGTGATAATCCAGAGGGGCCAGAATTTTCACATGAAACATCATTAATTGAAAAAATACAATTTACCAATGGTACCGAAACATTAATAAGTGACTACTATACTTTTGATAAGAAAGAAAAGGTAGTGCGTGAGCAGGAGGGAGAGGTTGCCAAGGAGGATAAAAAAATTGAAGGTTTTTCCATAGCAAGTTTAGGCTTGGTAGCCTTAAGCGTTCTGTTACTAGCGACTACTGCTTGGGTTGCGATCCTATTAACACTTCCACTGGCTTTAGGATTTGGAATTACTGGTCTAATCAGGATTAAGCAAAACGTGAAGAAGTATAAAGCTCGATGGATTGCTTTATCAGGAACAGTATTATCCTCTATAGGAGTGGCAATTTTAGCTACATTATTGATTTTATTGGCTGCCTTTGTAGGTGTGTGGTCCTAGCGAATGATCTAATGATATCAACTAACGTACAGCTTTAATGGGCTTTGAAAATAAATCAATTCAGAAAGGTTGGGTAGTGTTTGACTGGGCTAATTCAGCTTACTCATTAGTTATCGTTTCAACCATTTTTCCTGAAGTATTTAACTCTTTTGCTGGTGAAAATCCTCAGTTTTTAGGGATTGATTTTCTATCAGCTGACACTTTATACACCTACAGTATTTGTTTTTCATTCTTGGTGATTGCTATTTTAAGTCCTTTACTTTCGGGGATTGCTGATTACTCAGGAGAAAAAAAGAAATTCATGCGGGTCTTTACTTTATTAGGGTCCATATCATGTATCGGATTGTATTTCTTCACTCCTGAAACACTTTGGATTGGCGTTATAGGTGCTATTTTAGCAAGTATTGGTTATTCCGGTAGTATGGTTTTTTACAATGCGTATTTACCAGAAATAGCTGCTAAAAGTGAACAAGACTCATTGAGTGCGAAAGGATATTCCTACGGATACCTAGGGAGTAGTTTGCTGCTTATTTCTTTGTTTGTTATGGTCGCCTTTTATGAATCTCTTGGATTCAGTTCTGAACTACAGGTATTCAAGACAGGTTTTGTATTGGTTGGATTGTGGTGGTTTGGATGGAGTCAATGGACTTTTAAAGTGTTGCCAAACGGCTCAGAAAAAAAAATACAGCAGCGTGATCTGAAGGAGAAAAGAAAAATTAAAAGTGCTTTAAAAGAAGGTGTCATAGAGCTGCAAGTAGTGTGGAATGAAATAAAGTCTTATCCTGTTATTGGTAAGTTCCTAAAAGCATTCTTTGTAACTGCACTAGGTCTGCAAACTTTAATAATTGTTGCTCCATTGTTTGCCTTAAATGTGGTAGGAATGGAAGGTTCCGAACTAATTGTAGTCGTTTTAATTATGCAGATTTTGGGAATTATTGGTGCAATGGTCTTCTCAAAACTAAGCAAGACGAAGGGGAATGTGTTCTCTTTAATATTTGCTACATTGATATACTTACTTATTTGCATAACTGCTTTCATATTTGCCGACAAAAACCTGTTTTATGTTCAAGCTGGGTTCATGGGATTTGCACTAGGAGGGATGCAGTCTCAGGCAAGATCTGCTTATTCAAAATTACTTCCAAAAGTTGAGCATACAGCCTCGTACTTTAGTTTTTACGATGTGCTAGAGAAGGTGTCCATAGTGTTAGGAACTTTTATTTATGGTGGAGTTACTTATTACTTAAGTGATTCTGAATTTGTTTCCGCGCCCCGTACTGGAATTTTGATTTTAGGAGGATTCTTCCTGTTGGGATTGATTTTGTGGTTACCTTTAAGAAAAGAAAAACAATTACTTTAATTCATGGCAAAAGATTGGAAAGACAGATTGGGTATGGTGTATTCCACCAACGATGACTATGATTACGATAAGAGTGGTGAGAACGAAGAAAGCATTGAGAAATCTAAGCAAAAACTTTACATCAGTCTGGACAAGAAAAATAGAAAAGGAAAGGCAGTAACTCTTATAGAAGGGTTTATGGGGCCAGAAGAGGAATTGAAAGACCTTGGTAAAATGCTTAAGTCTAAATGTGGAGTAGGAGGTTCCGCCAAAGATTCTGAAATATTAATTCAAGGTGACGTTCGAGATAAAGTGGTTGTGATCCTTGAAAAAGAAGGTTACACAGTTAAAAGAAAGGGAGGGTACTAATTGATTCTTCATTTTAAGAAGTTATCCTTTGAACAGGGACAAGAATACATTTAAGAAGCTTTCTCTCTGTATACTTTAATACTTTCAATTACCACCGCCGATAGTATTATTACACCTCCAATCATGGTGTTCATCGTTGGAATATCATTCAAGAAATAAACACCCAGTATAATTCCG
>Ga0115000_10000135_pt1 | contig 63530 bp, 40 predicted proteins | sample ArcticOcean_MG_C_6_FD_89690 | JGI IMG/M metagenome (GOLD analysis project Ga0115000, IMG submission 89690) | Marine microbial communities from western Arctic Ocean - ArcticOcean_MG_CB8_128 | ecosystem: Environmental > Aquatic > Marine > Oceanic | place: Arctic Ocean: Canada Basin | collected... | reverse complement strand
GTATTCTTTCAATGTGTGGAAAGGTCTTAATGTTGAACCAAACTATAGTATGGGATTAAAAGAAGATGAGAACGAAGAAAGAGAGGGTACTTTCAATCTTGGTTTGTCATATAGATTCTAAAAAACAAGGATAAGTAGTTTTAAACGGTTGCAATTAGTGAAAGTTTTTTCCCGCAACCAAAAGATAGAAACTAATTACGGATTTTAAATTACTTATGTGTTGCAAAAAACCCTGACGACGGTCGGGGTTTTTTTATGGCACCAATAGAGGTATTTATAGTATATGAAATTAATAGATATTATATATAAAGTTATATTAAAAGAGGCTACAGAAGACAGGTCTAATGATGAAGAAGAAAGTCCAAGAGACGAAGAAAGCCCAAGAGACGAAGAAAGCCCAAGAGACGAAGAAAGGCCAAGAGATGAAGAAGAAAGACCAATAGATGAAGAAAGACCAAGAATAGGGTATTGGTCGTGTATAGACCCAGTACAACATCCTGGGTGTAAGAAACTTGACGCTAGAGACATTGAGACTGTTACACGTTTTAGGTTCCCCTTTTACCAAGAACAAGAATCATGTATTCAAGCTTCAACATGTCCAGGGGAAAGAGCTCCAAGACCAACCAGACCAACAACAACTAGGCCAACGACACCCAGACCACAATCTACAAGTACTACTGAAAGACCAGTTATTATGAGGCCAGAAGTTAGACCACAATCAGATAGCGAAACTCAAACACAATCAGATAGCGAAACTCAAACACAACCAGTAGACCAAACACAACCAGTAGACCAAACACCAGAAATGAGTGTAAAAACCAAATATGATGACGATTCAAAAATAACTAACATAAGTAAAATACAGTCTAAAAAATACATAAACATTGTTAAGAAAAATCTAACAAAACAATTAGAAACACAATCACCAAAAGTAAAACAAAAGTTAAGACAGTTTAATATAAAACCATCAAACCTATCATACTTAATACCTTTATCTTTAGGTACTGGTACTTTATTGTCGAAAATGGAAATGGATGGGCTAAATTTACCACTAATGATGGTCCTTTATAAAAACACAGATAAACTATACCAATCCATGAGAGAAAATAAACCTTTTACAGAAGGTGAGGCAAAACCAGTTAGTGGTCCTATTGATTATAAAAATTTCTGGAGTTGGAATAATCAGGTTTATGGTGATTGGGGTACTTGGTTAAAAAATAATGTAGTATCTAATTTTCCAGAGATATCTAAAAATAGTTTTCCAGCTTTATCTTTTTGATTGAATTCTTTCTAAATAAGGGCCAGTTAAAATACTTCTATAAATTTTTTGAGCTAACATTTTAAAAGCATCATTAATAGTTTTATCATCCATTGGTAAGTTTTGAGATTCTAAAAACTTTAAAGTAGCTCTAGTCATTAAATCTCTCATTTTTTGAGAATTTTCCCAAATATATTGTAATGGTTCTGGTTGGTTTTCCATAAACTCTGACATGTTAACAGGAAATTCCCCAGTTTCTTTAGCGTACAATAATATCTCATGAGCTAGTTCTCCTTCTATAACTGTCTTAGAGTCAGTTAAAAACGGACTTAAATCCGTTACTACTGTATTATACTTACCCCACACCCTAAGCTGTTCTATAAAACGTGCCACATCGTGTCTCTCAGGACTACTCAATGTTATGAGAGGTCCACCCTGCGTAGGGTCTAAATCGTCCATAAGTCTCTCAAAATCATCCATTACCTTCCAAATTTTTACAAATCTTACAACTCATTCTTTCTTCTTTAGCTGCACACCACTCTGGTATAGGGTAAAATGAAGCTAAGTAATAAGCAAAGGCAGTACCATTACAAATCAACTTACCTGACCTGTGTGCGTTAGTACAACAACCTACATATCCACCATCCCAACTATTAAACCCAACTGTGTACTCCCACAATCTTTCATTATCCCAACCCAACCTTTCTTTTATATATGCAGCTACAATAAAACCAGTTCTATCAGCACCATGGGTACAATGTATGAAAGTATTACCTTGATTAAGTTCGTCTAAACCTAATTTTACAGCTCCAGTATAACCAGGTGTATCTTCTAGGGTGTACGAATTTTTAGCACTCCATGGATTATGAGCGTTAAACCAAATATACTCTCTACCTGTAGATTCTACATATTTTTTTTCACTTTCCATACTAAGTCCACCACTATCTTTATTACCGTTCATTCTAACAACACGCTCAATATCAGGGTATTCTTCAAATAGTTTAGCAAACTCTCTAAGGGAAGGTTGTTCACTTCTAAAATTACCCTGACCACCAGGTATTTCAGCAAAATTACCAGGTAATCCTTTACTAGGGGTTACATTCTCTACATCTACTTCAGATTCTTTATCAGTCTTATCTTTAGTTGTCTTTTTTCTTTTAAAAGTACTTTGCCATGTACACCAGTTAGAATCCTTACATTCATCTTTTTTACACGCATCACTCTTACAACAATATCTTACACTTCCTTCTGATAGAGTATCAAAAGTACAAGGACCAATAACACCATCTGGTTTCAAATCAAACTTTTTTTGAAACTCCAAAACAGCGTTATGAGTATCAACTAAGAAAATCCCATCTACACCATCCTCACCCAAGTCTATTTCATAATCGTATAATAACATTCTTTGTATCATCGTAACTAACTGACTAGAGTCTCCCTTTTTAAGTACAGCTTTACCTAACATTATATCATCAGCAGTTGTAGGGCCTATTATTTCTGGAGTAGTATCATATAATTCATCCCCCGTAAAAGTTTCCACATCATCACAACCTTTATATATTTTTACAGTACCAGCTCTACCTTGTTGCCAACTCAAGTATAACAACCATTGATTTTCTGCAGAGAAAACATCCAAACCAAGATTACCAGATAATGTATTACCTAGTATTGTAGCGTGTTTTACAAATTGTCTAGTAGCTATGTCAGCGTTTTGTGCGTCGGACTTACTGTTTATACCATAATCAGAAAAATATTCTCTACAGTATTGAAATAGACCATAACATCTACCGTTATCAGCTTTTACGTTACCCAAACTTTCTAAATAAGACACCGTATTAAGAATTCTTAATGTTATTTTTGAAGTTTTATGTTTTTCAAAAGCGTCCTTTACTGGTTGGGAGTAACTAGACCCTTTGTTTGCGTTATATTTTTCATCATATCTGTTTTTCCAGTATTCTAAAAAACTACAGTAAGTCAACGTTCCTTTGAAATCAGGACCAACATTACTCTGCATATTTATCAAAGTGTCTGATGGGATTTCCTCCTGTTCTTTGATTGTTCTTGAAATAACATCACTCAACAAAGGCAACAAACTCATATTGTTTTTAGTAAGACTCATTAATGTATAGTTTTTTAATAAATACCTACAGTGATTGCATTTCTTCTAAAAGACTTAGCATTAAATCTTCATCCTCAATGTGGTCACCCAGAACAGCATCTATTACTCTTTTTTTCTTTTGTACCATATTATAGATTATTTTCTCCACAGTATTGTCAAAAATGGGATATATGCAAGATACGTTTTTCTTTTGACCAATTCTAAAAGCTCTATCTTCTGCCTGTGACATATCAGAAGGAACAAAAGATAAATCATTAAAAATTACAACTTCAGCAGCAGTTAATGTTATACCAATACCACCAGCTTTTATATTGGAAACAAATATTTTTATTTTTGGGTCATTTTGAAATGAATCTACACTTTCCTGTCTTTGTTCTTGATTCATTTGCCCATATAAAGGTACAGCCATTTTTTTATACTTAGACCAAATCCCCATTAACGGTTCTGTAAAATTTGTAAAAACTATTACTTTTTTATCTTGGTCTAAACATTGGTCTATTAGTTCAAAAGTGTTTTTTAATTTTTCATTTGCTATAATTTGTCTAACTTTCATTAACTTATTTAATTGTATAGTTAAACTTTGATTTGGGTTTTCATTTGCCCAGTCTAGATACTCCCCAACCTCTTTTCTATATTCAAGTGAATCAATCTCTAAGAATATAGGTGTTATAATTTTATCGGGTAAATCTAAAATTTCTTCTTTTAACCTTCTTAATACCTTTTGTTTGGACCTATCTCTTAATTCGTCAAGATTAGAAGCACCATTAGTTAACCATATTTTTCTACCACCTTTATTTATTTGATAACCCTCACAATATCGTCTAACATAACTCACCCAGTTTTTAGCGACTCTAGACTCAACTAACCGCAAAAGGTTATAATAATTTATAGGTCTGGATGTCATTGGTGTACCCGTAAGTAACCAAACCTTACCTACTTTTTTCACAATATCGTTAGCTAATTTAGTTCTTTGGGCTTTTGTATTAGAAATGTAATGAGCTTCATCTATTATCACCAAATCAAAATTCTCATCTAAAATAGTGGTAATCTCATCTTTTTTATCTAAACTATGGAAATTTTTAAGAATGTCATAATTAATAATTATAAATTTTCCACTTTCCCACTTCTTACTTGTTATTATAGAAATTTTATCGTCCGTATAATTCTCTACCTCTCTTTTCCAGTTCAACTTAAGAGTAGCTGGGCATATAATTAGAATTTTTTTGGAACCACTTTCAAGAGCTGCTATAGTTGCACTAGTAGTTTTACCCACACCCATATCATCAGCTAGAATGTATTTATCGTTTCCTAATAATTTTTCTACAGCTATTTTTTGATGGTCGTAAGGTTTTCTGTGAGAATATGGTGAGTAATCCACCGTTACTTTTCTTTCGGTGTTCGGTATTATTTGATTTTTAGGTGCCCAAAAACTATAAAGTTTCTGGTCTTCTAATATTTTACCCCACATATGGAAAGCTTTTACGGTTTCCGAGAGTATCTTTTCTACCCACACAGACTTAGGTTTCTCACTTAATAAATTATCAGCCATTAAACCTTCAGCAAAATAATCATCAATCTCAACCCATTTCCTAGCAATTTTAGGGACCTTATCGTGATTATTTATAATGTATTCAGATTGAGACCTAGTTAAAGTTTTAGATTTGTATAATTTATATGTGGATTTTAATTGTAATATATAGTTATTTGCACCATTATATTCTAAAAGAATTTTTTTTGCTTCTATTTCAGGTAAATTTAATTCCATATGTTATTAAAATATAATATAAAACCATAACATAGACAACAAACTATTTATTATTATATGGCAGAACAGAAAAAAATACCAATTACTAGGATATCACGTTTCTTTGGCTCCCAGGATTTTAAGTTAGAACAGGATATGGGAATGGAATGGTTGCATGGTGACATGCATTTTACTTTAGTTTTATTTAGAGTGGATAAAAAAAAGACAGATGTTGATGATGTCTATGGTGAAGCTGGACCTGAAGAAATTAGATATAAAGCCCCTGTAGAGTTTAATGGGTATGTTAATATTACATCACCACAAAATAAAACTTACTCTAGTGGTCTAGTAAATCAAATGGAACCTGGAAATATGACGGTTAGTGTTTATATGAAACATTTAGATGAGTTAAATATTGATGTGTCTTATGGGGATTATATTGGTTATGCAGAAACAGAAGATAGGATGAGATACTATGTTGTTACAAATGACGGTAGAGTGGTTTCAGATAATGCACATACGATAGGGGGTTATAAACCTTTCTTTAGAACTATAATTTGTTCTTATGTAAGTCCTAATGAATTTAACGGAATATAATGAGTATACCTAAAAAAGTTAAAACAAATATTAATATTAGTCCCAGACCACCTCAACCACAATATGATTCTGGGTATAATGGTTTGACAACACCGAATAGAAGACGGGAGTTGAGTGAACTTATAACGGAGGATGGAACATTCCTACCAAAATCAGTTTTACACGCTGATATGGATAGAGGTATGTTAGATTTTGTTGAGAAAGAGTTAGATACTACTGCTTCTGGTAAAAGAATACCTGTTATAGATAGAATTTTAACATTACAAAGATGGGGTGAATTTTCACAAACTTGGAGTTTCTCGACAGAGGATAAAAACGTAGAACTACCTTTCATTGTTGTAGTAAGAAAACCAGATGTACAATACGGTACCAATCCATCTTTATTATATACCATTCCCGATAGAAAACAATTTCATTTTGCAAAAGTCCCTACATGGGATGGTAATAGAAAAGGGATGGACATATATACAATACCACAACCAATACCGGTAGATATTATATACGATGTTAAAATAATATGTAATAGGATGAGAGAACTTAATAGGTTTAATAAAATAGTAATGCAAAAATTTAGTTCCAGACAGGCTTACACTTTTGTAAAAGGACACTACATACCTATTATTTTAAACAGTTTAGGGGATGAGAGTGTTATAGATACAGAAGAAAGAAGATATTACCAACAAAACTACCAGTTCCAATTACAAGGGTTTTTAATAGACGAGGATGAGTTTGAAGTTAAACCCGCGATTAGTAGGTCAATATTATTTTTTGATGCAGAAACAAACACAAAGAATGCAGGAAAAGGTAGCCCCTCTATTGTCGACCAAAAAGAAATGAATATCTATAATAAAAACAAGTATAGAAGAAAATTAGATTTTACAGCCTTAGAAACCACAAAAACAATCACATATTCTTATAAAGCTACCATTACTTTAGTTAGGTCAGATAATGTGGCCAGTGTTGTCTACACTATTAATGGTACTACAACACAAGGTAAGGTGGAGGTAAATATCGGTGATGTTTTACTGATTACTATAGTTAAAAGTGCTGGTGGGACAGCTCAAATGGTGTTGGAAGAACTTATTTATTCATAAATTTATTCCGCATATATATCAGGTTTTTTAACACATTTATCTTTTATAAGTTTTTCTAAAAATCGAGACATCACCAAACCATGTTCCTTACAATACTGTTTTAATAGTTTGTGATACTCGGGTCTTATTTTAAGGTTTTTTATTTTCATATTAATTAAAGGTAGAAAAAAGGGAGAATTTATTCCTACTCTATATAATTATATTGTTTATTAAAGAAACTTTTGGAATTGAAATCAATATTTATTTAATAAAATATAAAATTACTAAAATTACTAAAATAGTTTAAAATGGCAGAAAATTCAAAAGTATTCGTATCTCCCGGTGTTTATACCGCGGAGAAAGATTTAACCTTCGTAGCGCAGAGTGTGGGAGTGACAACTTTAGGGGTTGTTGGTGAAACTAAAAAGGGACCAGCGTTTGAACCTATATTTATAGATTCTTTCGACTCCTTTAGAAATCGATTTGGGGATACCGACCCAGAAAAGTATACGGACTCACAAATTCCTAAATATGAGACTTCATTTATAGCACGGTCTTATCTATCACAATCAAATCAGTTATTCATAACAAGGGTATTGGGTTTATCTGGTTATGATGCTGGTCCATCATGGCAATTATTAACTATTGGTGAGTTGGACCCATTACATGTGGCTACTAATTCAACAGCTATGACCTCAACAGGGTGGTCAGACATTGTTTACGTTCCACTTACAGGTGGTACAATAAACGCATCTAACATTTATAGTACGTTAAATCACGTTACCGCTGCATTTGCAGATGCTTTAAGTGGTGCTACAGTAGGAACAGGATTAGTTGGGGGAGAAAATGGTCCATTTAGAACAACAAATAAGATAACGGGTGAAACAATGTATGACGGTGAAGGAGATTCTGTAGGGACCTTAGTTCAGGATATAGCCCACTTTACCAATAACGTATTAAATAATAACCAAAGTTCATTCAACGAAACAGGAGCTACTGAATATTACCACTATGGTTTTATACCTACAGGATGTACAGCTATACAATTCGCATCTATTACAGGTATGACAGGTTTACCAGTCGATGTTTATAATAGATTAGGTGTTGAGTCCGATTTAGGACCAGGAGAAGCTGGAGCAGGAGCAACATACCCTAACGCTATACAATCCGCAGATTTTTCAGGTGACACAAACGATGGTTGGTATAATAGTTTATTTGATTATGGAACTGGTGGTACTGATTGTAGAAATAGTTGTTATTCAGGTGGTTCATTTAGTATGTTCGCGTCTTCAGCGGTTACAGCTACAACATATGTAGAAGGAGCCACTTTAACAGGTGTATCCGGTTCATCAGACAATAAGACATCAACTACGGTTTACGCTATTTTACCAAACTTAATAAGTGAAGGAAGTTCAACTTACGTTACTAACTTAAATAGTTATACAGCATCAACATCGGCAACCTCATGGGGTGAATGGTCGTTCTTTGGTGCAGATACTAACGCTGGTAACAATGTACCTGGTGGTTTTAGTGTGAATAATTACTTCTCTTATTCGGGAGGTCAAGTTTGGGGTAGTGATGTGGGGGCTGGTATGTTGGGTTTATCAGCATATAAACCTACTGTTTACCCTTTTGTGGGGTCAAATGGTACAGGTAGTACATTATCTGCAGCTGTAGAAACATTTAACGCGGTACAATATTCAGGAGGGGTAACCGACTATCAATTACAAAGTTGTGCAGGAACATCTATTGGTGGTAGTTCACCATCTTATACGGCCGTACAGGTAACTATAAGTGGATTCTCCAATACTGGTTTAATACCAGGTGGGACAGGTGATAATGTCAAGTTTATCAATAGTCTGGTGTACGGTGGTTCAGCGGCTGTAACAGCGGGTATGGTAGTGAATAACAGTATAAGTGCAGACCCAGCTAATAGTTGGTTCTTTACCGGTAACTCTGTTTCAGCCTTTACGACATTCTATACTGGAAGTTGTTCAGCGGTAACTTATTTAGCTATGACATTAAGTGGTTGTTACTCAACGTACGACTGTGTAAGTGCGGATACGGAATACCACAATATGACAATCGCAACTTTAAGGTCCAGAGGTGAAAGTACATTAACAACTGGTGGACCAGTATATAAAATTAGTGCAAGTACAGGAGACGGTTACAAACAAGGTGACGTAAACTTTAATTGTGACGGGACTTATGAAGACATATTAAGAGACCCATTTGCTGACTTCGGAATTTCAGCAAAAACTGACGATGGTGTTGTATCTAAATTTACAACATCTTTAGATAGTAGTAAGAAAAATTATTTATCAAGAGTGTTGGGAAGAAAAGTATTTGATAGAGATAGTAATGAAATTCCTATTTTTGTAGAAGAAATTTACCCTAACTTATTAAAATATTTATATAGAAGACAAAAAATTAGAGGAATAAATTGTTGTGTATGTTATCTTCCAGCGGCAAGATGGAATAATACTAATAGAACATCTTTAGGTTGGTACATGAATGAATGGCAAACACCTAGAACACCATATGTTGTTTCGGAATTACGAGGTAATGAAGTTTCTAGATTATTTAGATTTATATCTATATCAGACGGTTCATCAGGTAATAGAGAATATAAAATATCATTAACAAACATTTCTTTTGAAAGAGTTGAGTTTGATGTGGTTATTAGAGATTTCTACGATACAGATGCTAACCCTATAGTTTTTGAAAAATACACAAGATGTACACTAGACCCGACAGCACCAAACTTTATAGCTAGAAAAATTGGTACTTCAGATGGTGAATATGAGTTAAAATCTACATATACAATGTTAGAATTAGCAGATGCGGTTGTCGATGGTGACTTAAAGGACGCTTTACCAGCAGGATTTGAGGGTTATAAATTTAGAGAATCTTGTAGTAGTACGGTAAACCCTTACCCAAAATGGAAAACTAAATATTTCACCCCAGGTGAAACAATATTTGACCCATACTATAATTCTACGGGAGGTATGAGCAACTCTTCAATTTCAGCTGGTGATAATATTAGAAAAAACTACCTAGGATACTCAACAGGTGATGGAGCAGCAATTGATTATGATTTCTTTGAGTATAAAGGGTTTAAAACACCAACATCTGTTTGTACTAGTACAACAGGTAGTGATTGGCCAAACTTAACACAAGGATTCCACATGGATTCTGGAGCTACTGTAGTTATAGCAGGTTCTGGTTCTTATTTAACAGAAACAGCTAGTACATTAAGTGGTAAGTCTATGTTTATGGTGGGTGACGCTTCGTTCCAATCAGAACCAACTAAAACAACAGACCCTTATTATAAGATACAATCTAGAAAATTCACGTTAGTACCTTATGGTGGTTTTGACGGATGGGATGAGTATAGAAAAACTAGAACAAATCTAGATGGGTATAGACTGGGGATGACAGGTTACAAATACGGAGCATGTGCCGACTCAACTTATACAGACGCTACTGGTCTAGGTTCTTTTAAAAGGATTTCTACAACAGAATCTAATACTGATTATGACGCTTATAGACAAGCAATACATAAATTTGAAAATCCAGAAGCTGTAGACATTAATGTGTTTGCGACTCCAGGTGTGGATTATGTAAATAATTTAGCTTTAGTAAACGACGCTATAGACATGGTAGAAACTGAGAGAGCTGATTCACTTTATATTACAACAACACCAGATTATAACCTATTTATCAACTCAACTACAGACGCTAGTAACAAAATAAGTCCAACAGAAGCTGTTAATAATATGGAAGACAGTTTTATAGATTCTAACTATACAGCAACTTATTACCCATGGGTTCTAGTTAGAGATAACAATACGAACAAACAATTGTATATCCCACCAACAGGTGAGGTTACTAGAAATTTAGCATTAACAGATAATATAGCTTTCCCATGGTTCGCATCGGCTGGATATACTAGAGGTATTGTTAACGCAATTAAAGCTAGAACAAAACTAACTCTAGACGATAGAGATACATTATATGTTGGTAGACTTAATCCAATCGCTACATTTAGTGATGTAGGCCCGATTATCTTTGGTAATAAGACGTTACAAGTTAAAGAATCAGCGTTAGATAGAATAAATGTAAGAAGATTATTATTACAAACTAGAAAACTGATTTCAGCAGTTGCGGTTAGATTATTATTTGAACAAAATGATGATGTGGTAAGACAACAATTCTTAGACCTAGTTAACCCTATATTAGACTCTATAAGAAGAGATAGAGGTTTAACAGACTTTAGAGTTGTGTTATCAGACGACCCAGAAGAAATCGATAGAAATGAGATGAACGGTAAGATTTACATTAAACCAACAAGAGCACTTGAATTCATATTTATTGAATTCCTAATAACTCCTACAGGAGCTTCATTTGAAGATATATAATAGACAGATATGAAATTTAAAAAACAAATTTTATCAGAGGAAATAGGGTTACCTAAAAGTAATAGGAAAACCTATACTAAAAATAAAAAACAAAAAATGGTTGTAAGTGAACAACAATTACAAAGATTAATTAGTAAGATTAATCCAGTGGCTAATAGAATAAAACGAGTCCAAAAGCCAAAAGGTAGACAACTAAATGAAAATAAACAATTATTAACGGAATGGTGGATTAAGGCACTTCTGTTAGCTTGGGATATTTACAAATACGGAAAGGATGAGGGATGGTGGATGACTATACCACCAAACGAAACCGAAGAAGCATTTCAAGATTTCATGGTAGCAAATCCTGATGTATTTGAAGGTGGACCAAAACCAAAAAGTCATAGAGAGTTTGTTAGTTTGCGTGATAGAGCCTTAGGTGAGAAAAAGAGAGGTAGACAAGACTTAAGGGAGAGAGATACCGGGAGAGGTAAACAAAAAGGTAAATTTGACACACCGGAAAATATGAAAGCTTGTAAATCTGCAGGTGGAAATGAAAGTTTATGTGCAAAACATCTTAGGTCGGGTACAATGCCTCCAAAACCAAGTGGTACACCTCAAGGTAAGTGGATACTAGGTGGTTTTTTCTGTTGTGCATTGAGAATGAAATGTTGTGAGGGTTCACCAATAGACACAATCAGGGGTATGTTTGAAGAACAAAGTGGTAGACAACCTATAAATGAAGTTTTATGGCTTTCAATACTAACAACAGCTTGGGGATTGTTTAAATATGGTCGTGGTAGAGATTGGTGGATGGTTAGACCACCAGAAGAAAATGAAGAAGCATTTCAAGACTTCATGGTAGCAAATCCTGATGTATTTGAAAACCACCCTAAACCAAAAAGTTTTAAAGATTTTATCAGACAAGTAAAACAAGCTGGAATTGATAAAGATGGTGGTAGAAGAAAAAGAGAGCAAGAAATGGGAGAGGATGATTCTAGTAGTACATCTACAACATCACCTAAAAAGAAAAGGTGTTGTAAATGTGTAGGTAAAAAACCATATAGTGTTACCCCTGGGAAACGTTGTCCTAAGTCTTGTCCAGAAGTACCATGTAACTCAACACCACCTACTCAAGGGAATATAACAACTGAGAGAAGAACATTAAAAACTACAAACCCTATTACTGAATCTGACATAAAAGATATGAAAAAATGGTTCAATAGAGTAAATAAAGCAGGAAATAAATATAATCCAAGTGTAATATGAGAAAAATTAAATTAACAGAAAAAGACCTAACTAGACTTATACGTAGAGTCGTTAGTGAACAAGATAGAGGAGAAGGTAATAAAGCAACTGAACACCTTACAGATTTAAGTGATAGGATGGGTGTAACTGTTCCACCAAATACGGACCCACAACAATTAAAGTGGCTTTGTTGTATATTTGGTATGGGGTGCTGTGATTTTAGATGGCCTTGGGACAGGGACAGGTATTAAATAGAATTTAGGAATAATATAGTATAGGTTACTTTTTATTAAGCACTTTATATTTATAAAATAACAAACAATAAAATAAAAAAATTTTAAAAATGGCAAAAACAATTAGATTAAAAGAATCAGACTTAACGAGAATAGTTCGTACAATTTCTGAATCACAATTATTACTTGAGTGGAGATGGAAATCTTGGGTGCTTGATTTACTCGCAATTGGCAAAGTACTTGATACAATACATGGATGGTTTGATTCAGACTCAAGACTAAAGAAAAATATAAGACGAGTTGGTAAATCTCCATCAGGAATACCAATTTATGAATTTGAGTATAAAAATAAAACTAGATTCGGTAAAGGAACGTTTAGAGGGGTTCTTGCTGAACAAGCACCAAGACGAGCAGTAAAAGTATCTAGTAATGGTTATAAAAAGGTAGACTATGGAATGTTAGATGTTGATTTTGAAAGAGTTAACCCAAGAAAAACTAGACTATCTGAAAGAGATTTATCTAGAGTTATTGGAAGGGTTATAAACGAAAGACGATGGGAGATGCCTGATTTAACAAAAGGTACAGTATTCTTACCAGATATGGATATAGATGGTTGGATGGGTGGACAATCTCAAGGTGGTGGTTCTAATGACCCAATGGCCGCAGGTAATGAACAAATGGAAACAGATGGAAGAGATGAAGGTAAAGCATCCGGAGAAGACGCAAGAATGATGAGCCAACTTGTACCATTAATGGGTTCTTTAAATTCAGCATCATCTTTTATGCAAACCCTTACACCAGAATCTGTAGGTAAAGACGGACAATCACTTGGTGGACTACATGGAATGATTCCAGAATTGCAGGAAATTATTGGTGCGGTACAAATGATGGTTAGTCAGTATGAATCTTCAGGTAGGTTAGTTATACCACCGATAATAAAAGATGGTGGAAAAGGATGGTGGAGAAGGACATGGCTCAAATTTGCAAATTGGTTTGCTGAATGTCCACCAGATGGTACACCATTACCTTGTTAATATAAAATTATTATGAAAAAAATAAGACTAACAGAACGTGAATTAATTAACATAATTAAAAAAACAATAATTAAAGAAGAAGAAGAGGTTATTGGTGCTAGTTCTAAAAATTATGACGAACAATTTGCTGAGATAAACGAGAAATTAGACAAAATTGTAGGTTTTGTTGAATATGAAGAATCTATTAAAATGAGACACTGGTAATAACGTAATATTACTATATAATAAAACCCTACAGAAATGTGGGGTTTTTTTATTTAACAACTTAATATTTATAGTATATGAAAAGAAGTTTAATTCTAACAGAAATACAATTAACCAAATTAATTAAAGAAATAGGTGAGGTAATGACCACAGATAAAATACGTGGTTATGCTTTTGATTGGGATGATAATATACTTTTTATGCCTACCGAAATTAAGATGGAAAAAAAAGATGGTTTAGATTGGGTACCCACAAATGTAAGTACAGAAGATTTTGCGGACGTAAGAAATGATAGTGAATATAGATTAACGGACCATTCTTTTATGGATTTTGAAGAACCACAAACATTTATTTCAGATGTTAAAAAAGCAATAGAAGATAAAAAGTTTGCACCTAGTTTCGAAAAACTTAAAGAATCTTTAATAAACGCACACCCATTCTCCATTATTACCGCAAGGGGTACACCACCTCACGCAATAAAAGAAGGTGTCCGAACTGTAATTGGTATGACCTTTAACCCATCCGAAGTCAAACAAATGTTAAACAGTATAGAAAATGTATACCCCTCAACCCAAGACATGAACATGGAAGAAAAAATAGATTTTTATTTATCACAAAATGATTATTCGCCAGTTACATCTTCAGAGTTTAAAGATAAGTTTGGTTTGGATTCTGCTGCTGCTGATAGACCAGAAGAAGGTAAAAAAATAGCATTAAGAGATTATGTAGAAAAGGTTGTGAATGGAGTTAAAAAATTAACAGATGGAGAATACGATAGATTAAGTATTGGGTTTAGTGATGATGATAGAAAAAATATAGAATCTGTTATGGATTTTATCAAAAAAGAATTATCTATAGAATATCCTGGTGTGGAATTTTTTATTTATGACACATCACAAGGAGAAAAAAATAAGATTATAGTATCTAAGATTGATAGTTAATACTATTTTGCTGCAAACGTATATTTATATATAAAGAAATAAAAAATTAAAAATTAAAAAAACATGGCCGATTTATTAATGAAAATGCCCGTACCGTATGAACCAAAGAAAAAGAATAGGTTTATAATGAGATTTGACTCTTCTTTAGGGATTAATGAGTGGTACGTAGAAAGTACATCAAGACCACAAGTTACAATAGGTTCAGTAGAAATACCATTCCTAAATACATCAACGTATGTAGCTGGTAGATTTACTTGGGGTACAATCAATGTAACGTTTAGAGACCCGATTGGTCCTTCAGCTTCACAAGCATTGATGGAATGGGTTAGATTACACGCAGAATCAGTAACAGGTAGAATGGGTTACGCTGCTGGATATAAAAAGAATATAGATTTAGAAATGTTAGACCCAACAGGGGTAGTGGTAGAAAAGTGGGTACTACAAGGATGTTTCTTAACAGACGTAAACTTCAATGACCTATCTTATAGTGATGAGGGTATGGCAAATATAGCAGCAACACTAAGACCAGATAGATGTATATTAGTTTACTAATTTAATTTTAAATATAATATTAAGAAACTCACAGTTATGTGAGTTTTTTATTTTATAATAGTTATTGTATATATTTATTCACTTCATAAGTAAATTTTTATATTATTAGTAATAAAATATTATTAAATAAAAAATGGAAAACTTACAAACATCAGAAATATCACCAAATATCTCATACGATATTGTAGAACTACCTTCTAAAGGTATTTTTTACACAAATAAGAAAAAAAATTTAAAAGTAGCTTACCTAACGGCATCTGATGAAAATATTTTAACATCACCTAGCCTTTCTCAGTCTGGTGAATTAATGGATACTTTATTGAAAGCAAAAATATTGGATAAAGATGTTGAAGTGATGGATTTAGCTGAATGTGATAAACAAGCTATTTTTGTATTCTTAAGAAATACCGCTTTTGGTCCAGAGTATAAATTTAAATTAACAGACCCAAAAACCAACCAGGAATTCGAACATACGGAAGATTTATCTATTTTAAAAACTAAAGAAGTTGGTATAGAACCAGATAAAAATGGTTTATTTGATTTTAAACTTCCCGTATCCGGTAAAAGTTGTAAATTAAAACTAATAACCCCTAAAGATGAGGCACAGTTAACGGAGTTAGAAAAAAGTTATGAAGGTATGAAGGTAAAACCTATGGCTACAAAAAGATTAGAAAAATGTATTATTGAATTGGACGGTGAAAGAGACGCGATGACCATTTCAGTAGCAATCCACACATTACCCCTAAAAGATTCACAGCAAATTAAAAAGTTTTTAAAGTCCGTAGAACCAGGACTAGACATCAATAAAGTGGCTACAGCACCTTCAGGTGACAAAATAACATACCAGATTAATTTTGGTTTGAATTTTTTTCGTCCTTTCTTCGGGCTATAGGTATGCGCTGTTGGAAGAGATTTATTATCTAACAAAAAACTTTAATTTTACTAGACAGGATATTTTAAATATGCCAATATTTGAAAGACGGTTTTATTTAGATAAATTTGTAGAAGAAATAGGTAAGAAAAATCAAGCAATAGAACAACAACGAAATAAAGCCAAAAGGTAAATATTTATAGTTAAAAGAACTATATGTTTAACACACGCAAACAATTTCATATTGAAAGGTTTTTATCACACGGTAAACCTTATTTAGCTTCACACCCAGAATTGGGAGTGCCTTTGGGTATTTTTAACACGGTAGACGAACCTAACTATGCTGCTAGGGTTAAGTCTATTAAAAAATTAGGACCAAAAGGTAACCAGATATCCTTATACCTAGCAAAACAAGAAGGAATCAAAAACCCACTACCATCATATGCTGACGTAATACTTAAAGACTCAGACAATAAAGATGTCAAAGTAACCCAAGCAAGTTTTGACAAAGCTGTTGAGGATTACATGCGAAGAACTGGTACTGATAGTAGTAGTACCAGGGGACGAGGTTATAGTGGTGACAACGAGATGGCCAAGATGCTCAGAGAACTTTCAAAAGCTAGAAGTCAAGCGGATTTAACAATGAATGAATCTATGGACATGTTGTCCAAAATGACTGATGTAATTAATGGTGGTAAATTAGAAGCAGCTGATAAGATGGGGGTTTATATGGATATTATATCTCTAACAGACGGCATGCGTAAAGACATCATAAACGTGATGGGTATGGATGAGGCGTTTATGAGTGATATAATTACAACCGTTACAGATGCATCATCAGAATTTACGGGTTGGGCTTTAACAGCTAATGACGCGATGAAGATGTTAAAAGAAACCGCACTTGCCACCGGAAGAGCTTTTATATTACCTAAAGAATCATTAATAAATGCTACTAAGTTAGAAGAAATATACGATATGGATATGGCGAATATGATAGCAGAATTTGATAAAATTGGGAAGGGGTCTAAAGAAGCTATAGAAAGTACAAAAGATGCGATAGCAACAGCCGGGAGGTATGGAGCGGTAATTGCCAAATTCCTACCAACAGTAGAGGCCAATATGGATAAAATAAACACATACGGTTTTTCAAATGGTGTTAATGGTTTACATTCAATGGTTGCAGAAGCTCAGGTGTTAGGGTATAATTTTGAAAATGCATTAGCAGCGGCAGATAAAGCATTTACACCGGAAGGTGCGATAGAAATGGCAGCTCAGTTACAAATGATTGGTGGAGCAGCTAGTGAACTACTAGACCCATTCCAACTAATGTACATGGCTCAAAACGATGTTGAAGCTCTACAAGCATCAATTATAAAAACAGCAGAGAGTGCTGTGATGTTCAATAAAGAAACCGGAGAATTTGGCATCTCACCAGGAGAAAGGATGAGGTTAAAATCTTTAGCGGAAGCTACAGGTCAGGATTATACTAACTTAGCGGAGACGGCAGTTAGAGCAGCTAAAAAAACCCAGGCTATTGGAAAACTAGGTGGAATCCCAGAATTAAACGAACAAGATAAAAAGTTGATTGCGTCCATGGCGGACATTAACCCAGACGGTACATTTAGTGTTACATTGGGGAAAGATGAACTGAGTTTCGACCAATTAGGGGACGCAATACAAAAAGATAAAGGAGCTTTATTAGAACAATTACGAAAACAATCTAATAAAGATTCGTTAAATTTGGAAGAGGTTAATAAGGCTCAGTTATCTGTACAAGAAGGTATGGCAGCAAATACAGCTATAATACAAAATATATTAACACAAGCTGCAGCGGGTGGACTATTAGGTACAACAGCACAAGATTTTGCTAGTGAACTTGCAAATTCAGGATTAGGTGCTTTTTTAACAGGTGAAGGTATGGGTACTTTTATGCCTTCAGGTACAACAACACCACCTGGAATTACAGATTTGATGGGTACGTTTGGGCAGGGAATACCAGACCTCTTTAACTCAGAAGCTTTAAAGGGTTCCCCATTAACTCCTGCGATAAATAAGGCCTTCACTGGTAGTAAAAAAGGTGAATCCGACCCATATGCCTCACAAGGTGGTGGGTTATTTCCAGGTCCAGAGATGATAGAAGAATATTTGAAGAACACACCAGAAGGACAAACTTTAATAAATCAGTATATGAATAGTCCACCTACACCTCCGGTCGTAGGTGGAAATGCTACAAATATTACTTTTGGGCCCTTAGAAATAAAATATGATGGTAACACACTAAGATTGACACCTAGTCAAGTTAGAGAGGTATTACCTCCTTTATTTGATGAGATAGCTTTAGGTGTGAGTAAGAGTAATAAAAACTCTACAACACCATAATGGTTAGAAAATGGTTAGATAACCTATTTATAATAAAAGAGATTAAAATATGTCAGTAGGTAAAAATACAGGAGTAACATGGCCATGGGGTCAAGGAGATTTTGACATCTCAATTAAGAGTACACAAATTCTTAGAGAAAGTTTACTTGCAAGAAACCTTGATGGGTCTTACTTAAATAGAGGAAACCCTATACCACCAAACGGGGACCAAGAACCAGGTAGTGTGATTGTGGACAAACAAACCTGGAAATCGGTAAAAGACTCTCCACTTCCTGAAGAGGTTACAAACATGAATGGTATACCTTTAAAAAAAACACAATTTTTAATAAATAAGTATGGACCACAAGGTGGTTACGGTAACCCACTAACCGTAGACGTAGTTAATTTAGTTAAAGAAGCACAATTAGAATATATTAGTCCAAATACACTCCAACCACAAGGATTTATACCTGGGCTATCATTTGATACGTTCTCCTACTCCAATTATACAGCTATAGAGATAATGAAATCCGTTAATAGTAATAACGGACAATTAGTAACCCTAAACGGTATGGTTCTAGATGACTCAACTTTAATAAAATCCTCTTTTCCCTACCTAAAAGATAATTTAGGTTTTAATTTAGCTAAATTTGATTTTAATATTAGTGAAGGTGGTGACGCTAGTTTAAATGTAACTACTTCTCCAGGTGCGTTAATACCCCCTAAATCAGATTACCTTTCTAGGTTGGAGGGTGTTTATTCGACAGACTCATCAATACCAGGATTTTACTTTATGCCTGTAACACCATTAGATATTAATAGTATCGTTGGACAAGGAGCAAATAATATCTCACAAACTACGATGATAGGGCAAGCAACCCAGATATTAAATGGTATATGGAACGGAATAACAAATTCTAACCCATTACCTAATACCCCTATGAGTGTACCAGCTCCTTCTGACAAGTTTGTAGAACATATGGGTAAAGACCAACAATCGGTCTTATTTAATAATCTTAATTATAATAGATATAGGCCCGATTATACTAGAGTAGAGGTAGATTCTTCCCTAGAAGCACCCCTTTCAAACTATTACGTTGGTAGTAAGAACACAGAACCTGGATTAATACAGTCACCAATAGATGCTACCCCTAAAGATGTTTTTGGTAGACAAATGAGAGCTTTAGTTTATGGACCTTCTGAAGTTTATAAAGAATGGGATAATGTAGATGGTAGAGCTTTATGGAGATACTACCAACTTGGTTCATTAGGTAGTGCTATGATAGATGGCGGTACTATTGAGGGTGGGTTTACGTGGTTTGGTAGAAACTCAGTACAATCATTAGACTCATCTATGATGTTCTTTTCCACAAGGTCGGATTTAAAACCTAAAAAGAAAGGGGGGTTATTAGATTATACACAAAAATTAATAGATTCAGCACCATCTTATGGTGGGGCAAAATGGAAACACGCTGGTAACGCTATAGACCAGGTAGCCAAAGTTTTTAACGACGGTTATAAAAACATATCAAAAGGTTCTAGAGTGGTAGATTTTTCACCAGGAGAAGTTGTTTGGAATTGTGTCGAATATTGTAGAGCTTGGACAAAAGATAGGCCTTATACTAGTTATAAGAATTTAGTTAGGTCAAAGGGTAACCAATGGAAAAACACGGATTCTATATTAGACTCCACATTCAATTTAAATATAGCACCGACTAATCTTGATGGTGGTAAGTCAACTACGATGCCTGATGGGACTAAAGTTAAAAAGTATATGTTTGCTATTGAAAATTTATCATGGAGAGGTACAAGTGAACATACCAAACTACCCGCTTCTGAAAAAGGACCAAACGGTGGAAGAATAATGTGGTTCCCACCTTATGATATATCAGTTGGTGATACAAACTCAGCAAGTTGGAGTAGTACAAATTTCTTAGGTAGACCAGAACCGATATACACTTATAATTACACAGAAAGGTTAGGTACTCTTTCTTGGAAAATAGTAGTTGACCATCCAGCAATACTTAATGCGATAATTGATACACAATTAAAAGGAATCCCAGATGTTGAAGCTGATGCGGTCCTAGACGCTTTTTTTACTGGGTGTAAAAAGTACGACATATACCAACTAGCAGAACAGTACCCAAACTTAAGTTTTGAATTTCTTAGTCAAATACAAATAGCTTTAGCTGGTGGTTCACCAGATGTTACAGACGATGTTAATGCTGACCCAAATAATACCACATTAAATCATTTATCTAGTGAAAAAGATATAGGTGGAACACAAACAGAAAAAGAAGCTCAAGATATTGAAAATAATCAAAATGAGGACGCTGAAAAAAGTCACTTAGATGTGAAGAACGTAAATCAAGGTACTGTAAATTCAGGATTTCGTATAGGGTATACAGACAAAAGAGCTACTGTAACTAGTATAATTAGAAAACTATTAGGGGAATCAAACTATTTCACCTTCTTAAAAGAACAATATCCATTCCTATACCAATCAATGAGAGACAATTTAAAATTCTTTCATCCTGGATTCCATTCTATGACCCCTGAGGGACTTAATTCTAGGTTGACTTTCTTACTACAATGTGTTCGACCAGGGAAAACCATCCCTACCGTAACAGAACAAGGTACTACAATAGTTGATGCTGATAACACCGCTTTTGGTCCCCCACCTGTATGTGTACTTAGAATAGGGGATTTTTACCACTCTAAAGTGATTTTTGACTCCATAAGTTATTCATACGATGAAAACCTATTAGATTTAAACCCAGAAGGTATTGGAGTACAACCTATGATAGTTAGTGTACAAACTAACTTTAAATTTATTGGAGGGCAAGGCCTTGCTGGACCAGTTAGTAAATTACAAAACGCTCTATCTTTTAGTTATTTTGCAAACACAGAACTTTACGATGAAAGAGCACAAAAACAAAGTGTATCCGATTTCTCATCTATGAAATCACTAGACGAAATAGCCAACAACTTCGGAAACTTCTTTAAGAAACCTGAGGGTGGTACAGACGCTTCTGATGGTGAAACTGGAGAGACAAATAAAAAAGAATCACATTTAGATGAATAATGGTATTAACGGGAGAAACTAAATATAAAACTATCTATAATACGTTTTTAACGGACGCTAAAAACTATAGTGAATTTATTAATTCTGGGTTTATAGGGTTATATACACAAAAAGGGCATGGAGTGTTGGAAGAAAGTTTTAGACATGTAAAATATGAATGGGGTAATATTATGGACACAAGTATGGATTTGGTTGGGTTTCCAGTTGACGCTTTAAAAAGACTTGAAGGTAAATATAGAGAACTTCATAACTCTATAACGGCACAGACTACAGGAATACAACAAGAAATCCCTTTTGGTGCTAATGTAGATGATGAGGAGTATGTGAAGAAAGTGTTATTAAAACACGCTAAGAGTTCTTGGAAAGACTTAAGAGGGTTGTTACTACAATTTTTAATAGAACTAAAAGAAAGACAATTAAAATTAACAAATTCTGTAGACAAGTTAAACCTGATATCATCAGGTGTGGGGGGTTACTTAAGTGGAAGTTCTAATAACGGACTAGTTAACTTTAACTTAACCACAGGTACAAGTACCACCAACCTACTATCAGACGTTTCCGCAACATCAAAAACACTAGAAATATTTTGTTCTAACGCCTTTGGTTCTGTAGGTCATGAATATACTGACAGTTTAACATACCCTAATGAATACTTATTTTTTATTGATAAATTAATGAGTGATAAGATTATAAGGTATATGGATTCACACCATAGATATGAATACGCAAAAGAACTAATATCTTACAGAACTAACGAATTAATAACTAATTTAACTAAAACTAGAACAAAATATAGTGATGGTTTAAAACAGGAGATTGTAGACCCATATAAAATAAATTTATTAAAGTTTGCCATAACATTATTAAATTATGACACAAAGAAATATAAAAAATATTTTGATAAGGTAGAGTTGCCAGACAAACTAAAACAACTTAAAGGTATACCTAAAGCTAAAGATAATTTTGAAGTTAACTTTACACAAACTAATAGTGAGTTATCATTAGTAAGGAGGTTTTTTGATTCTACTGTAATGGGCACTAATAACAGTAGTTATAATTTAAAAATAACAAAAAATATAAGTATAACATAATATGTCGTATTATAATAGATATAAAAATTTTAAGATTAATGGTATAACAAAAACTGTACCTTTGATAGAAATACCTAAAAAGAGTTCCGATAAATATTTAGTATATAAAGTTGGTAGGAGTAGGTTAGATAAAATGTCACAGCAAGTTTATGAAACCCCGTATTTTGGGTGGTTAATTTTACAAGCAAACCCCGAATATGGAGGACAGGAATGGAATATTAATGATGGTAGAATAATTAGAATTCCTTTTCCATTAACAGTTAGTTTACAAGACTACAAAAGTGAATTAGATAAACATTTCTTATATTATGGCAGATGATATTATTAACTCTAGTGAGAAAGTATATGTTGAACAAGTTTGTGACAATCTAGTTTTAATAGACCCAAATAAAATAACGAGTGCTAACGGACAAAGTATAGAAGATAGGTTAGTTAGGCACGAAGATTTAGTAATTTATGTAAATTTAGTAGCAAGAGTAATACCTAGGTCTAAGTTAATAGTAGGTCAAGGAGCTTCTGACACTGGGGTTAAAATAGATTTATTTGACGGTGAGATTAATTTTTTAAAACCAGTTGGTAAAAGTTCTTTAGATAGTGACTGGACAGAAGGGTTTACCGACCCATCCGTGAATAAAATCCAAAGACACGAAGATACCACCGAAGACGGACAAACCTTTTTTTCTAAAACTATAGATAATAAAAACGACTTCCAAGGATTTGGGATTAAAAATATAGAGATAAAAATAAGTTCTTCCTTTGTCCCACAAGTAGATATAACTTTTGTTGATATTAGAGGTAAAACATTATTTGAACAAGCAGAAACCAACACCCCATACACAGCTTTCTTCCATTTACCATACCCACAATTCGATTTAACAATCAAAGGGTACTATGGTCAGGCAGTAAAATACCAACTAGCGTTAATTAATTTTCAAGCCAGTTTTGATTCCTCTTCTGGTGATTATAATATAACAGCTAACTTTATTGGTAATCATATAGCTTTATTAAACGACATAAACCTACAACAAGCTATGTTAGCTCCATATTTGTACCCAGCAACTAGACAAGTTTCTAGTAATGAGGACCCACAAGCGAACGGACTGGGTAGAAAAATATTGGATGACGTATATAAAATCTATAAAGAATTAAAATACATAGAACCAAATTTTCCACATTTAACTATATATGAATTAATTGGTAGGGTTGAATCGTTTACCGATAATTTAAAGAATAATTTTAAAAAAGTAGACTTACAATTTACAAATGACCAAACCATATACCAAGCAAAACTTAAAAGTTTTTATAATGCTATTTTTGGGACTAATGGTTGGGTTGAAAATTGGTCGGTAGATAGAAATAATGACATACCACTAGATGTTAGTGTAGGTTCAGCAAGTGGTGATGGTAAAAGAGTGATAGCTACAGCTATTAGGTTAAATGAAACAACTACAGAATACATTCAAAAGGCTGAAAGTAAACTAAGATATATTCTAGAAGGGTATCAAAAAGTATTAGGTGAAAATAAAACATTTGGTTTAGATAAAGGTCCCGCTTCGGTTAACCTAATAAGAGATTTTAAATTAGAAAACCAAAGAGCTAGAAGTACCAACGCAAAGAATATAAATGATGTACCTGAAGAAGGGTACTACGTTTTGGATAAAACAACTAAAAGTTTCGGTGGGGTGTTTACGAGAGTTCTAGAGGAATTTGAAAAAAATCACAACATAATCCAAGAAGAGGTAACTAAGAAAATTAATAGGGTATTTAAAGAGAGTCTAACAATAGACCCAACCATCAGAAACTTAACCGCTGTTGTAATAGCTGGTGTTGACACTTATTTAAGAATACTCGATAGAGTGCATGAATTAGCGTTTGAACAGAGAGACAACCCTGATAGAGTTAAAGCAGTTATAACTGATAAGAAAATGTATAAAGATGCCGTAAAAGGGGAACATACTGTATTTCCTTGGCCCCAATACTATGAATTTGATGATGAATCAAATAAATTGGTATTGAAATATCCAGGAGCAGCGGGTAGTCTATCCACTACAAAGGCATACAGTAAAAAAACCTGGCCAGAAGTAGAGTTCATAGAGGAATATACCAAATCCGTCCTTACGAGAAAGAATTTAGTACAAGAACCAATGAGTAATGAGGTTAAGTTTATAGAGTTAGCCCCTATATCAGTAAGAGAATTTCCATTCACCAACGAAGCTTATACGATAAAACAAAAAACTTCTATACTGTGGGAGATACTAGACAGAGCGGAAGATTTTTCAAATTACGTAGGAGTCACAGGTTACCAATTAGGTAAACCCGCTCAACTAGGTGCCGTCATGATGGAAGCTGGAGATAATGATAGTAAGAATTTAGAAACATCTATTAAAGAGGATATAGACTTAGGAGAATTTTTCCAAGGTAATACGTTTGATTACGATTCTTTATTAAAGGAATTAGAGAAATTATCACCGGATAGATACAAATTATATGAAAATGCTTACATAAACACACCTTATTTAAATAACAGAGTTAATGTGAGCAATATAAAAGATACTAATTTTGGACTGTATCCCACGTCTAGTGTGAAAGAACAATATACAAATAATGGAAATTATATAGATTATAAAAAGCTTTACATGGAAAGTAAAAAAACAAAAGATGGGTTCTTTGATTTTTTTCCTTTTAATTTTACAACACCTAGTTTATTTTCTAAATTAGCTGATGGTGGTAATCTAGCTTCAGGGACAGACTTCTTCATTATAGATGAATTAGATATGCCTGCACAAACAAATGTGTATGGCACAGAAAACCACAAATTATTTTTTTCAAATCTAAATTGGGAATCAGATAAGTATGGTAATTTTGGTATAATTACAAAACCAGACCAACTGGACGTTATAAAGACATTTGTGGGGGTCAGCGACTGGTTAGAGTATTATGACACTACTGAACAAGATATACTGTTACAACCTCTAACAGAAGGTATAAACAATACTTCAGGCTTAAAACAATGTGTGTCTATGTTAAACACACCTTGGTTTGCAAATGCAATACATAAGGCAAACCTGAAGGAAACCACACCGTCACCAACTCCGTACACGGAAGCAGCTTATTTATTTTTAAATTCATTACCGGTAAGTAGTACTTTAGAAAAAGTAATAAAAGATTTTGATTCAAAAAATCAATATGGTGGGTATGTCGCACAATTAATTAAACAATTAGCCGGTTATCACGAACTACCATATTCTTTTATTTTAAAAATAGGTTCACTTTGGTGGAACTATAAAAACAATGGAACTACACCAGAAGAAGATAGTGTGTTCGGTGGTTTAGGTGCTATAGATGGTGTAGATACTGGAGCAGATGGTAATATCGCGTGTGACAAATGGTATGTAGACCCAGGTCAAGCAAATGGATTCGGATTTTATGATTTTACAAATGACGGTAATATATTACCAGGTTTAAACACCACAAATGTAACTTTAGGGTTTTGGCCACGACTTATAGACGTAACCCATAATATTATTACAGGTAAAAACATACTAAGTCCTGTAGGTAGTTGGATTCCAGTAGCTGACGTACAGAGTAATTTTTTAAGTTCATTCCAACTAGAGATGCAAAAAGAAGAAAATCTATCTTTTACACAAGGTGGTTTATCCTATGATTTTTATACAACTTTCGCTGATTCAGCTACAATAGGGAATGTGGGGGTAAAAGATTTAGACCCAAACGTAGAACCGTACTATATTCTTTACCCATCTGCGGGAGGTTTGGTAAATACCGATTTAAGCTTTATGGGGGATAACATAAACACTGCTGGGTTTGATGGTAGTGCTAGATTTTTGTGGGCTGGAGCTGGTTACGGTTCATTTGACGTACAAGGAGGGGTTCCCGGTACCTATGGAGCTATATATGGTTTTGTACCAGCATGTAGTTACCTTAAAAGAATTAATATAACAAAACCGGAACAAGAAGCTTGGAACCTAAATTTAGTTGGTGGGTCTGATACTTTTAGTGAGTTATTATCCGTATTTCCAAAACAAGTTTTAGATGAGTTTGAAACACAATTTTTAAATTTTTCAGAACCACAAAATCCAGACGCTAGTATTGTAGAAGGAAAATACACTGAGTTTAAAAGTATATTTAGAGATTTTATGTTACTTAAAAAATCTGAAGTAGAATCGGAATCACCCAAACCAACAACAGAAGAATTAGCCAAAAGTCAATATAAAAAATTCTTAAGTGTATGTAGAATCTTTTTAAATCAGTCAGTAATTTACAAACATGGGTCTGTGAATGGATGGGATATAACAGTACCACTAACTTCTTTAACGTCAGACACAACAACAACAAAATCACTAATATTTTATCTTTTAGATAAGGGTACATTAAAAACTTATATGCCATTACCTAAGTATGATAATGCAGTTCCAAGTCCAACAGCAGGTTTTACATTAGATATTTCTGAGTGGGTCTTCCCAAGACCGACACCACCACTACCACTTACAGGGTTCCTATCAAAAGTGCAAATATGTTTTGATTTTTTTAAGAATTATGACATATCACATATATTGGTGTTACAATTTGCCCCAATACTTAAATTATATCTAACTTTTACAGAAAAGAATTCACCAGGTGGTAACGTTGGAATGACTAAGAGTGATTTTGACGTAATTTTGAAGAATCAATTACGGGCTATGGAAGATACCACCAAAGCATACACCAATACATTTTTTAAATCTATCGCTAAAATGGACCCATTAAAAGCTTTAGATGATAGTCCCACTGGAGGTAGCGATACCGATGATGAAAGACCTAAAGTGATAGCAGACAATTTAAAGTTAGAATTGTACCAGGTATTTAAAACATTTAACGATAAATGGATATCAGGCACCAAAGTACAAGGTGTGGATGTCAATACAAGTAGGACAGCAGGTACTAATATACCTTTTCACAATACCATTATGGAGAGGTTTATGTTCTTAGATAACGGTAATAGAGATATAGGAAGTGAGGCTATTATTGATATATATGCATTTTTAGGGTTAGACACACCATTTACGGACGAACCAAGTACATCTGTTAAACAGACTATCGCTGGATTTATGAGTAGTATATGTGCATCAAATGGTTTTAATTGGATAGCATTACCATCATATGTTAATTTTTATAACATGCAAGGTAACAACACACAAGCACAAGGAGATACTATGTTTGGTGCTTTTAAAGAGGTTGACACTACAAAGTCTTCACCTAAATACCTGTGTCAATATGTGGGTAAACCATCTGAGAGCTTGGATATAAAAAGTTTTAACTATGGTTATAATAATGATTCGTTTGTTTTGAACAGAACAAACCCAAACCCATTATGTGGTCCGATACCTAAGACTGAAGAGGAAAGACAATTAAGTAATAAGATTATGGCTTTCGCTGTTGATTTTGGAATACCAAACCAACAGATATTTGAAAGCATTGCTTTATCCCAATCTGAATTTCCAAACACAAGTGAGTCTTTTAGAATCCTAGAGGACCTAGGTAAAATGGCCAGTGGGTCCAAAGTCTCAACAAACTCTTTAAATTTATTTAATTTATATAAATCTAGGTCGTATAAATGTTCAGTAACCTGTATGGGTAACGCATTAATTCAACCAACAACCTATTTTCAACTAAGATATGTTCCTATGTTTAGTGGTCCATACCTTATCATGGATGTTAGTCATAGTTTATCTCCTAATGATATGACAACAACATTTACTGGAGTTAGGGTTGGTATTACTAGTTTACCTAAAGTAACTGATTTACTTACGACTATACAAACTAAATTAATAAAACATTTTGACGTAATAGATGATGTAGAACCACCTTCTAAACAAGACATTTCATTAGATGCCCACAATCTAACAGAACAAGAGATTGCTAATAATGTGATTAATACTGAAGAAGATTTTACTGAGTTAGACTTCCCAATACAAGACCCGCTCGACCTAAATAAAATTTTAAACCCGAAACCCTTCCAAGCTTTTTGGGCAAAAAGAACAAAAACCAATTCAACAACCGGACTTAAGTTTTCATATAACCATAAAGGGATAGATTACCTACCTAAAGCAGAGTTTGACGCTGAAGACATTTCTATTGTATCACCAGTTTCTGGTATTATTTCAGGAAAAGGTACTGGATGTTTCCCTCGTAAATCTGCTAAGGATGATAGTATTACTGGTAATGCATGTCCTGGACCACCTGGTAGTGGTTATGGTAATTATATGTGGGTTGATAAGGTATTAATTAAACAATCAGATGTGACCGCTTGGGTAGAAGGAGCAACTTCTAAATACCAATTTAGGATAGCTCATCTAAAAGAGAAAACAATATCTAATCTTGCGATAGGTGCAGGCATTACTAAAGGGACTAGGGTAGGAATAATGGGGACTACCGGAAACTCATCAGCGAGACACTTACATTATGAGATAAGAAAATATGTAATTAATAAAAAGTTGGGTGAAGATGAGATTTTCTTGAATCCTAATAACTTTAGTTCCGACTATATTAAAGAAGAAAAGACAGTATAGAGATTTTATTTATTCTTCTTAATATTTATATAATAAATAATACTATGATAACAGAAAATTTAAAAGGAAAATTAGATAATTTTTTAGGGAAAAACACAAACATTGTTGAAAAATCTAGCACTATAGATGGTGAATCTAAAGAAGTGTGTGATTTAGACACTGGTATTTGTTACACTATAAGAAGTAGAGACGGATTAATAGAAAGAGTAGAAAATGAAACCAGAGTCAATAGAAAGGTTCAGGTAGAATCACCTAATGGGGAGGTAAAACAATTATTAAATGGATAACTTAGAGAAAAGTCTAAAAGAAGAGGTTAAAAGATTTAACCAAATAGGGTACAATTCTATGAACCTAGAGGAACAAACATTAGGTACTGTAGGTGGGGGTTCTGGTTTTATGTCAAAACAAGGAGGGTCCCCTAGATTAGAAAAATTTAAAGCAAGACAATTAGAAATGTCTGAACAAGAAGACCCAGAAGCAGCTATTGAAGATGAAGAGACAATGGACGATGTAAGTTCATTTGCTGAAATGGGTGTAGGTGACGAAGAAGTTGCTGTCGATATAGAAGGGGAACTTGGGGCTACAGATGCACCACCACCGCCACCACCGCCACCAGCAACAACACCAGTACCAGAAGCACCAGCAGCAGAAACAACAGAACCAGTAGCGGACGAAGATACTACCGAGGTAGAAGTTACCGATTTGGTGGACAAACAAGAATCTATAGAAAATTCATCAGTAGAAACTAATGAAAAACTAGACACATTAATGGGTATGTTAGATGGTATGGAAGATAAATTAGAAGGGATGGACGAATTAATGGGTCAAATCACTAGTCTAGAACAAAAAATAGAAGAATTCAGACCACAAACTGAACGAGAAAAAATTAATAACAGAAAAATGGATTCAGGTCCGTTTAACAAATCAGTTGCTGATTTTTGGGACGATAGTCAAGAAAAGTTTGAGCAACAAGGGAAACAAGAATATATTTTAACACCAGAAGATGTTGATAATTTCTCAGACACGGAAATTCAAAAAAGTTTTAACGTTTGATAAACCATAAAAAATAATTTATAATTAAAGCTCTAACCTAGTTAGGGCTTTTTTTACGGAATTATTTATCCCAATATAATTGACAACCCCAAATAAGTTAGTTATTATTATCCAAGAAATTAACTATTAAATAAAAATAAAATATTATGAGTTCAAGCCTAGACGCTGTATTAGCCCAATACGAAAAAAACAAACAAACAACATCTTCAAAACCAAGAATGTCGGATGAAGATAGATTAAAACAATATTTCACTATCGCACTACCTAAAGGTGTTAAACAAGGTGAAAAAAGAATTAGAATTCTACCAACAACAGACGGTAGTTCTCCATTTAAAGAAGTATTTTTCCACAACACACAAGTACAAGGTAGATGGATGAAAATTTATGACCCAGGTAAAGACTCCACAGGGAAACCAACAGGTGAAAGAAGTCCATTAAATGAAGTAGAAGAAGCTTTAAGATTAGCTGGTGATGAACAATCAAAAGAATTAGCAAGAAATTATCGTTCACAAAAATTTTACATAGTAAAAATTGTTGATAGAGATAAGGAAGAGGATGGTGTTAAGTTCTGGAGATTTAAACATAATTGGAAAGGTGATGGACCAATTGACAAAATTATACCTATTTGGAGAAATAAAGGGGATATTACGGATATCAATGAAGGGAGAGATTTAATTCTTATTTTACAAGCAGTACCGTTACCAGGAGGAAGAGGTGAATACACAACAGTATCATCAGTAATGTATGAAGACCCAGGAAAACTATCGGAGAATGTTTCAGAATCTGAAGAGTGGGCATCTAACGAAAAAATTTGGAAAGATGTGTATTCACAAAAACCAGTTGAGTACTTAGAAGCTATATCTAAAGGGTTAGACCCAGTTTGGGATAGTGAGTTGAAAAAATATACTTACGATGACCCGAACTCTAAAACAAATAGTACAGTTGATATGAGTTCAACTAGTACTTCGAAAGACCCACAAGAAAACGAGAAAGTAGACGAAGACTTACCATTTTAAATTTTTAACAAATGGCATTAAAGAAAAGAAGTTTTTCAGAGATAAAGAGCAAATTCTCTAAGAAGGCTAAATTTAAATCAGACAAATTTTTTAACCTAGGACCAGCATTCCTTGACGCAACAGGAATACCTGGTCCAGCAATGGGTCATTTACAAATGTTTTTAGGACATTCAGACACCGGTAAAACCACAGCACTTATTAAAACAGCTGTAGATGCACAAAAGAAAGGCGTATTACCAGTAATAATAATAACCGAACAAAAATGGGGGTTTAATTATGCAAAGTTACTGGGTTTTGATTGTGAAGAAGTAGTAGATGAAAGTACTGGTGAGGTAGATTGGGAAGGGTTTTTCTTATTTAATAATGACTTCCAATACATAGAACAAATCACGGATTATATTAATGAATTGTTAGATGCTCAAGAAAAAGGTGATTTAGATTACGATTTGTTATTTTTATGGGATTCAGTTGGTTCAATACCGTGTAAGATGACTTTTGAAGGTAAGGGTGGTAAAATGCACAACGCAGCTACCTTAGCTGATAAAATAGGTATGGGTATCAATCAAAGAATAGGAAAATCTAGAAGGGAGGACTCAAAACACACAAACACACTAGTAGTGGTAAACCAACCTTGGGTAGAATTACCCGATAACCCTTTTGGTCAACCAAAGATTAAAGCAAAGGGTGGTGAAGCTTTATGGTTAAATTCCACATTAGTTTTTAGATTCGGTAATCAAAAAAATGCTGGTACAACAAATATTTCAGCGGTTAAAGAAAAAAGAAAGGTTAAATTCGCAACAAGAACTAAGATAACTATTATGAAAAATCATGTTAATGGTTTAGGTTATGAAGATGGTAAAATTTTAATAACACCACACGGATTTTTGGCAGGGAAAGAAGCTTCGGAAGAAAAAAAATCAATAGAAAATTATAAACAAGAACACGCTACCTTTTGGTCTGACCAATTAGGCGTTGGTGGTGAATTCGACACAAAAATAGATAAAGAAAATGACTAATATAAAAGTAGGGAAAAAAGTTAAAGTGCATTACATAGGTACTCTTAAAGATGGTAAAGAATTTGACAATTCAGTTGCTAGAGAAGAACCATTAGACTTTAATATAGGTGATGGTAAAGTACTAAGAGATTTTGAAAATACTGTTAGAAGTATGGAAGTAGGTGAAAAAAAATCTATACATATACCGATAGATAAGGCGTATGGAGAAGTTAACCCGAAGGCCGAGATAAAGGTACCAAGAGAAGATTTCCCACCAGAATTTAGATTTATTATTGATGAAAGAATACAAGGTAACACAAAAGGTGGTAAACCAGCAACAGCTACGATTGTTGAGGTTAGTAAAAAAGAAGTGACTTTAGATTTGAATCACCCATTAGCTGGTGAAGATTTAAATTTTGAAATTGAACTTTTAGAAATAGAAAAATAGTATTTAACCCTTTAAGTAAAAAAAATTGACTAAAACTCTTCTTGTTGATGGAAACTCACTACTACAGTTAGGGTTTCACGGATTAAAAAACTTCCAAGACAGAAACACAAATCTTGGAGCTGTTTTTTATTTTCTAAATACTATAAAAAAATTAATAACAGAATATAGTTTTAATAAAGTTGTAGTTACTTGGGATGGCCCAAAAAACTATGAAAGTAGAAGAAAAGTTTATAAAAACTATAAAATTAATCGAGCAAATAAAAGATTAAGTGATGAACAAACCGAATCACTATATTCCCAAAAAGTAAGAACAAAACAATACCTAGAAGAAATTTTTATAAGACAATGTGAGTTTGCGGGTCATGAAGCTGACGATTGTATAGCTTTTTATTGTTTAAATAATAACAGTGAAGAGGTAACAGTACTAACCAACGACAGAGACTTAACCCAATTAGTGTCGGACAGTGTTAATTTAAAATTTTTAAATCATCCAGATATTATTAAAAAGGGTGATAAAATTAAATTTGAAAAACATTTTATACCAGTAGAAAACATAAAGGTTATTAAAATCGTATGTGGTGATTCTTCTGATGATATAAGTGGTATAAAGGGTGTTGGGATAAAAACAGTTATAAATACAGTACCCGAAATATTAGAAAAAAATATAACTCTTGAATATTTTTTATATAAATGTAGAGACAAGTACCTTAAGGGTGAAAGTAATTTTAGAGTTAATAACATAATAAAAGGAATCACTAAAGAAGGTGAGTTAGGGAAGGATTTCTTTGAAAGAAATAAATTTTTGGTAGACCTTAGTAAAACCCTACTACCAAAAGAATCTCAAAAAGAGATTGAAGAATTAATAAGTGAAAATATGGACCCAGAAGGTCGTTCCTATAAAAACTTATTAAGAATGATGATGGAAGATGGTTTATTTAATTTTATTGGAAATTCCGATGAATCTTTCTTAAACTTTACTAAGCCATTTTTAATGTTAACAAGAATAGAAAAAAATAAATTTAAAAAAATTTTATAAAATGAAACAATTTGAAGAAAAAGAAAAGTTTGAATTCGTATTATCGATAAACGATAATATTATATGCCAAAGATTTTTTACAGTTAGAAACCACAATCCCGAAACGGTGAAGTCAATAGAGCTTTATGATTGTGTTTATGACGTAAAAGATTTAATATCCAAAAAATTAATTTTAAAAACCGTAGATATTATTGACGAATTTTTTAAAGAGGATGTGTCAAAATTACAGGACGTGAAAGACAATTTTACGATAGCTATTAAAAAAGGTAACACTATAATAATGGAAAGAATTTTCCCTGCCGACATATACCCCCCTAAAGTAAAATTTTCTGTAGATATAAGACCACAAATTTCTTACATCTTAAGAGAACTAACTGACGTTTTGTCATCAAGAGAACCTTATTGTTATTACCTAGATAAGCAACTTTAATTAGTAATTTTAGTATTTATTTTTAAACAACAACATATGACAAACACTGAAAATTTTGGGTACCTCGGACACAACTTCCAACTGAAAATATTAAATTTAATTATAACTGATAAATTATTTGCACAGTCTATAGTTGATAGTATACAACCTAAGTATTTTGACAACCAATACTTTAAGTTGATTATGCAGATGATGAAGGAGTATTATGAAAAGTACCAGTCACTTCCATCGTTTGAAGGTATAGAACAATTAACACAATTAGAAATTTCTTCTGAAATGGCTAAAAAATGTGTTATTGATATGTTAAAAGAAATAAAAGATTCTTCTTTTGAGGACCATTTGTTTATAAAAGAAAAAACAATAAAATTTTGTAAACAACAAGAATTAAAAAAAGCTATTAGAAAGGTAGAAACTATATTAGAAAAAGGTGACTTTGAAAGTTATGATTTATGTGAAGAGTATATAAGAGAAGCTATTAGTATTGGAGAAGGGGACGAAGGAACAATGGAAGTATTTCAAAACCTAGAAGACGTTTTAAAGGAAGATTATAGACACCCAATCCCTACTGGGATAGACGGCATCGACAATTTATTAAATGGTGGTCTAGCAAAAGGTGAGTTGGGTGTTATCCTAGCACCTACTGGGGTTGGTAAAACTACCATACTAACAAGATTCGCTAACACAGCTTTTAATATGGGATATAACGTTCTACAAATATTCTTTGAAGATAACCCTAAAATTATACAAAGAAAACATTTTACTTGTTGGACAGGAATAGAACCTCAAAAACTAAGTGAACATAAAGAAAAAGTACTTTCTAAAGCTGATGAGATGAAAACAAATGGTGGTAAGTTAATATTAAAGAAGTTGGCTTCGGACGAGTTTACTATCGCTCAAATTAAAAACCAAATCAGAAAAATAACAGCAGAAGGTGTTACTTTAGATATTGTGGTTTTAGACTATATAGATTGTGTTATACCAGACAGAAGTTATAATGACGAATGGAAAGGTGAAGGTTCGGTTATGAGGAAATTCGAAGGTATGTGTCATGAATTAAATTTAGTTGGTTGGACCGCAGCACAAGGTAATAGGTCCTCAATCTCCTCTGAAGTGGTAACAACAGACCAAATGGGTGGGTCTATTAAAAAAGCTCAAGTAGGACATGTCATAATTTCAGTAGCAAAAACACTACAACAAAAAGAACTTGGGTTAGCTACTATCGCTATTACAAAGTCTAGGTTGGGTCAGGACGGTATCATATTTGAAAACTGTACATTTAACAACGCCACATTGGAAATAGACACCCAATCGACACAAACCTTCTTAGGTTTCGAAGAAGACAAAACACAAAGAAACCGAAAAAGAGTAATGGATGCTCTGGAAAGAAGAGAAAAAGTATTAAATAAATAAAATAAAAATAAAAAATATGGAAATTTCAAACAAAATTTTATCGGATATAACTGTCCATATGAAGTACGCAAAGTACGTACCAGAGCTAAATAGAAGAGAGACGTGGGATGAATTAGTTATACGAAACAAAGCCATGCATATAAAAAAATACCCAGAACTAGAGGGTGAAATACAAGAAAAATACAAACTAGTTCATAATAAGAAGGTGTTACCATCAATGAGGTCAATGCAATTTGGAGGAAAACCAATTGAGATAAGCCCTAATAGGATTTATAATTGTGCATACCTACCATTAGACCATATAGATTCGTTTAGTGAAACAATGTTCTTATTATTAGGTGGGACCGGTGTTGGGTACTCAGTACAAAAACACCACGTAGAAAAATTACCAGTAATAAGTAAACCATACCCAAAAAGAAAACGCAGATTCTTAATTGGTGACTCAATTGAAGGTTGGGCGGACGCAATTAAGGTTCTAATGAAATCGTATATGAATGGTGGTGGTTCTAGAGTGGAATTTGATTTCACAGATATTAGAGCTAAAGGAGCACGACTTGTGACCTCAGGAGGGAAAGCACCAGGACCTCAACCATTGAAAGAATGTTTAGTTAAGATTGAAGGTATATTAATAGAAAAAGAAAATGGAGACCAATTAACAACACTAGAAGTTCATGACATTATCTGTTATATAGCTGATGCTGTACTAGCTGGTGGTATTAGAAGAGCAGCTTTAATTAGTTTATTTTCAGCAGACGATGACTCCATGATTGGGTGTAAAGCTGGTAATTGGTGGGAATTAAACCCACAGAGAGGTAGAGCAAACAACTCAGCATGTTTAATGAGACACAAAATCACCAAAGAATTTTTTATGGGGTTATGGAAAAGAGTTGAGTTATCAGGAGCCGGAGAACCAGGAATATACCTAAATAACGATAAAGATTGGGGAACTAACCCATGCTGTGAGATTGCGTTAAGACCATATCAGTTTTGCAACCTATGTGAAGTTAATGTTTCAAATATCGAATCACAAGAAGACCTAAATGAACGAGTAAAAGTTGCAGCTTTTATAGGGACACTTCAAGCTGGATATACATCATTTCATTATTTAAGAGAAGTTTGGCAAGAGACCACAGAGAAAGATGCTTTAATTGGGGTGTCAATGACGGGAATTGGTTCTGGTAAAGTTTTTGATTATGATATGAAAAAAGCTGCTAGTTTAGTTAAAAGAGAAAATACTAGAGTTTCTAAATTACTAGGTATTAACCAAGCAGCTAGAACAACAACAGTTAAACCAGCTGGTACAACATCATTGACATTAGGTACGAGTTCTGGAATTCATGCATGGCATAATGATTATTATGTTAGAAGGGTTAGGGTTGGTAAAAATGAGTCAATTTATGTTTATCTAAATATTAACCACCCAGAATTACTAGAGGACGATTATTTTAGACCTCATGATACAGCTGTGATTAGTATACCACAAAAAGCACCTTCAGGTTCAATATTAAGGACCGAATCACCTTTTGACCTATTAGAAAGGGTTAAGAAAGTTGCTACAGAATGGGTACGTTCCGGACATAGAAAAGGGTCTAACAGTCACAATGTTTCAGCGACAATAAGTTTGAAAGATAATGAATGGGATGCTGCTGGAGAATGGATGTGGGAAAATAGAGACCACTACAATGGGTTAGCTGTCTTACCTTACGACGGTGGAACATACACTCAAGCTCCTTTTGAGGATATTACAAGGGAACGATATGATGCATTGATGAAACCATTAACAGATATTGATTTGACTAAAGTTATAGAATTAGACGATAATACTGATTTATCTGGTGAATTAGCTTGTTCTGGTGGTAGTTGTGAAATTGATGTAGATTTAAAATCGTTGAGTGTTGACATTAAAGAAGTGGAAGCAAGTTAAATACAAACGTAAAAGAAAATGAGACTAAGAAATAAACATGATAGGTATAAGTTAGTTGAGGAAGATTTAATAATGGATGAAGGGATGGAACGTGAACGTATAACTGAGTTACCCACACAGAGGGAAATCATAGAACACAATAGGAAACATTGTAGGGATTATATCACGTTATCTAATTATACAGAAAAAATGTCCCTAGTGTCCAAAAACTTACTAGAGAAACTAAAAGACTTTGATTACTGGAAAGAATGGAGAAACAAGTGAAACTAAAAGACTTTGACTACTGGAAAGAATGGAAGAATTAGAAGGGGTTTATATTTATAATAGTAATGAAACATCTAATTAAAAAAATATTAAGAGAAGAATCTTATTGGCAAGTAAGTGACGACGATAAGTGGAATAGTTTAGAAAAGGACTTAAGACATGTTGTTGAACGTTTAATTGAACGACATAAAGATAGTTGGGGAGGTGACCAATATGCTGTAATGGGTGCTATAGAACAAGTATTAGAAGGCATGTTTCAGAAAGTTGATAGATAAACCAAACCAAAGTATTTATTTAATATGACAATAGCTAGAGAAAGATATGGGATAGCATTTCCTTTTAACGATAGTGATAGTGGGTTTTTTTTAAAAACAACTACAACTGTAGCTGAGGAAACTAAAAGTGATTTAATACATTTAGTCCTCACAAGAAAAGGGTCAAGATACTTTTTACCAGATTTCGGGACCAGACTATATGAATATGTGTTTGACCAACTAGACACTACAACCTTCCAAGCTATAGACTCCGAACTAAGAGACGTAATAAAAAAATACATCCCTAATATTGTTGTTAATGAAATAAAAATACAGAGTCTAGAGGAAGCTAGAGAAAATGAAAAAAATATAAACACATCCAACCACCCATCTATAGCTTCTAAAAATAGTACAGTAGATACCAATCTAGATGATAGAATTTATAGAGTAGCTGGAGATGGGACAGAAGAATACACTGCTAAAATTTTTATAGATTATAGCATAAAAGATGATATCTTTGGAACAAGAGATTTTGTTATTATAAATTTATAATATGGCAGAGAAAAAAATAGCATACACTGAAAGAGATTTCTTAGGATTAAGAAATGAATTATTAAGATTAACCCATACCTATTACCCAGATTTAATTAAAAATGCTAATGATGCGTCTATATATTCAGTATTTTTAGATTTAAACGCTGCAGTTGCGGATAACCTACACTTTAATATTGATAGGACACTACAAGAAACCGTACTAGGGTATGCTCAAGAAAGAAGTTCCATATTCAATATAGCTAGAACTTATGGTCTTAAAATACCAGGTAATAGACCATCACTAACTTTATGTGATTTCTCTATTGTTGTACCAGCAAGAGGTGATAAAGAAGATGAAAGATATTTAGGATTTTTAAGGAGAGGTGCACAAATAAGAGGTGGTGGACAAGTATTTGAATTAGTAAATGACTGTGATTTTTCATCACAATATAATGTAGAGGGAGCGGTTAATAGGACTAAAATACCTAACTTAAATTCTAATGGTATAATACAAAATTATACAATTACTAAAAGAGAGGTTGTTGTAAATGGTGTTACAAAAATATTTAAAAAAGAAATTAGAGATATAGATAGTAAACCATTTTTTAAGTTATTTTTACCAGAAAGAAATGTATTAGGTGTAACTTCTATCATACAAAAAGAAGGTTTAGGTTATACAACATTACCATCATCGTTAGAATTTATCACAGCAAAAGATAATAAGTGGTATGAGGTAGATTCTTTAGCAGAATCAGAAATTTTTGAAATAGACCCATCCACCCCAGCTGATGACCCAGGAATGAAAGTAGGGAGGTACATCCAAACCGAAAAAAGAATGGTTACTGAATTTACACCAGAAGGGTTCTTCTTTTTAACATTTGGTAGTGGTAATAATAGGTCACAAAAATTGTTGGACGAGTTTTCCAAATACGGAGTTAATGTTAACTTAAATAAATTTATGAATAACATTTCATTAGGGTCTACGGTCCAAGGTAATACCACACTCTTCATACAATACAGGGTAGGGGGTGGTAAATCTTCTAATCTAGGAGCGGGAGCTATAAATTCTTTAGGTGTTATAGACTTTGTAGTGTCTGGGCCCGTATCTACAATTAATAGTAGTGTTTCTAATAGTCTACAAGTTACTAATGTAACAGCAGCTATTGGTGGTGACGACCAAATGTCCACTGAAGAAGTTAGAAATTACGTTACATTTAATTTTGCAGCACAAAATAGAGCTGTAACAATAAATGATTATGTAGCTAGAATACGAACTATGCCAGCTCAATTTGGAGCCGCAGCAAAAGTAGGGGTTACAGAAATAGAAAATAAGGTAAAAATTAGTTTATTATCTTATTCACCTGACGGTGCCCTAACATCAAACGTAAGTTCTACACTAAAAAATAATGTAGCGGAATACCTATCTAACTATAGAATGTTAAATGACTATATAGAAGTTACATCTGCTAATGTTATAGATATTAGTTTGGATATTGATGTGGTTATAACTAACGATGTCAATCAAGGACAAGTTGTTAGTAATGTGATAAGTAGTGTAAAAGACTTTTTTGATATAGATTCTAATGAATTAGGACAGACTATTAGTTTAAGTCAACTATATGGTAAAATTTCTGAACAACCAGGGGTGTTAAATGTTATAGATGTTAGAGTGTATAATGAGGTAGGTGGCACATACTCTAATTCACAAATAAGTCAATTAACTAATCCAACAACCAAACAAATACAAGTCATAGACCAAACACTATTCTTTTTACCAGATGAAATGCCACAAATTAAATACGCTGACGTAGATATACGTGTTCGTGTAAAACAAATCGACCGACCAAACTTCTCCTAATTATTTACATAATTTAACTGTGAGTGTATTTTTGATTTTACAATAAGAAGTATTTATCATATAAACACACTAGATGTTAAAAAAATTAAGAATACGAACTGAAATAGGCGTAGATAAAGAAGTAACTTTTGATTTAACCCAGGATTTCGACTTATTAGAAATTCTAAGTTTAAACTTACACCAAACAGATGTGTACCCAAAAGACTGTTCTGAATTTGGTGTTATTTGTGGTAGAGTTATAATAAATGGGGGGTTCGGACTACCCAATGCTAAAATTTCAATATTCATTCCGTTAGACTCAAAAGACGAAGAAAACGAAGCAGTAACACAAATCTATCCTTATAAATCACAAAACTCTAGAAATGAACAGGGATATAGGTACAACCTACTACCAACAGACCCTAGTTATACGGGACACCTACCAACAGGTAGTTTCCCAAATGTGGATGACGTTCTTTTAGTTTCTGACGTTAAATATGTTTATGACAAGTATTATAAATATACCGCTAAAACAAATGATTCTGGTGACTTTATGATTTATGGAGCACCTTTGGGTGAACAATCTTTGATTATGAATGTAGATTTGTCAGACATTGGTTGTTTCTCTATGGTTCCAGAAGATTTTAAATTACAAGGATTTCCTGAAAGTGATTTTAACGGAGCAGCATTCAAAACAGGTTCTAATTTAGATTCCTTACCACAAATTGTAATGATGTCAAAATCTGTAGATATAAGACCTCTATGGGGTGATGACGAGTCAGGTTGTGGAGCAGCAATCACTAGAGCTGATTTTGATTTAAGAGACGCGGGAGCGATAGAAATAAAACCGACTGCTGTATTTATGGGTTCTATGGCTTCCGATACAGAAAAAAATTCTGTAAACAAAAAATGTAAACCTAGAAGACATATGGGTGAGTTATGCTCCTTAGTGGCTTCTCCTGGGACATTAGAATCGGTAAGATTTACACCTTTTTGGAAAAAAGAGGCAAGACCAGATGACTTTGATTTCCTTCCAGGTGTGGAAGAAGAAATACCGGTCTTAGAAAGATTTGATATTGATGGTGGATTTACTATAGACGATAATGGTGCTTGGCTAGTTAATGTCCCAATGAATTTAGACTATGTAGTAACAAATGAATACGGTGAAAGAGAATTATCACCAGACCCAACTGTGGGGGTACCTACAAAGGGAAAATACAGGTTTAGGGCAAAACCATTAGAAACAACAGGAAGTGCTCGTCAAAGAAGAAGAGGGGCATTCCTAATACCACAAATAAAAGAATATTATCGGGAAGAAGACTTTAACGTTACAATCCCCGACCCCAACCCCCTTAATCCTGGGGGTACCGTTACACTCCCCTTCACTAGAGATGTTGTTCTTTCATCTACGTATTATTTTGGTATACATTATTTTAAGTATACAGAAGCTGCTATTAATATGGGTGAACTTATCGCTTGTAAAGATGTGTTTTACGAGTTTAGATACGGAAGAGCTTATGCCGTATCACAATTTCATAATCACTGGAAAGCTAGAGCTAAGGATGCTTTTATTGGGGTAAAAGAAATAGCACCTGCAGAATCAGATGATTGTGGTGGGCAGGCTGTAAAGTTCCCGATAAATACAGCAAATAAAAATGTAAACTTCGCTATAGTAATGAATCAGTTTATAACTAGAATGATGCAGTATATATGGATAACTGTTTATTGGCTTATGGTTATAATATGCTCAGTTGTTGATATAGTTGGTGTTATTTGGGGGTTTATTACGGGTGTTATAAACACAATTGTTTGTGCAGTATGTAAAGCATGGTACTGGGCTTTTAGTGGGGGTGTAACTAGTCAGTGTAAATGTTGTTGTGACGACCCATTGAATGCCAAAATATGTTGTAAGGTAGATTTTGACGCTGCTTTTAATTGTAGTAGTATTTTTGGGTGTCTTCACTTAAGAGTAACTAAATATCCAGAATGTGATAAATGTGGTTGTTATACAGCGGCAGGTGGTGGTGGGTGTATTTCGGATTGTTATGGTAATTGTGATGATGAAGGTGAGGAAGAAGATGATTATGTTAATTGTAATGGGCCTTCTAGTGAGACATTTCATTTAGAAGATGGGTGTTATAACATAAAGTGGGATAATATACTTAGTGCTTTAGTTGGTGCGTTTGGAGATGATAAAGGACCAACCGTAGCCATCTCGGATTGGAGAAAGAGAGAAAATCTTTTTAGGTCTATGTGTGACGGTCTTATGAATTATTTCTGGAGTAATAATTGGGTAACCGGGTTTTTATACGCGTTTCAGTTTAAAGCAAAGGTAAAACCGGATAGTGATGAAGACGCAGGGTTTAAAGTTAAAATGTGTGAGGATTTGGTAGCTTTCCACCCAGAATCCCAAAATTTCTATTATAGGTGTACACCATATGAGTATGACCCAGTTACAAATACTGGTACTTTTCGGGGTGGGGCGGCTTATGACGCACATTCATTTAATGCTTGGCAACTGTTAAATCCAGTGGGTGTATTAACAATGCTTAGAGATTTAGTTAGTGTTACACCAGCTGCGGGAGCCAATAGGAGTAATATATTAGCACCTACAACTATAATGGATTTAGGTCCATTAATTGAAAATATAGGAGAAATTTGTGTTGAGACAGGTGGAGCATCTGAAGGTTGTTCTATAGCAAACGATTTAGGGACTACAAGTTTTGCGGACCCAGGAGATTTTATGTTTGACGCTATAAACGAAATAGTAAATGCAAATGACGGGATAGCTGAGATGATTAATTTAAGAACACCATTTCAGAGATATGAAAGTGGTGGTTGGTTTGCTGGTGATGGAAAAAGAAGAGAGTTGAATGGAGGAATGGCTTCCATACTTTCACAATTTAATGAGGTTGGTAGTGTAGAATATGAGAGTCCTGATGATATGAGTATGATGCTATTTGGTGCTGATGTTACAACTGGAGGGGCAAATATAGGTATATCACCAGGGACTATGTGGTGGACTGCTTATAATTTAGGTTGGGATTATAGTCCACCAGGTGAAACAACACCATACCCAGGTGGTGGTACCTATTGGACCATGGATACTTTTAATTCCCCACCCGGTTATAGTGCGTATGGAAGTCCAGACTGGGTAAATGGTTGGATACCGGAGGGACAACAATATTGGGAAGATAGGTCAGTGGGGTGTCCACACGTTGGTAATTTTGACTCAATACAACTAACAGTTGGTCTAGCATCAGGTACCACATCAAACCAATCTGGACAAGACATAAGAGATTGTTTAAATATATACCTTGACCAAACCTCACAAGTAGTGCCATTTTATAAGTGGGATAAAGGAGCCACTAACCAATTTGGTGGGGGTTACGGTTCTGATGATAGATATGAATTTGGTGATTTTATGACCGATGTGGGGGATATTGCACAGGGAGATTTCCAAAATAGGATAGCGTGGGGGGTTCCTACCACGCCAATATCTTCTGACCAGATGGAAAGAGAAATAGCGTTAGGGACTGGGTATCATTTTTATTTTGGATTAGTTCCGGGGTCTACTTCCTACGATTTGTTCGCTAAGAAGTATATCCCATTAAAACATGATGATGACATTTACCTATAGATGAGAAATAATGATATAATTAGAATAGTTAAGGGGTCCCAAAGATATGTTGGAGCACAGGATAAAAATTTATTATTACCATATACATTTGAGTCCGCTAATAGAGCTATAATAGAAGGTAATAGAAATTTAGTATTAAATCTAGAAGACCAATACTTTAGGGAAAGAGAAGAAAACACCATTTATAGATTATATGGTAAACTAAATCCTTTAACACAAAATATGATTAGTGGGTGTAGTTATGAGCTAGATACATTTATAGCTAATAGTTTATATTATGACCCAATCCCAGCATCGTCAGCTGAAACTGTAGCATGCGGGTATCCATCTAATCAATTTTTTAGTTTTATCCCTTCTACCGCTTTAACGTCCACTCACACCTACGCGGAGATGAATGCATATCAGGATAATTGGGTGATGTACGAATCATATATTAAAAGTAGTGTGAATAACTACCCAATGGAATATAGAGTAATAAGTGGAAGTACTGTTTCGTATAATACATTTGGGATATCTTTTGAATCTGGAGATGGTATACCATTCTATTGTAAAAATGTAAAAATACAAGGTAAACAGGCGGTACAATTTATATGTGCTGTAGAACACGGTTTATTGGAAAACGAATATATAGTTTTAGAAGTAGGAGCAACAGTCACACCTTTAGGTACAACAAATCAAATTGCAAGTTTAAATAACACAACACAATTACCTGTGTTTTCATTTGGTGATGGGCATGCAGATAGTGAGAAAAAAATCTTTAATGTATTACTACAAGACGCAACACAAGTTATTAATGAATACGATATGGGGGTATTTAAAAGATTGATAGACCCACAAAATGTTGATGAAACACTATCCAACTATTACACACACTCCCACAAAATACTAACTAAACCAACTGATTATAATTTAGGTAAAACTGGGTTTGAAACAGGGATATTCTCAAGAACACAGAAAAATTTTCCAGCTCAAAAGTCACCACCTAACGGCATTGAACATGTTGTGATAAAAGATGATTACCCATCTTTTTTATGGAATTTTAATAACGATTTGGATATTAGTGATTACCAAGATAATCTTGGTAGACCATTAATAGATTTATATTTGAGTGTTTTTGTGGTTAACGAACCTAGATTATGGAAAACCAAAGAAGGTTGTCCAGTAGGTATTGGGTGGGATTGGAATTTTATACCTAATGGTATAGAAGACCCATACCCTAATAATAATATAGAATCTAATTTAACAACTCCTTGGAATTTACCACAAAGTGGTGATACATTTACCGGGGCTTTTGTGGAATACAACGAATGGGAACTTACTGAAAGAATATTATCAGATATAAGTCATAAACTAACCTTTAATAATGAGGAGACAAACGGGTTTTCTTTTTACCACAATAACGATGGAGCGATTGAAGAGATAGCAGGAGGATATTACTACCAACCACACCATAGAATACCAATTAGAACACTGTCTGAAGCTATTACAGTACATAAAAACTTTGAATACGTTATGGAATATTCTACGTTTTCAATGTATGAAGGACTGTTTAGGTGGAGAGAAATATTACCTATTGGTTTTTATGAATCGGAAACAAACGGTGTTGATTACCCATTTGTAAATGGTGTTCATTATCCGTACATTAATTTAATATTTAATATTAAACCTATAATAATAGATAAGGATTATACAAGACCTCCTTTATTAACATTACCTAGATACGATGACTGTGAATAGAATTAGAATAAAAAGAAATGATGGGGATAAAAAAGTAACTATACCGATAGCTACGGATTTTGACGAATCTTTAGGTAGAGAACAACTGGTAGCTCTATATGAAAGGTCAGAAATGCAGGACAATGTTAATATAATTCAGGATTTTGAGACTACTAGGTACAAACCAGACAATCTAATTAACCCAAACAATAGAATATATTATCAGATTGGGTTTATGACACAAGCCCAACCAACAGGACTTATTACAGACTATGTACCAGATTACACTACAGTAGGTATAACACATTTAGATGTTAATAGAAGAAAATCTAATTTTACAAAAAGTTTTTTTAAGTTTGACTTTTATGACACACCTAACCTACAACAACAAAGATTATATTTTTCTATTGTTAATCCAGCTAACAATGGGATGAATTTTGCCGACCTGCCAATACCAGGATTGGGGGAGTTAGCTGAAATTGATAATGACCCCACATCAATAAATTATGACTCTGTTGCGTGGAGAAACGCTCAGATAGTAGACATGACTTCAGGCGGACTTGGAGTAGGTCCTTATTATTATGAAAAATTAGAAGGTTCACTTTTTGAATTTGCTGCGATAGGTAAAAAATCTGAAAATTATTATATACAATGGTTAAAGAATAGAGATTTAGTAAAATATAATGTTTTTTATATGACTTGTAAGTTCTTTAACGCGGAAACTGGTAAAACACATAAGTTTATTAATAAACCACAACCAACTAATGGATTTAATTTGAGTAGTCCCGATTACTACTATTACCAAATTATATTTAACCCAATAAAATATACTTATGTAATTAATGAGTTTGATACAAGTCTGTACGCTGCGACTAATGGGATAGGGCCACAAGTGGGTGACGCTCCTGGTATAACAGCAATAAATTTTTACGAATATCTAAACCCATAATGGAAATATATAAATATAAAATATGGACAGGTAAGATACCTGGTATGGCATCTCCACGTTGTGAAGAACCTACACTTGTTAGACCACCAATATCTCCACCTACACGTCCACCTTCCCTAGATTGTACTCCTTGTGAGGCATTGTTTGATAATGTTATGATAATGAATGCTTGTATGGATTGTCATAGTGGACTAGTAAATGTGTGTTGCCCAGCAAGAGGTGAAAGTTGTTGTGGATTAATTGAAGACCCATGTCAACCTATGTATGAAATGACAGTTGAACAACAAAATAAATATTGTCTTGGTTGTGGCAATTATAATAGTAATATTAGTAACATTTTACATGGTGGTGCTTTTTCCATTAATAGACATGGTCCTAATAGTGTGAGTGACCCATTAGATTTGTGTAAATGTTGTAATAGAACCGGTAGAAATGACCAAGAATCTAATTTGGTTATATTCTTAGACCAAGATTATAACGATATAGGTCATTATAGTATGTGGGATGGTACTATGGACCAACAAGATACTTTTTCTAATTTTGTAGTTGTTGGTGACCCACTAGACCCTATGACCGCTAGTATTTTAAATACTACAGATTTTAACTTTTTTAAATTCCTAAAGGATATACAATATACTATTGATTGGGGAGACGGGTTAGGGGCTTCCACCACTGTTACAGCTCCTATTTCTACCACCAACTACACATATACAAATCCCGGAACTTATATTATTAATATACAAATGTCCGCACCTTGGGGTGTTAGTTCTGTATCACACACGGCAACAGTACCATATCAAACAGGAGCAAATATTTTGTCATCTATAGTAAACACAGGACAAACTTATACTTTTACACCACCAGGATTTACCACACCAGTTAGTATGGACTACGAAACTTCTGACTGGGGACCGTTAGATAGTGGTTTGGATATTAATGGTTACGTGACATCCAATTACAACTCCGCTGCTATAGTGGGGTATACAATACAAGGAGTTACAGATAGTATGTTATCTTCCTTACAGTCCTATAACCCCCTCCATCAAACTGCCGGTTTACCACCTGGTTATATGTTAGGGAATCCAGTTAGTGTTGCGGGTCAATCACAATTACCTGACGGTTCGTTTGTAGATAACTTAATGGGTGAGATTATAAATTTTGACCCTGACCCTTATGTAGGTTGGACAGCATATACAATTACTAATTGTGGAGTCTCTCCATGCCAAACTTTTACTATGTTTGACCACGTATCTGGAGAAACTATATTTGAAACTTTGAGTTATGGATTGAATCCAGAAGATTATTTATTAAGAGAATGTGGATACGCAATACAAGGAGCTTGTGATGTTTGTAATGGGGTACAAGTTTATTATGACGGTACCAGTTACACAACCCAAGATGTTTATAACGATAGAGGGGTATGGGATATAACTGAGGACTATGAACCTACAGATTTTGTTTACTGGAATGGTTGTTGTTTCTTCGCTGTTAGTATTATTATAGCTGGTATAGAACCAGACCCTACAGATACCTCATCTCCTTTTTGGAGAGTTTGCTATGGTTCGTGTCCATTAGACGACTTGTTACCACCCAAATATGACTGTATAGGTGGTACATGTGTTCTAATCTCACCTACAAGTCCATATTACCCAAGCGCTCAATTTTCAGGACCTACCGGAGCAGACGCATTAAATGCGTGTATATCTCACCCATGTGTACCAATAACAGGGGACCCAATTCACTATAATTGTGTTGATGGTAATTGTGTGCCAGTCTCACCGTCGGCATTCGGATGGAGTGGTGCTGACTATCTGGGTGTCGGTGCACTTTCACTATGTCAAGCTGCTCAACTAGCCGGTATCTGTGTACAAACAACAACCAACTATAGCTGTGTTCCAGATGGTGCTGGTGGTACTAATTGTGTACCAACACCAGTGGGAATTTACCCTGATTTAATTTCATGTCAAAATAATTGTGGTGGTGTAATTGTTTTTTATGATTGGTATTGTATTAACGTACCACCTGCTCCACAGAATGGTAACACAGGTTACGCTTGTCAGGGTGTTATACAAGGTAATGCACCACCAGCTGGTGCGGTTACCCCCATACAAATATACACGAGTGACCAAGATTGTGTAAATAATGGTTGTGGTGTCATAACCTATCAATGGTATTGTAAATGTACACTTGGAATAGAAGAAGCTATTGTAGATTTAGGTACTGGTCAATATGGTGGGCATGGATGTACCCAACTCTCAAATGGTCCAGCTGGAGGTTTTAATGATAAAACACTTTGTGAAGATAATTGTGTAAGTTGGGAATGTGATGGTCATGGACTTTGTGAAGGACCTCACAATGTAACTGATGGGCCTATTGGTTTATACTGTAGTGAATTTGATATGGTTAATGGTGGGTTAAAATATTGGACCGACCAAACTTATATAGACATCTCTGGGTGTGATAATAGTTGTGATGTACCTGACGCGTGGGTTTGTATGGGTGGTAACTGTACACAAGTTTTAGAGAATAGTACTTGTATAAATAATAATCATGTAAATAATGGAACACTATATAATGGTTCGTGTATAGATTGGGCGTTCGCTAATAATATGCCATCACTAGGATGCAGCGAAAATGATGAAACTCAATGTAACGCAAATCTTGCTCAAAGTTGTGGTGGTGGGTGTGGTCCATGTGACGGTATAGAGACTCAAATGAATATGACCGAATGGCCATTTAGGTTATACAGTTCTATGGACTCATACAATGCTTATGATGTAGTAATTGGATTTTCTTATTCCGACTCACAAGCTAATTCCAAACATAAATATTGGTATAAACCATTCCCAATATGTGACCCAACTATGGGACTTCTAGACCCAGATGGAGATGGTGTTTTTGATGTTGATTGTGGTGACCCAAATACAATAGCTATATGTGAATCATCACTTTATGGAAGTGGAACATATCACCCGTGTACAGATTTAAGTGCACCAGCATGTGATACTCCACCGATAATTAATATGGCTGTCCCAACTGGAGCAGGAGATTCTAGATTCACTTCACGAACGTGTTGGGAACCATGTAATGAATAAAATTAAAATTAAAATATAATATGCCAACTATATCATGGAATGACGCAAGTTTTGAAACAGAAGACCCTAGTGGGGTAGCAACAGGTAATTTTGTAGCGATAAATGCTAGGATGATTCTTGGGTATAATCAGATTAATGACAATTCTATCTGTAGTTTAGGTAGTTGTTGTCCAGCTGAAGGTGCCGTAGCTATGTGGTGGTTTGGGATACCAGCACTACCTCAGGGGTGTTTTACGATGTCACCTAATATGTTTTGGAATTTTCCACATGAATTTTTAAATGATGGAACTCTAAATCCTCAGTGGAATGGATGTCCTGGACCTGGTGGGTGGACTGGTTATAATACTTGTGGTCCATCAGGAATAGATTCTGTAACCCCAGGCACCGGTACTGACCCTTGTTTATGCGATTTAGGTGAGTTCTATACTGCATTACCTAATATAGATTTTTCTCAAACTGGCCCAGGTGTACAATGGTTAGTGGTTAGTAATACTAATGGTACTGGACAACTTGATGCTTGTTTAGAAATCTTAAAAATTGTAGAAAATCAAAATGATTGGGATAACACATCAATTACTTGCCCAAGTGCGTTTATGGAAGGAGATTATTGGACCACTCACATAGCCGGTTATACAATTAATCATGGTCTATTAGCATTGATGGCTATGAATAACGAACCTTCAAACATTGTAGAAACAAACTGTACTACATGTGTTGCGAATTTATATGGTTGTTTAGACCAAAATGCGATAAATACTTATTGGGATTGTTATAATGTCCACATACCCACAACATACGGAGTAAATCCAAATTTAGATAGTGGATGTTGTATATACCCTGGATGTCCCGACTCATCAGCACTAAACTACGACCCAGTAAATCCTGATGGTTGTGGTACATGGGCAAATGGAAGTTGGACATCTGGAGGAATAACCGACACTAGTTGTTGTATGTATCCTGGGTGTAAAGATGGTATATCCACCCCATGTGATAATATGACACCCCTACCTAATGGTGACCCAGGACCTATTGGTTGTGTAGCAAATCACACTTTAGATTGTAACGATAACCCGGTTATACCAGCAACAGGAGGGATATTAACAAACCCAGCATTTAGTTCCTGTTTTACCAATGAATCACCACCATCACCAAATAACGATTGTTATTATGTTGGTTGCACTGATACAACGGCCACCAATCATACTCCAGGAGCTAATGGATGTTTATATCCAATCTTAGATGGTACACAATGTTGTGAATATGAAGGTTGTATGGACCAAACAGCTACAAATTATGGAGAATCTTGTCATGACCCAATGGTTATATACTCAGCGGCTCAATTAACAGCCCCTTGTGTACCAGATAACTGTATAGACCCACCAGTAGTAGGTTGTATGGATGACGGTTGTTGTGTAGACGGGGTTTTCGATTTAGTAGACCTAACACCAACAACAGAATGTCCCAACGGGTTACATTTATGTCCAACACAAGGTGGTGGACCATCATTCAGTAGTAACATACCAAATGGTTGTATTCCAGGGTCCCCAGTCCATCCTTGCTCAAATTGTGGTTATGACCCACTTGCTGAAGAACAGGGACAACCTTATGAAAGTTTTTGTGCTTGTGAAGGGGTATATTGTAATATACAACATAACCCACCAACATTTAATGCTAGTGGTGTCCAGACAGGTGGTTGCATACCAGGTACAGATTGTTGTATAGATATTGACACATCAATCCTTGCTCCAGGACCATATGTTTGGTCCGACCCAGGTGTGTTTGGTCCTTGTTTGAATGGTACAGCATATCCATGTACAGGGCCAGGTTCAGCTATGGAAGAATGTGATGAAATTTGTGTACCAGAATATTTAGAAGATTGTGCAGTTTTTATGAACGATAGACAAGGAAATGTGTATTCTTATGGTCCACCTACCACAGCTCCAAATAATCTAGCATTCTTATTTCATGATGACCAATTTGATGAAAATATATTACCAGGTACTGAATCTTTATGGTCTTTAGGTTTAGGACACCAAAGTGGTACTGGTTCCTGGGATATTGCAAACGCTCTGATACCAGGTTCCTCTCCTGAGGAAAATTTAATATGGTTATATAGTTGTAGAGTAGTTGATATAGACCAAGCATCTGGTACGTATGGTCAAGTTATGTTAGAAACAGCAGGTCAAAATGTGGGATTACCAATAGGAATTATTAGAGAATATAGAGTAGCTATAGACCCGTTTACTATAGACCCTGGGGGTAATAATGAACCAGCGGGAACGATAAACCCAACATATGTTAGAGATATTGATATTACAAACGTATGTCAAACTTTTGGAAGGACAGAGTGGGATGGAAGTGCCAACACATTTAAAACTATAGGTAATGCCTTAGTAGCTAAGGATGACACTACTTTGATTTCTGTTAGTGATACGGTTTTAGAAATTGATATTAGCTCACCAACAGCGTCTGCACAAGTACTATTCATGTTACCAAACCCAACATTCCCAACCATTCTGACTCCCCAACCAACAGGTGCGGACACCACACAAGCAGTATCTACAGGAGACGTTATTATAGATGTTAATACAGGAAATTTAACAATAACTTATAATTACCCACCCAATCTAAGTGATGGTATAGTTGGTAAATTTAGTTTAGGTGCACTCTTAGGAAATCAAATGGGTGACGATTTAGGTAACGCAACGGCATGGTATGAAATTGCTGCTAACGATACTGGGGTAAATGCGATATTTGGGTTATTTAAATGGGACGCTCTTTGGTACGCGGTACAAAGTACAGGTACCGGCGGACTTGTTTATGATTTTGATAACACTACATTAATAGCCAATCCTATCCCGATAGGAACTGTAACCACCCAACCACTCGCTGCGACGGGAGGGTTTATGAATGACATAGTTGGGGCATCTCAAAAAGATGGATGTACCCCAGATGATGACCCATGTTGTTGTGATACCCCAGGAGCAATAAATTATGACCCAGCATGTACCAATCCAGACCCAATATTATGTCCATGCTTTTTCGCACCAGAACCAAGAATGGGTTGTCTACCAAGATTAACAAAAGAAGAGTTTCTGATGAACGTAGTTCAGAAACCAGAAACATACTCAGATATATTTATTGAAAGAGGAAAAGTTTCTGTGTTTGAAAGACCACAAAGATTAGCACAAGTATCTACAATTGGAGAATTAGAACTTCACGGTTACGGATATTATAACATTTTAATACAAGAATAGTAATATGGCATTAGGAAATTATGGAATTAAAAGACCAGCAGACGTATCACCTAACGATGTTGAAATAATATATCATTATCAGGCAACTAGAGATGCGAATAGCACTTTTACGTTAGGGACTTTACCGTCTTCTGTTTTAACATATCACGTACATAACGGGGCAACCGCTACTAATGGAGCGGTAGCAGGAACTACAATCCTAGGTGGGTTATACCAACTAACATTACCCTCAACAGTTTTCAGTAATAAGGGATTTTACACTGTATACCTTAGACCAATAGAGATTAGAACCGAAATATTGGATTGTGGGACATTAGCGGCACTACCAAATATAAAAGGGATAGTTATAGATTTGACCAAAGTTCCAGCACAATTTAAAAATAGATTTGTAAATATGGGGTTAGTTGGGTATAGAGTAGAGTATATGAATTCAGATAATTTATCATCTAATTTAGCAGGAACTAAAATACCTAACTTTTTTAGAGTAGTAACATCCAGTTTTTATTGTGAAAGATTAATGAATACAGCGGCAAACGCAAATAAAGTATCACCAAGATATTCATATACAGACTCACCTTCTAATTTAGTGTTTTTAACATTATCACCTAGTAGTGCACCTACTAATCAACCTAACGCATTACCAGATATTGGAAAAGCAGGTCAAAAAATTATAATTACAAATACATATTTTAACCCAGTGGTATTAGAGGTAGAAATGGCAGACCATGATTTTGATACGTTAGCTATAGGTTTATATGGGAATCAAACTAAATCTATAGAAGATGGGATTTATACTATGTATGACTTATCTGGTGTTAATAACATTTATAAACAATATAATTTATTTGAGATTAGAGACCAGTTTGATGAAAAATTATTCGAGGTTAGACAAGATAGAGGTAATCAAATAGATTTTAGTAAACAGTTTGGTACAATAGTTAGTTAATAATGGCAAATAAAAAGAAATTTTACTATCCACCAGCACCACCAAGTGGGGCGGGAACTTTTAGTGACGACTTAGTTGGGTCACAATACACTCAAGGGTCAGCACAAATGACTTTAGGTAATTTTTCTATTAGTGATAGTGCTCAGTCTAAACAAAATAGAAATTTTAATTTAGGTGGGTTTTCAGGACCCATAACACTACAACAATTAAGTGCTGGAGATACACATTTAGTAAATTCTAATTTAAATAACAGTTTATTAATAGAGTTTAATTATGATAATAGTGATATAAGTAAGTTTGTACTCTACGGGTCTTTAAAAGACAGACTAAGGGTCGCAGCTCAACAGATAGTTAATTTTTTCCCAGGAGCTTTATATTGTGATGGTATAAATAAAGTATATTGGTCCACAGGAGATACTGTGGACAACATATCTTATGATGTTATTTATAACAGAACCACTTTAAAAATATCTAAATATAAAGTATCCAACCCATTTAATATAGAATTTACCACTGACGGGGAAATCTTATTAGACGGTTCACTAGAGATGGACTACCTAGTAGAAGACCCAACTACAGATAAAATTACAACCACATCCGTTAAAGCACAAAAGGGAAAAATATCACCACTAAGAAATTTTTCATTAGAATATAAAAAATACTGTTTAAGTTTCAGTGGTAGTGGAAACACCCAATACCCTATAATAGATTACACACCGATAGAAGAAGGCACAACAGATTTAACTATTGTTGTGTCAGGAGCACCTTTTGGAACAACAGCCACAACATCCACAACTACATTTTACATAAAACCAAATAAGTTTGAAACACAAAACCAATTCAGTGAGTTTGATTCTGTAGAAAGGTTTTTACTAAACCAACAAAGTGTCCCACAATATAAAGCTGAAATAACATTACCAAGACAGACAGAAGATGGACGAAATTATAGTTTTAAAGAAGAAATAATTTGGAGTAAACAAGATTTATGGAATATAGATGTAAGTACACAAAAATATACGGATTATTTACAGAAATTAGTAGATATTGGTAATGAACTTGATGGTGTTAAAACAAATTTAGTTTCTAGGTTTTTAACTACTGGAGCTTTAAAAGATTTTGATAGTGGTGGTCGTAAAGTAGAAAAAACATTACAAATATATGGTAGAAGTTTTGACGATGTTAAAAAATTCATAGATGGGATTGCATATATGAATAATGTTACTTACGAGGGAAAGAACACTGTACCTAATCAGTTACTTAGAAATTTATCTAAAATGTTAGGATGGAAAACCCCATCTACCATAACTAAAGAACAATTTTTGGATACAGTTTTAGATAGACACGAACCAGAATATCCAGGTGAGTCTATTGGTGTTACACCAGCTGAATTAAATGTTGAGATTTACAGAAGGATTTTAATGAATACTGCTTATCTATTTAAATCTAAAGGTACTAGAAAAGCTATAGAATTCTTATTGAGATTTATTGGAGCTCCGGAAGCTTTAACAGAGTTTAATGAATATGTTGTATTAGCTGACGCAAGGATTAAAATGGGTAGCCCAAAAGACCCAAGATGTAACACATTACTAGCTTTATTAAATGCCTCTACAAACCAACAAGTAGGACCTAAGGGACCTAGAGGACCTTATTCACCAAAAGAACCAAACAAAAGTTCTATTAAATTAACCAGTATAATTGAGGAAAGATGTCCAGATGGTCAAGTATATGATTCTGAGTCGTCACAATGTGTACCACTTTCACATGGAGCCAATTGGGTAAAAAGTGGTACCATACGTGCAATAGATTTAAAAGACGCTATAGAACTTTTAGGTTGTTATGATGTAGGTACGGGGTTTCTGAACCAGTTCCAACCTATTTCAGGTGGGCTAGCAACTAATAATGTGTATATGCTAGACCAGGTAACAATGGCAACGACCATATCCTCAACTACAGAGTCCCATGGGTTTATAAGAGAGGATTATCCGATAGATGACGATGGGTTCCCAACCAGACCAAGAGAAACCTCGAACTATTACTTCCAAAGAGGGGCTGGGTGGTTTGAAGAGACAGAAAAACATCATGGAGAAACAATAATAGATTTAGAAAACTCAAAACTAACAGGGTGTACCCCTTCCATAACTACAAAATTAAATCAGTTTAGTTGGGGTGGGTTTTTTGGTGATTTACCATATGGTGTTAACTCTAACGACCCAGGTGCACCTTACCTTGAAAGGTTTAGAAATTTCCCATATATGAAACATATGGGCTTTGGTTTAACACCAGTCATTGATGATAAAAAATCATGGGCAACAATTGAAGGTGATGGGGAAATAGACAGAATCTATTCTTTTGAAAATATTAGAAACGCTGCTTATCATAGTCATAACGAGAAACTTATATTAAATGTTAAAAATGTAGATATATTTTTAAACACTGGGCAAGCTTTGGTTTATGATGTATGGCAACAATCAGTTTTAAGTGGTTGTCCTTTTAGTGGTGGTCCACTACCATTACCTTACCCACAAAAAGGAGGTGTGGATGATACTGTCACCTTACTAAACGCTAAGGATTATTCTTTTAAAGATTTTTCACATATATTTTGGAAAACATTTATAAATGTAAGAAATAGACAAACAATAGATGACGGTAAAACTGGTGGTTACCCACTATTACAAAATCTATATTTAGATTATCTAGCTCAGGTTTGTGGTGTAAACAATCAATACACTTATACAAAGATGGTTGATTACGCACAAAGTTTGGGTACATACTGGATTAGAATAATAGAACAACTTGTACCAGCAACAACACTATGGCAAGGTGGTGTAAAATTAGAAAATTCTATTTTTCATAGAGATAAGTTTACGTATAAACATTACCCCGTAAGACCATTACCAGGATTTAATAACCCAATAAAAACAGGGTATGTCCCAGGATGTACAGACCCTTCCGCTAGTAACTTTAACCCATTAGCTACAGCATATGACGATACTTGTGAATATGATAGGTTTGGTGGTGGGGGAAGTCATGAAGGTAGAGCACACTCTGAAGGTGAAACCTTTCCATGGGTAGGACTAACAAGTCCAAATACAGGAACTACTTGTTCGTCAGGGTGTCAAAATACTGGAGGTACACAAACAAAAATAGGACCGATAGATTCTACAACTATTAGTAAACCTTGTGTTTGTTGTTCTTTACCTGAAAATACCGCGGTATTACAAATGAGACCATTAAGTGCGTCCTGTAAGTCTGTATGGCCTTCATTTATAAACCACAACGGTACTTTAGCAACAACATCTAATACTGGTGTGAATAATAGCATAAACTTAAGTACAGAAAGATTTGCGAGTAATGACTCCACAATAAATGGAGCTTATAATATACTTAGTACAATGAACAATAATATAATGTTTAGGGTAAAAAGAACTTTAGCACTTAGTAAAAACAAAACAGAGCCTTGGGGGTATAAGTTTGATTTAGGAAAGCAGTATGAAACTAATATATAATGGATAATATAGAAAAAAATATAAAAGGTGCTGAAAAAGTAATAAAGTTTAGTAAATATATAGATTTTAGACAAGTTGCAGACACTCTTCAGGTAAAAGTTTACGCAACTGGGAAACTAGTGAGGAGGAGTTTCAAAAAAACACTAGCTTTTACTATGGATTACGATGTCTCAATGCCTGTACAGTTATATCTAGCATACAAAGGTAAACACCTAGTAGAAGGTTTTTTATATTTTGAATCTAAAGATTTTAAGGTTGGTGAAGATAAGTTTAATAAAACACCGTTTGAGTCAGACTTTATTATAAGATTAACTAGAGAAAATAATAGAACATTATCCTTACAACAAGTAGGTGGCAAACATATAAAGTCACTACTATCAACCAAAGAAATTTTCTCTACCGGGAATGAAGGTGCGTTACAAAGATTTTCCCCACCTAAAAATGGGAAAAAACATCAAATTGAAATGGTATTACCGGGAATTAATAAGCTACATAATTTTCAAAACTATGTAAATCTAGGTTTTGATATTGATATGAGAGTTTTTAGTACCACAGGTCCACTTACTAGTATATTCTTTAAACTAAATTCACCAAACCCAGGTAGGTCTGAAAAAAGAAGGTATGAGAAAGATAAAACAGGACCTACAGACCAGGTGATACTAGTAGAACCAAGAAGAATTAAAACACTAACAAAAGCACCTACGAGTTACGTGACCATGACCACAAAAGATTTAGAATTAGGACAAACCAAGTTTAATTATTTTGATTACTTCACCTCCCTAAATCAAGAATATACCGACTATTATCTAAAATCTTCTGAAGTTTTTATAGTTAAAAATATAGAGAATTATAAGTTTAGTTTAGGAAACTTTCTAAAAGATAGTACAAAAGAATTACCATATAACCTATCTAGAAAGATAATAAATAACAGTGAGATAAAAAGTTCGTCACCATTCTTTCAGAGAGGTCTAAAAAAATGGCCATTAAGTTGGGTTGATGAATTAAGAAATAATCAGTTCTTTAGTGATTTGGATAGGTGTATAGACTTTAGTTTTTATAGTCCTGAACATCTTAATAGTTTTGAACAAAGTTTAAAAGAGATACAAATTGCAAATTTAGAAAGTTATAGTGTTAATGTGGATGGTAAAAGTATGTTAAAACCAAAAACCTATAACGGTCTTAGTGAATGGGTATCCCGAACCAACCATGACTATTTTAATGACTTAAAAATATTATACTATCCAGGTGGTACATTAAAAAGTCTAACAGTATGTCCATCAAAAAGAACAAAAGTTAATGAGTACACCGAAAAGAATATAGTGTATAATGAAAATCAGTGTGCCTGCAAGTACTCAAACGACGCTTCAGAAAAATTGGAGACTATAATAGTAACACCGGGAGTGGGTGAAAGTTGTGCGAATACTTGTAGAAAGAAACAAATTGAATTAAATTTACAAAAATGTTGGACATGTGAGGAAGATTACTATTCACCAATATATAATCTCAGAAATGATTTTTTTGGAACAACATACTCCACATTTAGAGAGTCATTTACAGGGGGTACACAATATACAGGGTACACATCTGGGGGTATAACAGGTCAAAACACCTATGATATATATTTTTCAGGAGCTGGCTATACAGCAACTACCCAACCACAAACTGGAATAGCTATCCCAATCAGTAATGTTAATAGGATAGAACACAGACCTTTTATAGGTGTAAGTTCACCAAGCTGGGTACCATACAACTCTTGGCAAAGTTTATCAGCACAAACTGGTACCACAACCTCAATTTCTGGTGCTGGTGCGGTTATTATACAAACAGGAGACCCTAGAAACTACATGATATATAAAAGTTTAAGTGGGGGTACGTATAAATTCCAATATAATGCGTATTTGGATGTTAAATATAAAGACACAAAATGGTGTGAATATCTCACCACTAATTATGTTTCTGGTGCAACCTCATCAATCTCATATCCAGCAACGGAATATGAGATTAAAAGATTAATAAATTCTTCTATAATAGAAAGAGGGTTGACAGAAGGTGAAATTGTAAAAGAAGACACGGAAGGTGTTTATTTTCCAGGAAAAAACGGATTAAATAATAATACAGGTTTATTAGATTTTAGTTTTGAGGTATTTTTAGAAAAACAAACTATAAGTGGTGTAACTAGTGATGTGGCATCAACATCTATAGGAGCAAGTCCCGTCACTAATTCATCCGCTAATCAATTTCTAGTAAGTCAAACAAACATAGTACAAAATACTATGAGTGGGTTTAGTAATTGTTACGCGTCAGGAAGTTCAGCTAATACTATATTTCACGCCAGAGTACCAATTACATTAGATACTGGACTAATTTCTTTAAATAGTGGTGAAACGGTTATGTTAAAATATAACACACAATTCCAAGCGACATCCAAAGTTACCGGTGGAAACGCCTATGTTGAAACTAATTTAGGTCACTACCTAGACCTATCAGGTAATCCAATTTCTTCACCATTCTACAGAGTTACAAAATATAGCCCAACTACAGGTGAAACTACTAGCTTACAAAAGAAATTATTCATGAATTCTCAAAAAGTGTCAAAACCACAACAATTTATAAATGAAGGGGGGATTCAAACAGAACAAACAACACTAGGTACTTTGTATGTGATAGATAACGACTATGAACCTATTTCTCCACCTAAAGTAAACAGTGAAACATTTAGCACTTTAAGTTTTATAGATAATAAACCAGAAAGTACTAAACTAGAGTTAAACATACAAAGTAAAAAACCATCGAATAACTGGACTAGACAGATACAAGATAACAAACTAACAGATTATTATATACCTAACCAAAAAGATTTGGTACAAATAAAATCAGGAGTGGTGGTTTTTAATTTGCCTAGATATGACCAGAAGGATTCAGTAACATGTAATTATAAATTCCCACAAATAAGTCATAGTTATGTTATAAAAAACACAATTGCAAATATAAGAGGTGTAGATAAAGAACATTTTATAGTTATTACCCCACAAGAAAAGATATACGTACCATGTTTTACACCAACACTAAATGAGAAATACGAACTAATAGAAAGTCAAATAAAGATTATGGAACAGATTGATAATGTTGATGACCAACTTATTCTTGATGGACAACCTGTGATTTTAAAAACAACTAGGTCGGAACCTTTAACACAGTTAAAAGCGGATGAAGGTTTTAAGTGTAAATTTTATTGTGTGTGTGAGGATTTTAAAGTTAATAAAAATGTTAACCCATTCTACGGTACAACTGATATTATTACAGATACGGCCTTGTTTGATTGTGATGAATGTGAAGAAAAAGCTGATGAGTATTGTGGCGAAATAGGTAAGACATGTAAACCTAAAGTTTTTACAGATAGTTGTATTGGGGATAAAAGTAATTTATATACAAGAGGCGACGAATATTTACTTCCTAACGGAGATACCTATGTTGGCTTTTATCACTTACATAATCAGATTCCTATGGTGGGTCCAATTCACACTATAGTGGAACACGACGCTTTAACACCCCTTAGGGTGGATGGGTCCTACAATGTAGATAGAATAAACCATATAAACACTAATAGATTAAATACAAGTGGTGGATATTAAAATATACAAAATATGAGTGCATTTCTTAGTGAATATAATGTAGCACCTACAGTATCAGGACAATCTATTGGTAGTATAGATGTTATAAATGTAAGTGGTGGAACCGGACCCTATAGTGTAAGTTGGTCTGGAGACAGTAGATATGATTCTAATGGGTACACCTCTACTCAGTGGGACTTACATAATTTAGGAGAAGGTGTGTACCAAGCAACAATTACTGATACTAATTCTAACGAAGGAATCACATTAGTTTATTTGTCAGCTTATACAAATCCTAGTTTCTCTGCTTTAGTAACTTCATATTCGTGTGTTACAAACCCAAACCTATCTTGTGAGATTACAATATATTCAGCTGGTACTCTTAATTTATTTAGTCAATATACAGCATCTACATTTAATTATTCTTTATATAGAGATGGTAGTTTATTTAGAACAAAAACAATTGCTACAGCTGACACACAAACCAGTCAGACATTTAAAAACCTAACTAATGGAGAGTATATGTTAACTATAGGTAGAGAACAAAGTTTAACCAGAAAATTCAAAATTACAGATGCCCAATGTACAGCATCTTCTATAAGCATATCAGCTACAAGTAACCCCGCTTATAGACTTTCCGCTATGACCTCCGCTCACACTATTAATTCTCATTTTGCGGGTGGTAATTACTACGTTGGAACAGTACCATCAAATTACACCACTGGGTTATATAATTGGGGACATATATTAGATGGGGTAGGACATTGGTTTTTTACTGGTAATTCAGACAATGGAGGGACTATGGATTACCCAAACATTAATCCTAATACAGCAAGAACTACAGACACTACAAGATATTGGTATTTAGGGGTTAGTGGGGCAAGTGACTGTCAAGAAGGGTGGAACTGTTCACCTAGTGGTGTTGTGGGTGGAGACCCAGTCGTAGCTGCATCGCAAAAAGATTTAACTGGAACAACTATTGCAGGGTCAGCTTTTAGAGGTACGTATTATTATCATCGATATCTTAATAAATTTTTTGTATATGACACTACAACAGGTACAACCACCAATGACTATGCTTGGTTAACATATAATCCTTTAGCGGATAGAGATTCTAAAGGAGACCCAGTATCTTCAGAAATTATAACTCAACATCCTGCTGCCTTTAAGTTTGGTATGTTAGCTCATGTTGGTGATACTAATATATTTCCATACATAGGTGATTCTAATGTAGTTACTGATTATAAATCATATGCTAGCAAATTAGAAAATAATTACTGTTCAACAACAATAAAACGGTCTGTTCAATCTGGTGATACAAGACCAGCAACTTTTATAAGTCCTTGTGGTTATCTCGACTATACACATGATGTTTATTTGTTTCAGAGTGGAGCTTCCACCACTTGCTCAGCATCCATAGTTTTAGCTTATTTTAGAGATAACAGTGGAACTTATGGTGAAAGTGGAGCGACACATTATTTAACATTGGATTTTGAAACGACAAGTGGTGCGACAGTCAGTTTTAATAAAGGACAAAGTGCAAGAGCCTTCCAAAGGGACGTGTTCGGTCAAACAGTAATTCAAGGAAATCCAGAGGATTCTGATGATGCGGTGGTACAAGCACTTGTTGTAGAAGCTCAACAAAGAGCTGTAAATCAATTTATTGATGAATACCCAGACGTAGCAGCATCTATGGGTTTTGGTCACGATGAGGCCGGACCAGTAGATAGTGGTCATTCTGACAGTCATATTGATTATGACCATTGGCATGAAGCGTTCTCAGAAGTAGTTGGATACGCGGAGATGTATGAGAGGATTTTGATAGCGTTATTATCAGAATATGAAGCTACTTTAGACCCTGGTGAAGACACTTACTTAACAACTCAATATAAAGAATTTGACACCACAGTATTAAGAAATGGCCCATTCGGTGGTGTTAGTCCATCAGGTGCCCATAGAAGTCCATATGCGGGGGGTGCTATGACGGTACAAGGTGCTATAAAGGTTAGAATTACAAGAAGTGGTTCAGAAGGACAATACTTTAGAATCCAAATGACACCAACAATGGGTGAACAAAGTAACGCGTACGCTGCAGAAGCAACTGTTGATATGGGAGATGAAAATCTATTCCAAACATATCATGAAATTAATTTTGATTTAACAGATAGCACTACTTGGTCAGGAAGTACACAAAGTGCACCTACTTGGACAACAGGAACTGAATTACAAAGATTT